>Ga0233425_10001572_pt1 | contig 50481 bp, 56 predicted proteins | sample Watercolumn_Towu_2_FD_181712 | JGI IMG/M metagenome (GOLD analysis project Ga0233425, IMG submission 181712) | Freshwater microbial communities from Lake Towuti, South Sulawesi, Indonesia - Watercolumn_Towuti2014_140_MG | ecosystem: Environmental > Aquatic > Freshwater > Lake | place...
GCTACGCCTGCCATGCGCTGAGCCTGTCCGGCCACGGCGGCTCGCCCGGTCGCGACCGGCTCGACAGCTTCGGCATCGACCATTACGTGAAGGACGTCGCGGCGGTGGCCGAACAGCTGGCCGCGCCACCGGTGCTCATCGGCCATTCCATGGGCGGCATGGTGGCGCAGAAGTATCTGGAGTCGCACGAGGCCGCCGGCGTTGTGCTGATATCCTCGGTGCCGCCGCAGGGCCTGTGGGCGGCGGCGCTAGGCCTCGCCTTCCAGAAGCCGGGCCTGATGGGCGACCTCAACCGCCTGCTCGGCGGCGGCCGCGTCGCCTTCGACACCCTGCGCGAGGCCATGTTCGCCCAGCCCGTCGAGACGGCGGACCTGGCGCGCTGGTACAAGCGCATGCAGCCCGAGTCGCACCGCGCCATCTGGGACATGACGCTGTTCAACCTGCCCCTGAAAAGCCGCATGCGCCCCGCCCCGATGCTGGTGCTGGGCGCCGAGCACGACCACCTGATTCCCCCCTCCCAGACCGAGATGACGGCGCGCCACTACGGCGTCGAGGCCGATATCTTCGAGGGCATGGGCCACGGCCTCATGCTCGAGCGCGACTGGGCGCGGGTGGCCGCCCGCATCGAGGACTGGCTGCCCTAGAAACCCCGCCTTTCGCGGGGGCATTGAGCCCGTCCGTCGGCCGGCCCGGAAATATTTCGCGCCGGCATTCAACCTTTTCCCGTTTCTGCCGTTAGCCAAGTTGACGTCCCGATGCACGAGACGGCTGCGCGGAGGTCATCATGATTATGGAAATGGACATGAGCACGGGAAAACGGGTCATCGAACTGCGCGAAGAGTATGGCGAGGAAGTGCTCCTCTCCAACTGGCTGCCGCAGCCCGAAGTCGGCTTGGCGCTGCAGGAAGCGGTGCCGGCGCGGCACGAACGCCGCGACGCCGAGCGGGACGCGGACGCCTTCCTGCGCAACGTCTACCTCTGCCAGGAGTAGACGCCCATCCCCCGACCCCTTCCCAGCGGGAAGGGGTGACGCCTGTTCAGCCGCTGCGCGGCTTCCCAAGAGTTCCCCGTCTCCTGCCTGACTGCTTGCGGTTGCTGCCGCTACAATGCGGGCATGACTTCATCCCTCGAACGCCGCTCCGCCTACCCGCATTTCCTCGCCATCCCCACCCGCTGGATGGACAACGACGTGTACGGCCACGTCAATAACGTCGTCTACTACTCCTATTTCGACACCGTCATCAACGAATACCTGATCCGCGCGGGCGGCCTCGACATCCGAGACGGCGCCGTGGTCGGCTACTGCGTCGAGTCCACCTGCCGCTACCACCGCCCGCTCACCTTTCCCGAGACCATCGAGGCCGGCCTGCGCGTGGCGCACCTCGGCAACTCCTCGGTGCGCTACGAGATCGGCCTCTTTCGCGCCGGCGAGGACAAGCCCGCCGCGCAGGGGCATTTCGTGCACGTCTTCGTCGACCGCGCGAAAGACAAGCCGACCGGCATCCCCGAGAGGATCCGCGCCTGCCTGGAAAAGCTGAAGTAGGACGGTTTCCTACCTCAGAATCAGATCAACAAAAAAGCGCCGCAGCCGTTAACTCACTCAAGCAGCCAGGAAGTCCAGGGAGGACGCAAGGTGTTGTGGCGGGCAAGCGGGCGGGAGTCCCGACGGTCTGATCGCTGAAGGCCGGCAGCATCGCGACAAACCCTTGCGTCTTCCTCTACAGACTGTGCATGCGATCGCCCCGGGCAAATCCCAGCAGCGCTTCGTCGATGCCTTTTCCCAGTGCCAGCACCTTGAACAGCTCGCCCATCTCGGCGGGGCTGATGAGCTTTTGCGCGCCCGAGGCGAGCGCCGCATAGCGCGCGCCGTCGGCCTGCTGCGCTTCGAGCAGCGGCGCCAGGCCGCAATTGAGCAGGAACTGCGCCTGGCTGGTGTAGCCGAGCACATCAAGGCCCGCCTCATGGCCCGCTTCGGCCATGGCGGTGAAGTCGACATGCGCCGTGAGGTCGTTCAGCCCGGGCAGCCAGAACGGGTCGCCGTGGGCGTGGTGGCGGTAGTGGCACATCAGCGTGCCCTCGGCGCGCTGCGGGTGATAGACCTCGCGCTGCGGGAAGCCGTAGTCGATCAGTAGCAGCGCACCCTTTTGCAGGATGCGGCCCCATTCGGCGACCCAGGCGCGCGCCGCGAGGGCGATCTCCGAGACGTAGGGCGGCCGGACAAAAGTCAGTCCCTGCGATACGGCGAGGAGGGCGCCCGTGGCGGGGCGCTCCTCCCAGGCGAAGCCGCCGTTGTCGTCGCGGCGCACACCGCGCTCGAAAACGCCGTCCTCGCGCCAGGCGACGAGGCGCACCGGCAGCGCGTCGAGCAGCTCGTTGGCAACAAGGGCGCCGCTGAAAGAGTCCGGCAGCGCATCCAGCCAGGCGACGCGCGGCGCCAGATGCGGCACCCGCGCGCGGATCGTTTCCTGCTGCCGCGCGCGCAGTTCGCCCGAGAGTTCGAGGATGTCGTAGCGCTCGGGCAGGGCACCCAGCCGTTCAAGTTCCGCCAGCAGCTCGGCGGCGAGGATGCCGCTGCCGGCGCCGGCCTCGAGCAGGCGCGGCGCGCTCGCTGCCATGATCTGGGTGACTTGCGCCGCCAGGCATTGCGCGAACAGCGGCGAGAGCTCGGGCGCGGTGACGAAATCGCCCGCCGCGCCGAACTTGCGCGCGCCGCCGCTGTAATAGCCGAGGCCGGGCGTGTAGAGCGCCAGCGCCATGTAGCGGTCGAAGGGGAGCCAGCCGCCGGCGCGTTCTATCTCTTTCGCGATATGGTCGAGCAGGCGGCTGCTGCTTGCGCTGGCGTCGGGTGAGGGTTCGGGCAGGGCCATGGAGCGTCGAATCTGCCCGAATCCGTTAAAATTCGCAAACTTATGGATATGCTGAAAGACAAGGTGGTCCTCGTCACCGGCGCCGCGCGGCGCGTCGGCGCCGAGATCGCGCGCACCCTGCATGCCGAGGGCGCCGTGCTGGCCCTGCATTACCGCAGCGCGGCGGCCGAGGCACAGGCGCTGGTGGCGGCATTCAATGCCGCGCGCGCCGGCTCCGCCATCGCCTTCCAGGCCGATCTGCTCGACAACGAACACCTGCCGCGCCTGGTCGAGGAGACGGTGAAACACTTCGGCCGGCTCGATGCGCTGGTGAACAACGCCTCGAGCTTCACGGCCACGCCGGTCGGCGCCATCGGCGCGCGCGAGTGGGACGACCTCGTCGGCACCAACCTCAAGGCGCCGCTGTTCCTCTCCCAGGCCGCCGCGCCGCATCTCGCCCTGGCGCGCGGCGCCATCGTGAACATCACCGACATCCACGCCGAGCGGCCGCTGAAGAACTACCCGCTCTACTGCGCCGCCAAGGCCGGGCTGGCCGGGCTGACGCGCGCCCTGGCGCTGGAGCTGGGGCCGAACGTGCGCGTGAACGGCATCGCGCCCGGGCCCATCCTCTGGCCCGAGGACGGCTCCTTCGACGCCGCCTCGCAGGCCGCCGTGGTGGCGCGCACCCTGCTCAAGCGCTGCGGCGACCCTGCCGACATCGCGCGCACCGTGCGCTTCCTGCTCGCCGACGCGCCCTTCATTACGGGCCAGATCATCGCCGTGGACGGCGGCCGGAGCGTGGTGCTGTGAGCGCCGTCCGCCGGGCCGTCCCAAGGACGGTGCAGCCAACAATTTCGAGCGGGCATGGCCCGCGAACGACCGTCACCCCCTTCCCCGGGAAGGGGGATGGGGGGAAGGCTTTGATATGAGCGGGTATCTGGAGGCGTTGTTGCAGGAAGCACTCGGGGAGAAGGAACGCCACGAGGCCAACAAGCTGGCCAAGCGCCTGCGCCGCAACGTCGGCCAGGCCATCGGCGACTTCAACATGATCGAGGACGGCGACCGCGTCATGGTCTGTCTCTCCGGCGGCAAGGACAGCCATGCCCTGCTCGACATCCTGCTGCAGTTGCGCGAGATCGCGCCGGTGCGCTTCGAGGTCGTCGCCGTGAACCTCGACCAGAAGCAGCCGGGCTTTCCCGCCGAAGTGCTGCCGGCGTATCTCAAGGGCCTCGGTATCCCCTTCCACATCGAGGAGCAGGACACCTATTCGGTGGTGAAGCGCGTCATCCCCGAGGGCAAGACCACCTGCTCGCTCTGCTCGCGGCTGCGCCGCGGCGTGCTCTACCGCGTCGCCGGCGAATTGGGCGCGACCAAGATCGCCCTCGGCCACCACCGCGACGACATCCTCGAGACGCTGTTCCTCAACCTGTTCTACGGCGGCAAGCTGAAGGCCATGCCGCCCAAGCTGGTCTCCGACGACGGCCGCCACATCGTCATCCGCCCGCTCGCCTACTGCCGCGAGCGCGACCTCGAGGCCTGGGCCGCGCTGCGCCGCTTCCCCATCATCCCCTGCGACCTGTGCGGCTCGCAGGAACAGTTGAAGCGTAAAGAAACCAAGGCCCTGCTGCGCGAGTGGGACCGGCGCTTTCCCGGCCGCGTCGAGAAGATCTTCGCCGCCCTGGGCAACGTCGCCCCCTCGCACCTGGCCGACCCGGCGCTCTACGATTTCCGCAACCTGAAGGCCACCGGCCGGCCCGACCCCGAGGGCGACCGCGCCTTCGACCCCGAGGAATTCGACGACCCATCGGTCATACCGCTTCGCGGCCGTGAAGGTGTTTGATATGATTCGCCGTCGAAGGGAACCGGGGATCGCAGTGCCTGTATGAACGCCAAGGACAGCACCAAAGTCAAAGTCGAACGCAACCTCTGCGTGCTGTTTGCCGACGTTTCCGGCAGCACCCGCCTCTACGAGAAGCTGGGTGACAAGGAGGCGTTGCATTCGGTCGAGCGCTGCCTCAACCGCATGACGCGCGCCACCGAGCAGTTCAAGGGCCGCATCATCAAGACCATCGGCGACGAGGTGATGGCGGTGTTCGATACGGCCGAAGCGGGCATGGAAGCCGCCTGCTCCATGCAGCAGAAGGTGGACGACCTGCCGCCGGTGCGCGGCATCAAGCTCGCCATCCGCGTCGGTTTCCATTTCGGCCCCGCCATCGAGGAGGCGAAGGACGTCTTCGGCGACACGGTGAATACCGCCTCGCGCATGGCCGGCCTGGCCAAGGCGGGGCAGATCATCACCACCGCCGACTCGGTCGCCGCGCTGCCGGCGCTGCTGCAGCAATCCACGCGCGAGATCGACGCCCTGGCGGTCAAGGGCAAGGCCGAGGATGTGCGGGTGTGCGAGGTGCTCTGGCAGGAATCCGACGACCTCACCATGAAATCGGCCAGCGTCGCCGCGGCACCGCCGGCGGCGCGCATGGTGTTGCGCCACGGCGGCGAGGAGAAGGTGCTCGATGCCGGCGTCGGCCTGTTTTCCCTCGGCCGCGACGCGGCCAGCGACTTCATCATCAACGACCGGCGCGCCTCGCGCACCCATGCGCGGATCGAGCGCCGCCGCGACAAGTTCGTGCTCATCGACCAGAGCACCAACGGCACCTACGTCACCTTCGACGGCGAGGCGGAATTCGCGCTCAAGCGCGAGGAAGTCATCCTGCGCGGCAAGGGCCGCATCAGCTTCGGCCACGCCTTCGACGAGAACAGCGAGGTGGTCGAGTTCAAGGTCGGCTGACGGCCGCCTGCGGCAGGAAATGCAAAGGCCCCGTTCGGGGCCTTCGTCTTTATATGCTTAGTTTCCTCAGCGTTTCGGGGTTCTTCACCACTGCCTCGCGCCGCGTCGCCGGCGCCTCGATCAGCGCCGCCGGCGGCAGGGTGTCGAGGCGCGAGAGCACGGCGGCCTCGCGGCAGCCCGGCTCCAGCGTCACCGCCACCTCGCTCTCGCTCGCCGTGCCGGCGTTCAGGTTCAGGCACTGCTTGCCCAGCTTGTGGTTGAGCGGCTTGAGGACGGCGGTCTGCACCAGCTCCGCCGTGTTGGCGATGCCGCCCGAGAGCACCAGGTCGTAATTGGCGTCGCTGCCGCCGCTTGTTGCCAGGCTCGCCGAGAGTACGCCGCGCAGGCCGTTCAGCTCGCGCAGGAGCTGCTGCGCGGTGTCCTTGTTCGGCAGGCCCTGCAGCTTCATGCGCACCTTCTGGCCGCTGAAGTGGAAGTGCTGCAGGAAGAAGCCCTTGGAGAACTCCTCGCCGATCAGCTTGCCGACGTCGCGCAGCGCCTCGTCCTCCGTCGCCCAGCTCGTCTTTTCCGGAATCTGCGTGTTGTAGTAGATCTCCTCGCCGCTCCTCTTGTCGGTGGCCTTCACCGTCCACGAGGTCAGCACGAATTTCTCGACGGTGATGCCGGAGGCCGCCAGTTTGGCCGAGAGCTTCTTGAACTTCGCCTCGCCGGTGACGGCGAAATCGGCGCCGCCCTTGCCGTCCTTCGCCATGTCGTCGTTCCAGACGCGGAAGCCGAAGGACTGGATGCGCTCCTTGAGCAGGTTCTCCGCCAGCGGCGAGCGCTGCGCCGGGGCGGCCGGATCGGCTTCCGCGCTCCTGGCGGCGATCGCCACCGAGATCTTCGGGTCGCCGTTGTTGCGGATGAAGTCGACGCGCTCCTCGCGCGACATCTGGTTGATCGACTTCTGCACGTCGCGCACGCGCACCGTGGCGCGGGCGGAGAGCGACATGAGGCCGTCCTTGCCCTGCTGCGGCGCCTGTTCCTCGAGCACGGCCTGGATGAAGTCGCCGCTGCGCGCGAGCAGCTTGTCGCGCACCAGCGCGTAGTTGCGCGTGAGGGAAGCCTGGTCGACGTAGAGCGCCACCGCCTTTTCGACGATCTGGCGCCTGGCGTCCTCGCGCAGGTCGGCGTTGAGCAGGCCCTTGTCCTGGGCATAGCGCGGGTCGCTCGGGTCGGCCAGGCCGAGCGCGCTGATGGCGATGATGCCGGCGTCGGCGCCCGGCACCGCGCTCGCCGGCTGGGCGGGCGCGGCGGTCGGCTGCGGGGCGCCGCCCTTGCCCATGAACACATAGGCGGCGGCGCCGAGGCCGATGACGGCGAGGCCGCCGACCAGCGCCAGGGCCAGGCCGGATTTCTTCGCCGTCGCGGGCGCGGCGGCCGGCTGCGGCGCGGCGGGCGCCGTCGCGGGCCTGGGCACGGCCAGGGTCTTTTCCACGGCGAGGGTTTTCTCCGCCTCGTTCGCCAGCGTGGCGTCGGCATCGTTCACCAGGGTGGCGTCGCTGTCGCCCGGCAGGGCCTGGCCGGCGGCGGCCATCTTCAGGGCGATGGCGAACTCGCGGCCGTTCTGGAAGCGCTCGTCGGGTCGCTTGGCCAGCGCCTTGCGGATCAGCGCGTCGAAGGGGCGCGGCACCTGCACGTTGAGCGCCGAGGGTGCCGGCGGCTCCTCCTTCAGCACCTTGTGCATGATGGTGGTGAGCGCGCCGGTGAACGGCTTCTCGCCGGTGAGGAACTGGTAGAGGATGACGCCGGCCGAGAAGAGGTCGGAGCGGCCGTCGACGGTCTGGCCCATGAACTGCTCGGGCGACATGTAGCTCGGCGTGCCGAGCACCGAGCCGGCCTGCGTCAGATTGGACGATTCGATGCGCGCGATGCCGAAGTCAGCCACCTTCACCGTGCCGTCCTTGAGCAGGATGATGTTGGCTGGCTTGATGTCGCGGTGCACGACGCCGTTCTTGTGCGAGAAGTCGAGCGCGTCGAGCAGCTGGCCCATGATGCGCACGATTTCCGCCAGCGGAAAGCGCTCGCTGGCGTCGAAGTAGTCGCGCAGCTCGCGCCCCTCGACGAATTCCATGGCGATAAAAGCGGTTCCTGCGTCTTCGCCATACTCGTAGATGGAGACGATGTTGGGGTGGTTGAGACGTCCCGCGGCCTGCGCCTCGCGCTTGAAGCGGGCGAGGATCTCCTCGACCTCGGCGCGGTCGAGCTGGTCGCGCCGCACGGTCTTCAACGCCACGCGGCGGCCGATCATCGGATCGAAGCCGTCGTAGACGATGCCCATCGCGCCCTGGCCCAGCTCGCCGCGGACCTCGTACTTGCCGAGCTTCTTCAGGTCAGTCATGCCGCTCTCCCCGGATGGCGGGCGCCGTTATTTGTGCTTCGAGTCGATTTCCCAGACGTTCTTCTGCACCAGGCGCTGCACCATGCCGTCGAGCGTCAGGCCGCCGGACTCGCCGCTGGAAAAGCCCATGACCGAGGTTCCCTTGGAGCCGAGCTCCATCTTCTCCTCGGTGTAACCCTGCGCCACCTGCTCGGTGGTATTGGCGTCGATGATCTTCCAGCGCATGCCGATGATCCAGACGCCGGTGGATTCGCCCGTCTGCACCGAGCTGACGACCACGTCGCCCGCCGCGCCTCCGCGCCCGCCGCCGAAGATGCCAATCAGCGCGCCGATCGGGCGCCCGCTGAAGCCTTCCTGCGCCTGCGCCACCTGCTCGGCCTTGAGGATGTCGAACTTGATGACCCACTTCGTCGTCTTCAGCTTGCCCTTCTGCAGGAACTTGCGCGCCGTCTGCGGATCGCCCAGGTTGTAGGCGAGCTGGAATTCCTGCAGCAGGTGGCCGAGGCTGGAGCGCTCGAGCACCTTGAAATTAGCCTTCGAGAGCTCGAGTTCGGCGAAGTCGGCGATGTTGTTCGGCCCGAACTTCTGCGCGAAATTGGCGTTGTTGCTCTTCACCTCGCCCGGGATGACGATGATCGCCGGCCCGGGCTTCGCCGCGTTCGCGTACTCGACCGGCTTGTACATGCCCTTGTCGGCCATCTCGTTGGCCTTTTGCGAGGTGCTGCTGCCCTGCGTCGGCGAGGGACTCTCGAAGGTGGGCTGGGCGGCGGCCGCGCCCGACAGCAGGAGGAGGGCAAGGGCGAGGGGCAGCATGCGGTTCAGTCGGTTCATCTGCGTCTCCGGTTCATTTCGCGCCGGCGCTGCGGCAATAGTCGTTGTAGAGCTGGGCTACCGCCTCGTCGGCCTGTTCGTTCACCAGGGTGAGCGCCATGCCGAGCGTGTCGGTGCCGGAATAGGAATCGGCCTTGGCCGTGACGTTGGAAATCGTCCTGCCGCCCGACGAGACCAGGGTGAAGCCCATGTGTACGGCCACCTCGTTGATCTTCAGCACCGGGTTGATGCCGGTCTGCGTGGTGATGAGGCCGCGCAGGATGAAGTTGGCGCCGAGCTTCTTCGAGGCGTTGATGGCGGCGTCGGGATCGTTGCGGAAATGCGCCTCGATCTCGGCCTGGGCGATCTGCGCGCGGATCTCCTCCTGCGTGTAGGTCTTCAGGCCGAGCGCGCGCAGGCGGTGGTTGATGGCCTGGAAATGCGGGCCGTAGCGGCTCTGCACGGTGTTGAAGCCATTCGAGGTGCGCTCGGCGATGACCAGCATGATCTTCTGGTTCTTCAGCTGCTTCTTGCACGGGGCGGAAACCAGCTGGCCGATGCGCTGGCCGCGCGCCTGGTCCTCCTGTTTGGCCTTTTCCTCCTCCTCGGAGAACTTGAAGGCCTGGGCGCTGCCGCAGGCGAGGGAAAAAGTCAGTGCGTAGGGGACGGCGAGCGTGAGTCGGACGCGGCGCATGGACGGCCTTTGGCGTGTGCGCAATGCAAGGGGAATGATTGTGGCAAAAAACCGGCCCCCGTACAACCGCGGCCGGCGGCGGTACGAGGGCTTGCGACAGGGTTTGTGGTTTTGCTTACTTCTTGGCGGGGGCGGCGGCCGGCTTGGCGGCCTCGGCGGGTTTCGCCTCCGCCGGTTTGTCGGCCTTGAGGCACTCGCTCATGAATTTCTTACGCTCGTCGCCCTTGAGCTTCTTGTCGCCGGCGTCCTTGTTGCAGGACTTCATCTTGTCCTGCTGGGCGCCCTGCTTGTCCTTCAGGCAGTCGCTCATGAAGGCCTTGCGCTCGTCGCCCTTCTTGTCACCGGCCTTGTCGTTGCAGGCCTTCATGCGCTCCTGCTGCTTGACCTGCTTCTCGGAAGGCGCCTTTTTTTCGGCGGCGGCAGGCGTGGCAGTGGCTTGCGCCAGGGCGGCCTGTGCCGCGAAGAGGGACAGTGCGGCGGCCAGAATCAGTTTGTGCATTGCGTGATCTCCTTGAATGTGGGCGGCGTAGCGCCGCAGGGAGATGAACGCCGGGAGCGGCGGCTTAGTTGACAGCGCCGTCGGCGCCGTCCAGGGCCTGCTTGTGGCGCTCGACGAATTCCTGCGTGCTGTCGATGCCGCGCAGCAGCAGGATGGTCGAGCGCACGGCGGCCTCGAGCAGGACGCCCAGGTTGCGGCCGGCGGCGACCGGAATGTTCACCTTGCGCACCGGCACGCCGAGGATCTCGTGCGTCTCGGCGCCGAGCGGCAGGCGGTCGATTTCCGGCGCCGCGCCGCGCTGCGGCCGCATCAGGTTCACGATCAGCTTGAGCGGCATCTTGCGCCGGCAGGCGGTCTCGCCGAAGACGGTGCGGATGTTGAGCACGCCGAGGCCGCGCACCTCGAGGAAGTCGCGCAGCATGGGCGGGCAGCGTGCTTCGAGCGTGTTCGGTGCGACGCGGGCGATCTCGACGATGTCGTCGGCGACCAGGCCATGGCCGCGCGAGATGAGCTCGAGCGCCAGTTCGCTCTTGCCCACGCCGGAGTCGCCGGTGATGAGCACGCCCATGCCGAGCACGTCCATCATGACGGCGTGCAGCTCGATGGTTTCCGCCAGCTGGCGCGACAGCCAGATGCGCAGCAGGTCGATGACCACGGCGGCCGACTGCGGCGTGGCGAAAAGGGCGGTGTCCGATGCCTCGCAGGCCTCGCGCACCGGGGCGGGAATGGCGCAGCCGTCGGCGACGATGAAGGCCGGCGGGTGGGCGGCGATGATTTCCTGCATGTGGCGCGAGACGCGCACCGTGTGCTGCTGCGTCGCCCAGTCGATCTCGGGCGCGCCGATGACCTGGATGCGGTCGGGGTGGATCAGGTTGAGGTGGCCGACGAGATCGGCCGGCGAGGCGTTGTCGCGGTTGACGGAAATCTGCGCGTCGAGGTTGCCGCTCACCCGCAAAAGCTGCAGGCGCTCGCGGTGATGCTCAAACAGCTGCGCGACGCTCGCTTGCCGCATGGGCCTGCCAGCCGGTGAACAGGGCGTGGATGGCCGCCGCGTCGGGCGCGGCGGCGAGCTGCTCGCGGAAGGCGCGGTCGGAGAACATCTGCGCCAGCTCGGAGAGGATCTGCAGGTGCTGCTCGGTGGCCTGCTCGGGCACCAGCAGGACGAAGAGCAGGTTGACCGGCTTGCCGTCGGGGGCGTCGAACTGCACCGGCGCGGCGAGGCGCAGGAAGGCGCCGACCGCCTCCTTCAGGCCCTTGATGCGGCCATGCGGGATGGCCACGCCCTGGCCGAGCCCGGTCGAGCCGAGCTTCTCGCGTGCGAAGAGGCTGTCGAACACCGTGCTGCGGCCGATGCCCTGGTTGTTCTCGAACAGGAGGCCGGCCTGCTCGAAGACGCGTTTCTTGCTGCTCGCGTCGAGGCTGGCCTGGATGTTGTCCGGGGAAAGAAGCTTGGCAATGAGGTTCATGGGGGTGCTGCCGCAAAATGGCGTCGGGCTTGCGTGAGAGGCGGCCTTAAATGGGGGTTCTGGGGGGTCCTGGCGGGCGTTCCCGGATAGGGGGCGCATTATACCGGGAAAGCCCCCCCGGCCGCGAGGCCTATTCCGTGGCCTGGTGCTTGAGGGCCTCGTGGGCGTGCTCCTTCTTCTTTTCCTTGTGCTTGAGCACCTGGCGGTCGAGCTTGTCGGCCAGGGCGTCGATGCTGGCGTAGAGGTTCTCGTCCTGCGCCTCGACGAAGATGTCCTTGCCGCGCACGTGCACCGTCACCTCCGCCTTCTGCCGCAGCTTCTCCACCGAGAGGATCACGTGCACCGCGGTGACATGGTCGAAGTGCCGCAGGACCCGCTCCAGCTTGGCCTGCGCGTAATCGCGGATGGCCGGCGTGACTTCGAGGTGATGCCCGGTGATGTTGAGGTTCATGATGGCTCCTTGGCTAGGGTGGGCCGGGGCGCGGCGCGCCTGGGCCCGGTATGAAACGGTTAACGGCGGCTAAATGGATTTCCTCAGGTTGACCGGGGGAATGTTCATGGCTTCCCGGTACTTGGCCACGGTGCGGCGCGCCACGACGATGCCCTGCTGGCCGAGAATTTCGGCGAGCTGGGCGTCGGACAGCGGCTTCTTCGCGTCCTCGGCGCCGACTAGCTGCTTGATGAGCGCCCGGATGGCGGTGGACGAGGCGGCGCCGCCCGCCTCGGTGGCGACGTGGCTGCCGAAGAAGTACTTCAGTTCGTACACGCCGCGCGGCGAGGCCATGTATTTCTGCGTCGTCACGCGCGAGATGGTCGACTCGTGCAGGCCGAGCTGGTCGGCGATCTCGCGCAGCGTGAGCGGGCGCATCGCCACCTCGCCATGCTCGAAGAACTGGCGCTGGCGGTCGACGATGGCCTGCGAGACGCGCTGGATGGTTTCGAAGCGCTGCTGCACGTTCTTGATCAGCCACTTTGCCTCCTGCAGCTGGCTGGCGAGGCCGGAGCCGCGGCTTCCCTGCAGGATGTCCGCGTAGAGGCGGTTGATGCGCAGCTTCGGCATCGCCTCGGCGTTGAGCGAGGCGGTCCACTGGCCGCGCACCTTGCGCACGATGACGTCGGGCACCACATAGCGCGTGTCGGCCGGCGAGAACTGGGCGCCCGGGCGCGGGTTGAGCGAACGGATCAGCGCCTGCGCCTCGCGCAGCTCCTCCTCGCTGCAGGCGACCGCCTTGCGCAGCCGCACATAGTCGCGCGCGGCGAGCTGGTCGAGGTGGTTGCGCACGATCTTCAGCGCCAGGTCGCGCGTGCGCGATTCGGTCAGATTGGCCAGCTGCAGCGCGAGGCACTCCGACGCGCTGCGCGCGCCGATGCCGGGCGGGTCGAAGTTCTGCAGGTGCTTGAGGGCGATCTGCAGCTCGTCGATATCCACTTCCAGCTCGGCGGGCAGCAGTTCGGCCAGCTCCTCGAGGCTTTGCGCCAGGTAGCCGTCGTCGTCGAGCGCCTCGATGAGCAGGCGCACCAGGCTGCGGTCGCGCTCGGAGAGCGGCATCATGGCGAGCTGCGTGCCGAGGTGGTCGCGCAGGGAGGTGGCGGCGGCCTGGATCTCGGCGTAGGAGGGCTCGTCGTCGTTGCGCTCGTCGCGCGAGGAGGCGCCGCCGCCTTCGCCGAGCCAGTCGGCGGGCCCGGCGTCGCCGAAGCTCGGTTCCGGCGGCGCGCCGTCGGCGGATTCCGCCGGCGCCTGCAGGGCATCGCCGGAGGCGGCATAGACCGGTGCCTCGGGTGCGGGCTCGTCCTCCCGCTCGAGCAGGGGGTTGTCCTGCAGGAAAGTCTCGATTTCCTGGTTCAGCTCGAGCGTCGAGAGCTGCAGCAGGCGGATCGACTGCTGCAGCTGCGGCGTCAGGGCCAGGTGTTGCGAGAGCTTGAGCTGAAGGGTCTGTTTCATCGACCGACGGAAAGGGTCGGTTAGGGCCTAGAGGCGGAAATGCTCGCCCAGATAGACCTTGCGCACGCTTTCATTATGGACGATTTCCTCCGGCTTGCCAGCCGCCAGCACCTCGCCCTCGTTGATGATGTAGGCGTGGTCGCAGATGCCGAGGGTCTCGCGCACGTTGTGGTCGGTGATGAGGACGCCGATGCCGCGCTCCTTGAGGAAGCGGATGATCTTCTGGATGTCGAGCACGGCGATCGGGTCGACGCCGGCGAAGGGCTCGTCGAGCAGGATGAAGCGCGGGCTGGTGGCCAGCGCGCGGCAGATCTCGACGCGGCGGCGCTCGCCGCCGGAGAGCGAGATGGCGGTGTTGTCGCGCAGGTGGGCGATGTGCAGCTCGTCGAGCAGCTCGTCGAGGCGCTGCGCGATCTGCTCATCGGTGAGCAGCTGCAGCTCGAGCACGGCGCGGATGTTCTCCGCCACGTTGAGCTTGCGGAAGACCGAGATCTCCTGCGGCAGGTAGGACAGGCCCAGCCGCGCGCGGCGGTGGATCGGCATGCGGATGATCGGCTCGTCGTCGATGCGGATGTCGCCGCCCTCGGCCGTGACGAGGCCGACGATCATGTAGAAGCAGGTCGTCTTGCCGGCGCCGTTGGGGCCGAGCAGGCCGACCACCTCGCCGCTTTTCACGTCGAAGGAAACGTCCTTGACGACGGTGCGCGACTTGTATTTTTTCCTGAGCCCCGTAACCCTCAACAAACTCATTCTTCTTGTTCCTCTTGTTCCCTGAGCACCTTGCGAATGATCTCCGCGGCAAAGCCGCGTTGCTGCAGAAAGCGCGCCTGCCTCGCGTAGTCGGCGCGGTCGGCGGGCGCCGCGCCGAACTTGCGCCGCCAGACCTCGCGCGCCCTTACCCTCTCCGCTTCGGCATCCTGTGGCAGCGCGCCGGCGATGACCTCCTCGGCCACCCCCTTTGCCTTCAGGTCGTGGCGCAGCCGCGCCGCGCCGAAGCGCGCCCCGCGCGCGGCGACGAGCGACTCGGCGAAGCGCGCATCGGAGAGCAGGCCGGCCTGCTGCAGCCGGTCGAGCACGGCGTCGATCTCGTCGCGGCCGGCCTCGCCGGAGAGCTTCCTCGCCAGTTCGGCGCGTGTATGCTCGCGGCGCGCGAGCAGCCGCAGCGCCTTCGCCTTGAGGTCCTCGCTCAAGCCTCGGCGACGGCGGGCGCCTGTTCGGCCACGCCGACCGCCGCGCGGATCTTGTTCTCGATCTCGCGTGCCATGTCGGGGTGCTCCTTGAGGTACTCGCGCGCGTTGTCCTTGCCCTGGCCGATGCGCTCGCCGTTGCAGGCGTACCAGGCGCCGGACTTCTCGACCAGCTTGTGCGTGACGCCGAGCTCGATGATCTCGCCCTCGCGCGAGATGCCCTCGCCGTAGAGGATGTCGAATTCGGCCTGGCGGAAGGGCGGTGCCACCTTGTTCTTCACCACCTTGACGCGGGTCTCGGAGCCGATCACCTCCTCGCCCTTCTTGATGCTGCCGGTGCGGCGGATGTCGAGGCGCACCGAGGCATAGAACTTCAGCGCGTTGCCGCCGGTGGTGGTCTCCGGGTTGCCGAACATGATGCCGATCTTCATGCGGATCTGGTTGATGAAGATGACCAGGGTGTTGGTGCGCTTGATGTTGGCGGTGAGCTTGCGCAGCGCCTGGCTCATCAGGCGCGCCTGCAGGCCGGGCAGCTGGTCGCCCATCTCGCCCTCGATCTCGGCCTTCGGCGTCAGCGCGGCGACCGAGTCGATCACCACCACGTCGATGCCGCCGGAGCGCACCAGCATGTCGGCGATCTCCAGCGCCTGCTCGCCGGTGTCGGGCTGCGAAATCAGCAGGTCGGAAACGTTGACACCGAGCTTGGCGGCGTACTGCGGGTCGAGGGCATGCTCAGCGTCGATGAAGGCCGCCGTGCCGCCCAGCTTCTGCATTTCGGCGATCACCTGCAGGGTGAGTGTCGTCTTGCCGGAGGATTCCGGGCCGTAGATCTCCACCACGCGTCCGCGCGGCAGGCCGCCGATGCCGAGCGCGATGTCCAGGCCGAGTGAACCGGTCGATACGACCTGGATGTCGTGATCCACCTCGCCGTCGCCCAGGCGCATGATCGAGCCCTTGCCGAACTGCTTTTCGATCTGGGCCAGCGCGGCCGAAAGCGCCTTGCTCTTGTTGTCGTCCATAGTGTTCCTCACAGGGTGTCGGTTGAATTATGGCACAGTCTTTGCCGGGTCGGCGGGCAGGGCTTGAGACTGAAAAACATACTATCTTTCAACATGTTGAATGTATGTCAGTGCTCGCTCCACCCAGCCTGTCCAGCAGGCCTTGCAGGGCATGGACAACCGACTGCCGGCGCACGGATTCGCGGTCTCCGGAAAAGTGCGCGGTCTCGGCGGTCGGGGCCTTTCCCCGCAGGACCCAGGCGAAGCTTACGGTCCCCACTGGCTTATCCGGTGAGCCACCCGTCGGGCCCGCCACGCCCGAAATGGCGAGGGCGACCTGGGCGTGGCTGCGCCGCAGCGCACCCGCGGCCATTTCCGCCACGACCGCCTCGCTCACCGCGCCGTGCCGGCGCAGGGTGTCCGCCTTGACGCCGAGCAGCTCCTGCTTGGCGGCATTCGAATAGGTGACGAAGCCACGCTCGAACCAGCTCGAGCTGCCGGCCGTGGCGGTGACCGCCTCGGCCACCCAGCCGCCGGTGCAGGATTCGGCGCAGGCGAGCATCAGGCTGCGCGTGAGCAGGGCCTCGCCGACGAGGAAGGACAGGCGTTCGAGCTCAGTATCCATTGAAGATCACCATGAAGAGCGCCAGCACCAATAAGGTATAGCCGGCGGCGACGAGGTCGTCGAGCATGACGCCGAGGCCATGCTTCAGGTGCGCGTCGATCCAGCGCGCCGGCTGCGGCTTGACGATGTCGAAGAAGCGGAACCAGATGAAGGCGGCGAGCTGCCAGAGCAGGCCCGGCGGCGTCATCAGCAGCACCAGCCAGAAGGGCACGATCTCGTCCCAGACGATGGCCTTGTGGTCGGCCACCCCCAGCGCGCGGCCGGCGCGGCCGGCGGCCAGCGCGCCGAGAACGAAGACGGCGAGCAGGAAGGCGAGCAGGCCGGCATCGGAGAAAGTGCGGTGGAGCAGCGGAAAGAGCAGCCAGGCCGCCAGCGTGCCGGCCGTGCCCGGCGCCACGGGCGAGAGGCCGCTGCCGAAGCCGAGGGCGATGAAATGCGCCGGGTGGGCGAAGAGGAAGCGGAGGCCGGGCTTCTGCATCAGGCGAAGTGGTCGAAGCCGCGTTTGGCTGCGGGCAGCGGGCGCCCGGCGCTGTCGCGCAGGACCAGTTCCGCCGGCGGGCCGCTGTGCAGGGCGCCGATGCGGGCAAGCGGCAACCCGAGCCGGGCCGCCAGCGCTTCGATGTCGCGGCGCCGCTGCGCGGGCGCGGCGAAGGCCAGCTCGTAATCGTCGCCGCCGCCGAGCAGGCATTGCTGTGCGAGTTCGGCCGGCGCGCCCGTTACAAGCGCGGCGCGCGGCAGCAGGTCAAATGCGATGTCCGCCGCCAGCGTAGAGCGCTCGAGGATGTGGCCGACGTCGGCGAGCAGGCCGTCGGAGATGTCGATGGCCGCCGTGGCCAGCCCTCGCAGGGCGAGGCCGAGCGTCACGCGCGGTTGCGGCCGGTCGAGGGCGGCGAGGCAGCGCGCGGCCGCCGTGTCAGGGAGACTGACTTTTCCCAGGCGCTGGGCGAGGCCGAGCGCCGCCAGGCCGGGCGTGCCGGAGACCCACAGATCGTCGCCGGCGCCGGCGCCGGCGCGGGTGAGCGCCTGTCCCTGCGGCACTTCGCCGAAGACGGTGGGGGCAATGTTGAGCGGTCCGCGCGTGGTGTCGCCGCCGATGACATCCACCTCGAAGGCGTCGGCGCAGGCAAAGAGGCCGCGCGCCAAGGCGGCGATCCAGGCCTCGTCGGCTGCGGGCAGGGCGGCGGCGACGACGGCCCAGCGCGGCTGCGCACCCATGGCGGCGAGGTCGGAGAGATTGACGGCGAGCGCCTTCCAGCCCAGCGCTTCGGGGTCGGCGTCGGGCAGGAAGTGCGTGCCCGACACGAGCATGTCGGTGCTCACCACCAGGTCCATGCCGGGCGACGGCCGCACGACGGCGCCATCATCGCCCACGCCGAGCAACGTGTGGCGCACGGGCCGCGTGAAGTGGCGGGCGATCAGTTCGAATTCGGAAGGCAAGGCCGTCTTCCGAAAGGCGGCTTACTTCTTCTCGGCGGGCGCAGCGGGTGCGGGGGCAGGCGCGCTCGCCGGGGCGCTGCTCGGTGGCGCGGCGGTCTTGCTGCCGGGTTTGCCGAATTCGTTGATAACGTCGCCGCGCAGCGTCAGGAAGTAGGTCATGGCGATCAGGCCGCCGACAAAGAAGGCGAGCACAACATAGATCCACCAGTCGGCGAGGTAGTTCTTCGGGTGCTTGTCCTCCGCCGTCTGCGGGTTGGCGCGCACGATGGGTTGCTTGCTCATGAATCCTCCTGGATGTGCGGTTTGCTGTGTCTGTGGTTGCGGCCGGCCTCCCCGGGCCGGAGCTGCGCGGCGAGCTTGTCGAGCACGCCGTTGACATACTTGTGGCCGTCCGTGCCGCCGTAGCTCTTGGCCAGCTCGATCGCCTCGTTGATCACCACCTTGTAGGGTGCCTCGGGGTGACGCTGCAGCTCGAAGGTGGCGAGCAGCAGGATGGCGCGCTCGATCGGCGAGAGCTCGGCATACGGGCGGTCGAGCAGCGGCGCGATGAGCGCCTCCAGCTCGGCCGCGCTGCCGATGGCGCCCTTGAGCAGCAGCTCGAACAGGGTGCGGTCCATCTTCTCGAAGCCGGAGACGCCGGAAAGATGCGCCTCGATCGCCGGCACGTCATGGCCGGCGAGCTGCCACTGGTAGAGGCCCTGCAGCGCGAATTCGCGCGCGCGTCTTCGAGGCGATTTCATTTCCGGATGAATCTTTGCAGGTTTGCCATTTCCACTGCCGCCTGGCCGGCCTCCATGCCCTTCTGCACCATGCGCGCCAGCGCCTGGTCGTCGTCCTCGGTGGTGAGCACGCCGTTGGCGATCGGCACGCCGGTGGCGAGCTGCACGTCGGTGATGCCGCGCGCCGACTCGTTGGAGACGATCTCGAAATGGTAGGTCTCGCCGCGGATGACGCAGCCGAGCGCCACCAGGGCGTCGAAGCGGCCGCTCTGCGCCATGGTCTGCAGGATCAGCGGCAGCTCGAGCGCGCCGGGCGCGCTGACGATCTGCATGTCGGAGGCTTTCACGCCGAGGCGCTTCAGTTCCGCCGTGCAGCCGCCGAGCAGGCCCTCGCTGACGTCGAGGTTGAAGCGGCTCATGGCGATGCCGATACGCAGGCCGGCGCCCTTCATCTCGGGTTCGTATTCATTGATGTCGTCGTAGCGTGCCATGTGTCAGACCTTGGCTTCGTCAGGGGTCAAATAACCGGTGATCTCGAGCTGGAAGCCCGCCATGCTCGGCATCTTGCGCGGGCTGGCGAGCAGCTTCATGCGGCGCACGCCGAGGTCGCGCAGGATCTGCGCGCCGGTGCCGTAGAGGCGCGGGTCCCACTTGGCGGCAGGGCGAGCCACCTCGCCGTCGCCCTGCAGGGCGGCGACGAGGTCCGGCGTCGAGCTGGCGCGGCGCAGCAGCACGATGACGCCGCTGCCGTGTCTGGCGATGGTGCGCATGGCGCGGTCCACGCTGAAGCTGTGGCGTTCGCTCTGGCAGTCGAGGAAGTCGAGCACGGTGATCGGCTCGTGCACGCGCACGAGGATCTCCTCTTCCGGCCGGATGCGGCCGCGCACCAGCGCGAGGTGCACGTCGCCGCTGGTCTTCTCGCGGTAGCCGACGAGATGGAAGTCGCCATGCACGCAGGAGACGTCCTTCTCGGCGATGCGCTCGACCAGGGTCTCGTTCTCGCTGCGGTAGCGGATCAGGTCGGCGATGGCGCCGATCTTCAGGTTGTGTGCTTTCGCGAACTCGACGAGGTCGGGCAGGCGCGCCATGGTGCCGTCGTCCTTGAGGATCTCGCAGATCACCGCCGCCGGCTCGCGCCCGGCGAGCTGGGCGAGGTCGCAGCCGGCCTCGGTGTGGCCGGCGCGCACCAGCACGCCGCCGTTCTGCGCCATCAGCGGGAAGATGTGGCCGGGCTGGACGATGTCGCTCGGTTTGGCGTTCTTCGCCACGGCCGCCTGCACGGTGCGCGCGCGGTCATGGGCCGAGATGCCGGTGGTGACGCCCTCGGCCGCCTCGATGGAGAGCGTGAAGGCGGTGCCGTGCGGCGAGCGGTTGTCGCGCACCATCAGCGGCAGGTCGAGCTGGCGGCAGCGCGCCTCGGTCAGCGTCAGGCAGATGAGGCCGCGGCCGTGCTTGGCCATGAAATTGATCGCTTCCGGCGTGACGCAGTCGGCGGCGAGGACGAGGTCGCCCTCGTTCTCGCGGTCCTCCTCGTCGACCAGCACGACCATGCGGCCGGCGCGGATCTCCGCAATGATGTCCTGGATGGGGGAAAGTGCTGTCATTCGTTCTCTGCCGTCAGCATGCGCTCGATGTAGCGGGCGACGAGGTCGATCTCGAGGTTGACCCGGCTGCCTGCCTGCAGGCGCTTCAATGTCGTCACCGCCACGGTGTGCGGAATGAGGTTGATGGAAAAGTCAGTTCCTGTGACACGGTTCACCGTCAGGCTGACGCCGTCCACCGTGACCGAGCCCTTGCGCGCGATGTACTTCGCCAGCGCTTTCGGCGCGCGGATGACCATCTCGTGGCTCTCGCCGATCTTCTCGAACTTGAGCACCTCGCCGACGCCATCGACGTGGCCGGTGACGAGGTGCCCGCCGAGGCGGTCGGCCAGACGCAGCGCCTTTTCGAGGTTCACTTCGCCCGGCGCATCCAGGCCGACGGTGCAATCCAGCGTTTCGCGCGAGACGTCGACCTTGTAATTTGCGCCGTCTTTCTCGATGACGGTGAGGCACACCCCGCCGTGGGCGATCGAGTCGCCGAGCGCGACGTCGCCGAGGTCGAGACCGGGCGCCTCGACGGTCAGGCGCAGCCCCTTCTCGAGGGCTTGCAGATGGGTGATCCTGCCGGTGGCGGCGACGATTCCGGAAAACACGTGTTTGCTTGGGGGAAATATCAGGAACCGCGGATTTTACCCGCGAACCGCCGCCGGGTGTATGCGCGGCGTTAACCGCCCAGGGCGGTATTCACAACCTTTATGAACCGATCGGCCGGCTGGTAGCCGACGACGCGCAGGTTTTTCCGCTCCTGCCCCTGGCGGTCGAAGAAGAGGATGCCGGGCGGGCCGAACAGGCCGAAGCGCTTCAAGAGCGCCTTGTCCTCGTCGGAATGGGCGGTGACGTCGACCTGCAGCAGGGTCATGCGGCGCATCTGTGCCGCGACCTTCGCATCCGAGAAGGTGTATTTCTCCATCTCCTTGCAGGAGACGCACCAGTCGGCGTAGAAGTCGAGCATCACCGGCCTGTCCGCCGCGGCGAGGCGCGCGTCGAGCTCGGCCATCGTCTTCACCCGCTCGAAGGCGACATGCTCGCCCGCCGCGCCCGCGCTGCGCAGGAAGCCGAGCGGCGCCAGCGGGTCGCGGCTGCCGCCGACGGCGCCGACGATCTGCGTCGCGCCGACGATGAGCAGCACGATGCCGATGCCCTTCCACAGGCGCGCCCAGCCGTGCGCGTGCGGCGGCAGCGGATCGAGGGCGCGCAGGAAGATCGCCGTGCCGATGGCGAGCGCGCCCCAGGCGGCCAGATGCGCCCAGGCCGGCAGCACCGGCGAGACGAGCCAGATGGCGAGCGCCAGCAGCAGCACGCCGAAGGACTTCTTCACCGATTCCATCCACGGCCCGCTGTGCGGCAGCAGCGAGCGCGTCGACACGCCGACGATCACCAGCGGCACGCCCTTGCCGAGCGCCATGGCGAACAGGGCCGCGCCGCCGAGCACGGCGTCGCGCGTCTGCGCGATGTAGAGCAGCGCGCCGGCCAGCGGCGCCGCCACGCAGGGCCCGACGATGAGTGCCGAGAGCGCGCCCATGGCTGCCACGCCGTGCAGCGAGCCGCCCTGGATGTGGCCGGACTCCTCCGACAATTTGCTCTGCAGGAAGGTCGGCAATTGCAGCTCGTAGAAGCCGAACATGGACAGCGACAGCACGACGAACAGCGCCGCGAAGCCGCCCAGCACCCAGGCGTTCTGCAGCGCCGCCGAGAGCATCGAGCCGGACAGGCCCGCCGCCACGCCGGCGGCGGCGTAGGTGACCGCCATGCCGAGCACGTAGGCGAGCGAGAGCACGAGCGCGCGCCCCTTCGTGATCTTGTGGCCGTGGCCGACGATGATGCCGGAGAGGATTGGGTACATCGGGAAGACGCAGGGCGTGAAGGCGAGCAGCACGCCGGCGCCGAAGAAGGTGGTGAGGATGAGCCAGAAGCCGGCGTTCTTCAACAGACCGGCGAGTTGCGAGGACTCGTCCTCCACCACGCCTGCGGCTGCCGACGGCGATGCGCCGGCGGGCGCCGTGCTCATCGCGGCGAGGCTCACCTTCAGCGTCTGCGCATTGGGCGGATAGCACACGCCCAGGTCAGCGCAGCCCTGCGAGGTGGCCTTCAGCGTGACGCTGTCCAGCCCGGCCGGCGCCGTGAAGGGCAGCAGGATGACGACCTCCTTGCGGTAGGTCTCGACGTCGCCGAAGAACTCGTCCTTCTTCACCTTGCCCGGCGGCAGCTGCGCCTCGCCCGCCTTCGCCCCGGCCGGCTCCAGCGCGAAGCGGAACTTGTCGCGGTACATGTAATAGCCCTTGGCGATGTCATAGCGCACCTCCAGGGTGCCGGCATCGAGGGCGCGGGCGGAGAGGCGGAAGGCCTTGTCCACTTCCAGCAGCTCCTGGGCGGAGGCGGCCATCGACAGGCAAAGCGAGAGCAGCAGGAACAGTCGGCGCATCATTCGGGGTAGACGTTACTGGGGCGCGGTTTCTTCCGCCACCCAGGCAAGGTAGCCGGGCAGGCCCCTGTCGATTCGGACAGCGACGATCTCGGGAAGTTCGTAGGGGTGATAGGCGCGGATGGCCTCCTCCAGCGCGGCGTAGCGCGCGGCGTTGGTCTTCACCAGCAGCGGCACCTCCTCGGCGTCCTCCACCTTGCCCTCCCAGCGGTAGATCGACTGGCAGGGCGCCAGGATGTTCACGCAGGCGGCGAGGCGCTGCTCGACCAGCTGTGCGGCGAGCGCGCGCGCCGTTTCCGCGTCGGGCAGGGTCGTGATGACGAGCAGGGCATCCATGAGCGCGAATTCTACTATTTCAGCAGGCGCCGCCGCGCGAGACCCAGCGCCAGCCAGAAGGCGGCGACGGCGTAGCCGGCCAGCACGGCGACGTGCAGTGCGGCCTGCGCCGGCACCTCGCCGGAGAAGAGCGGTCGCGCCAGCTGCACGGCGTGCGACAGCGGCAGCACGGCGGAGACGGCCTGGAAGGCGGCGGGCAGCTGCGCCACCGGGAAGAACACGCCCGAGAGCAGGGTCATCGGCGTGACGAACAGCGTGAAGTAGTACATGAAGAAATCGTAGCTCGGCGCCAGCGCCGTCATGACGAGCCCGAGCGCGGCGAAGGCCAGGCCGGCGAGGAAGATCACCGGCAGCGTCCACAACGCCAGCGGCGAGGCGACCAGGCCCAGTGCTGCCGCCACCGCCAGGATGGCCGTGCCCGAGAGGCAGGCCTTGCTCGCCGCCCAGACGAGCTCGGCCAGCAGCACGTCGTCGAGCGACACCGGCGCGTTGAGGATGGCGTCCCAGGTGCGCTGCACCTGCATGCGCGAGAAGGCCGAGTAGAGCGTCTCGAAGGTGGCGCTGTTCATGGTCGAGAAGCACACCGCGCCGGCGGCGAGGAAGGCCATGTAGGGCACGCCGCCCACCTCCGGCAGCAGCGTGCCGATGCCGTAGCCGAGGCCCAGCATGTAGATCATCGGATCGGCCAGGTTGCCGAGAATCGACGGAATCGCCAGCTTGCGCCAGACGAGGAAATTGCGCCGCCAGACGGGCACGAAGCGCAGGCTGGGGGCAGGGGGGCGGAAGGCGTTCATCGGTGGATAGGGAAATTGCCTTGGCGGCTGAGACTGCGGCTTGGCGCCGTCTCGATCGGCCTCAGCGCTTGCCCTTCTTCTCCTGCGGGGTGACGAAGCCGATGGGCCGCTTGTCTGCTTGCGCGGGCGGCGCCATGAGCTGGCGCAGCGCCTCGAAGACCTGCTTCAACTGCGCACGCGTGTTGCCGGCAAAGGTTTCGTGCTGCAGGGAAAGCCGCTCCGTCTTCTGCTCCAGCGCATCGAGTTTGGCGGCGAGTTCCCGGCTGGAAGCGAGCACCTCGCGCAGCCGCACGAAGGCGCGCACCACGTACACGCCCATCTCCACGGCCTGGGGGGATGCCAGCACATTGGACGCCTGGATCGCGCCGTGCTCGGTGAAGGCGTAAGGCAGCGCCTTGGAAAACTTGAGCTTGGCGAGGTGGTCGCAATTTGCGACCACCTCGACCTTCTCGGCGGCGCTGAGCTGGAACATGAAATCCGCCGGGAAGCGTTCGGCGTTGCGTTTCACCTGCTCATTGAGCCGCCTGGTCGGCACGCCATAGAGCTCCGCCAGATCGGCGTCGATCATCACTTTCTGGCCGCGAATGACCAGGATGCGGCGCTCGATGTGCGGCACGGTCGTCAGGCTGCCGGTACGGTTTTTCGTCATTGGATCTCTTCATGCTGCGCCGGCCAGGCCAGGCGCGAATCGCGCTTCGATGGTCCGATTATGCCGCGCCGCCCGAGTGCGCGCCACCGACCGGAAAAAGTCAGTCTTCGCGGCACGGCGGTACCCGATCTCGCGGCATCGGATCCAGCCCTCAACCCGTCGAGCTACGATGCCGTCATGTCTCGGCGACAACAGCAAATAGGTGTAATGCAGCCTCAGTCACGCAAATCCCGTCCGGTGAGTTTCAGGAACACGTCCTCCAGGTTCGCCGGACGGTGCAGGTAGCGCAGGCCGTGGCGGTCGGCGAGGTGGCGCAGCAGCGGGCGCGACTCGGTCAGGTAGCAGAAGGCCGTTTCGCCGGTGACTTCGACGCGCGTGGCGTACTGCGCCGCCTCGTCGCGCGCCCAGTCGGCAGCGCTGGATTCGCCCGGCTCGCCGTACACCTCCACCACTTCCGGCTCGATGTGCGCGGCGATCACTTCGCGCGGGCTGCCCTCGGCGATGAAGCGGCCGCGGTCCATGATGGCGAGGCGGTGGCAGAGGCGCTCGGCCTCATCCATGAAGTGCGTCGTCAGCAGCACCGTCTTGCCCTGCGCCAGCAACTGCTTGAGGCGCTCCCAGATGAGGTGGCGCGCCTGCGGGTCGAGGCCTGTGGTCGGCTCGTCGAGGAAGAGCAGGTCGGGATCGTTCACCAGCGCGCGCGCCAGCGTCAGGCGCCGCTTCATGCCGCCGGAAAGGGTGGCGATTTTCGCGTCGGCACGTCCGATGAGGCCGGCGAATTCCAGCAGCTGCGGGATGCGCGCGCGCACCGCCGCGTCGGCCAGGCCGAAGTAGCGGCCGTAGACCAGCAGGTTCTCCGACGCCGTGAAGTCCGGATCGAGGTTGTCCATCTGCGGCACGATGCCGATGCGCGCCCGCGCCTCGCGCGCGCGTTCCGGCACCGGCAGGCCGGCGAGGCGGATCGTGCCGGCGTCGGGGGCGGTGAGTCCCAGCGCGCAGCGCAGCGTGGTGGTCTTGCCGGCGCCGTTGGGCCCGAGCAGGCCGTAGCACTCGCCGGGGCGCAGCGCGAAAGTCAGTCCCTGCAGCACGGCGCTGCCGCCGTAGGACTTGTGCAATCCCGCGACGCTCAGGGTGTCCACTGGACTTCGATGATGCGGCGGATCACGTGCAGCTTGCGGTGGAAGAAATGGTCGGCGCCGGGCACGACGCTGACGACGACCTCGAGCGGCTCGGCCCAGGCCAGCACGTTGGCGAGCGGCACGGTTTCGTCGCGGTCGCCGTGGATGACGATCGTGTCCGGCGCGACGGCCTCGGTGACGTAGCTGCGCGCGCCCTCGACGAAGCCCGCAGCCGTGCCGACCAGCACCAGGCGCCGCGCCGGATCGCCGGCCTCGGCCAATTGCTTGGCCAGCCGCGTGACGACATAGGCGCCGAAGGAGAAGCCGGCGAGAAAAAAGGGCAGCGAAGCGCCGAAGCGCGCGCGGGCGTAGGCATGCACGACGTCGAGGTCGCCGGTCTCGGCGATGCCGTGGTCGTGTTCGCCGGCCGAGGCGCCGACGCCGCGGAAGTTCGGGCGCAGGGTGACGCAGCCGAGGTCGCGGAAGGCCTTGGCGAGTGTCGTCACCACCTTGTTGTCGGCGCTGCCGCCGTAGAGCGGATGCGGATGGGCGATGAGCGCGATGCCCGTGGCCGCCTCATGCGGCTCGACGAAAACCTCGACCGTGCCGGCCGGCCCGTCGAGCAAAACGCGCTCGTGGCGGGACATCAGTCTATTTTCAGCCGCTCGACGACCTTGCCCTGGGCGAGGTGCGACTCGACGATCTCGTCGATGTCCTCCTGGTCGACGTAGGTGTACCAGACCGCCTCGGGGTAGACGACGATCACCGGCCCCTGGGCGCAGCGGTCGAGGCAGCCGGCGCTGTTGATGCGCACCTTGCCGGCGATGCGCTCGCCCATCGCCTTGACCTTGCCCTTGCAGTAGTCGCGCATGGCCTGCGCGCCGTGATTGTTGCAGCACATCTCGCCGGGCGCGCGCTGGTTGCAGCAGAAGAAGACGTGGTGCTTGAAATAACTCATTCGGGCTCTCCTTGGGGTGCGGCCATTATAGTTCGTCGTACTTCCGCGCATTGCCGCGCGCTTTTTCCACCGGGTATTTCAGCGCGTTCTTTTCGATCTTGGCGCGCGCCGCGGCGGCGAGGTCGATGTCCAGCGTGTCGGCCAGTTCCACCAAATAGATGAGCACGTCGGCCAGCTCGTCGCGGATTTCCTCGCGCTTGCCGTCCCGCAGCGACTGACTTTCCTCGGCGGTGAGCCACTGGAAGTGCTCGGCCAGCTCGGCCGCTTCCACGATCAGCGCCATCGCCAGGTTCTTCGGCGTGTGGTAGCGGTCCCACTCGCGCGCGCGCGTGAAGGCGCGAAGCGCGTCTCTCAGTTCGACCAGCGGATCGCTCATGCGTTCTCTCCCTGTCTGGGCCGCGGCAGCATCAGATAGGACAGCGCGGCGAAGGGCCACAGGCTGGAGACCAGCTTGGTCAGCCCGTTGAAGTTGAGGAAATGGCCCTGCTGCCAGACGGCGAGGGCGGCGGTGAGGTAGGGGTTTTCCGGCGCCAGGTTCACCAGCGCCGTGGCGAAGAGCAGGGCCAGCGCGGCGACGATGCGCTGGGCCAACTGCGGCAGATGCGTCGCGGCGAGCAAGGCACCGGCGCCGACCGCCAGTCCGGCCATATTGCCCGGCGTGATCCACTGCGCGAACTGCGCGGCATTCACCAGCACGGCGTTGGCAAAGGCCTTGATGGCGAGCGGCGCCAGCAGCAGCAGCGCGAGCAGGGCGCGGCTGTGCAGGCGCAGCAGCGACCAGCAGATGAGCCCGGCGGCGAGCGTGCCGCCTGCCGCCACGCCGGCCTCGATGACGGCGAAGCGCTCGGCCGAATAGGGCAGGGCGGGCAGCTCGAGCAGGGCGCGCAGGTCGCCGGTGCCGAACAGCAGCAGCTCCGGATTGAACTGGGCGAGCAGCCAGAGGCCGAGCAGCACGAGGCCGAAATCGGCCGCAGGGCCGTGCACGACGAGATGCACGCGCAGGCGATGCAGGCGCCCGCCGTCGATAAGCTCGCGGCCCCAGTTCATGCCGGCCGCGGCGCCGATCATGGCGCCGATGCCGTTGCAGGCGAGATCGATGTTGGAGGGCACGCGACTGGGCAGGAAGTTCTGCAGGGTTTCCAGGCCGAGGGCGAGCCCGGCGCCGGCCAATGCGGCCGTCAGGGCGGCCGCGGCGATGCCGAGGCGTGCCTGCAGGGCCGGCACGAACAGGAAGCCGAGCGGGATGTAGGCGAGCACGTTCGCCGCAAGATCGAAGCCGGTGTAATAGCGCGGCCAGGCCGCCTCGAGGAAGGCGAAGGGCGGAGCGCCGTTGTCGCGCCAGCCCGAGAAGGGATGCAGGCTGGCATACACGATGAGCAGCGCATAGGCGGCGGCGAGGTAGAGGGCCAGCGGGGAGTGGGGGCGGCGCGTCATGACACGGAAGAATAGCCGTTCTGCCGCTCCAGCACATTCAGCTCGATGGCGAAGAAGGCGGTGAGCCAGAGCGCGGCATCCCAGGCGTCGAGCCACTCGCCGCGCCAGGCCCAGGCCAGCACGAGGGCGCCGAGCGCGGCATACAGCGCGCCGGTGCACGACCAGAACAGGCGCCGGCGCCGCTCCACCGCGTCTGGAAAGCGCACTTCGATCTCGAGCAGGACGACGACGGCGACCCAGAGCCAGGTGTTGATGGCGTCCAGCCATTCGCGCTCAAGCACATAGCCGACAGCCGCCGCCAGCACGCCGGCCGCGGCGGCGAGGCGGACGAGGTGGATGGCGAGGCGCCCGCGCGACTTCAGGCGCTCACCGTGCGCCGTCTCGATCTCGAACAGCACCAGCAGCACGATCCAGGCGGCGGAGTCGAGCAGCTGGTTGGCCGTGCCGAACAGCGCGTAGAGCGCCAAGTTGAGCGCAAGGAGCGCGTAGATGGTGCGCTTGAAGGCGTGGAACCCGGGCGGCGCCGGCATGACGCGGCCTTGCTCAGTGCGGCTTGCGGTGATGCTTGCCGTCGTGCGGCACGTGATGGGTCTGCGCCGCGGCGTGGTGCTCGTGAAGCGCCGGCGCGGGAACCGGATGGCTGATCCATTGCGGCAGCAGCGAGCCCGCCAGCATGCCCAGCATCGACACGCCCAGGCCGATCAGTTGCGGCGGCACCGGGCTTTCCTTGCCGATCAGCAGCTCGATCATCACCCAGGTCAGGATGCCGCCGAAGATCGCCGCCAGCGCGCCCTGCGAGGTGGCGCGCTTCCAGAAGATGCCGCCGACCAGCGGCACGAAGGCGCCGGCGAGGGTGATCTTGTAGGCATTCTCGACCATCTGGAAGATGGACGAATCGGAGTTGAGCGCGAAGGCCAGCACCAGCACGGCGAAGCCGACGACGGTTGCGCGCATCACCCACAGGAAGCGGTGGTCGCCCATCTTCGGGTAGAAGCCTTTGACGACGTTTTCGGCGAAGGTCACCGAGGGCGCCAGCAGCGTCGCCGAGGAGCAGCTCATGATGGCCGAGAGCACGGCGCCGAAGAACAGCACCTGCGCGGCCAGCGGCATGTGCTGCAGGACCAGGGTCGGCAGCACGAGCTGGGAGTCCTCCTCGATCAGCTTGCCGAACATGGCCGGGTCGATCAGCGTCGCCGAATAGGCGATGAACATCGGCACGAAGGTGAAGCAGAAGTAGATCGAGGCGCCGAGCAGCGAGCCCCACAGGGCGATGCGGGCGCTCTTCGCCGAGGTGACGCGCTGGAAGACGTCCTGCTGCGGAATCGAGCCCAGCATCATGGTGACCCAGGCGCCGAGGAAGGCGATCCACTTCAGCGGGTCGGCCTCGGGGAAAAAATCGAGCTTGCCCGACAGGCTGGCGTGGGAGATGACCGCCGCGCCGCCTCCATCCACCTTGCCGCTGACGACCCAGGCGATGAACAGCAGGCCGCCCATCGATACGGCCATCTGCACGAAGTCGAGGATGGCCACGGAGAACATGCCGCCGAAGGTGGTGTAGGTGAGCACGATGGCGGCGCCGAGGATCATGCCGGCCTGCTGGCTGACCGCGCCGTCGGTGACGACGAAGAAGATCAGGCCGAGCGCCTTGATCTGGGCCGCCACCCAGCCCAGGTAGGAGGCGACGATGCAGATCGTGGTCAGCACCTCCACCGTTCGGTTGTAGCGCATGCGGTAGAAATCGCCGAGCGTGAGGAGATTCAGGCGGTAGAGATAGCGCGAGAACAGAACGCCGGCGATGATCAGGCACATCGAGGAGCCGAAGGGGTCGGCCACCACGCCGGTCAGGCCGTCCTTGACGAAGGTGGCCGAAACGCCGAACACCGCCTCGGCGCCGAACCAAGTGGCGAACACCGTGGCGGTGACTACCGGCAGCGGCAGCGAACGGCCGGCGACGGCGAAATCCTTGGCGTTGTGAACGCGGGTGGCGGCGACGAGGCCGATGCCGACGGAGACCAGCAGGTAGAGGATGACGAAAGTGAGGAGCATGGCGTCGGGCCTGTGGTAAAAGTCAGTCGCTGCGGGACGGCGCGGATTATAGCGAAACGAGCTGGACGACGAGAATCGCCGCGAGCAGCGCCGCGGCGGTCTTCAGCCACAGCGTCTGCCGCCGCGCCTCCGCCTGCAGCCGTGCCACTTCTGCGCGCAGCGCGGCCAGCGGCTTCGGGTCGAGTGCCTGGTGCAGCAGGCGCGGCAGTTGCGGCAGCAGGGCGGCCCATTGCGGCGCCTCGCGCTTCAGGTTGTTCACCAGCCCCTTCAGGCCGACCCGCTCGGCTATCCAGCGCTCGAGGAAGGGCTTCGCCGTGGTCCACAGGTCGAGCTCCGGGTCGAGCTGGCGGCCGAGGCCCTCGATGTTGAGCAGCGTCTTCTGCAGCATGACGAGCTGCGGCTGGATCTCGACGTTGAAGCGGCGCCCGGTCTGGAACAGGCGCAGCAGGGTCTTGCCGAAGGAGATGTCCTTCAGCGGCCGGTCGAACACCGGCTCGCACACGGCGCGGATGCCGGCCTCGAACTCGTCGAGGCGCGTGTCGGCCGGCACCCAGCCGGCGTCGATGTGCGCCTGCGCCACCGCCTTGTAGTCGCGGCGGAAGAAGCCGAGGAAGTTCTGCGCGAGATAGTTCTGGTCGACCTCGGTCAACGTGCCCATGATGCCGAAGTCGAGGGCGACGTACTGCCCGGCGGGCGTGACGAGGATGTTGCCGGGGTGCATGTCGGCATGGAAGAAGCCGTCGCGGAACACCTGGGTGAAGAAGATCTCGACGCCGGCGCGCGAGAGCGCCTTGAGGTCGATGCCCGCAGCCCTGAGCGCCTCGACCTGGCCGACCGGCGTGCCGTGCATGCGCTCCATCACCATCACCTGCGCCGAGCACCAGTCCCAGTGCACCTCCGGCACGGCGAGCAGCGGCGAATGCAGGAAGTTGCGCCGCAGCTGCGCGCAGTTGGCCGCCTCGCGCATGAGGTCGAGTTCGTCCTCGAGGTGCTTGGAGAATTCGGCCACCACCTCGCGCGGCTTCAGGCGCCGGCCGTCCGGCCAGACTGCCTCGATCAGCCCGGCGGCGGCCTCCAGCAGGGCGACGTCGTGGGCGATGACGCGCTCGATGCCCGGCCGCAGGATCTTCACCGCCACCTCGCGTCCGTCGGGCAAGACGGCGAAATGCACCTGCGCCACCGAGGCGCTCGCCTCCGGCTCGGCTGTGAATTGGGCGAACACCTCGCCTACCGGCTTGCCGAAGGTCCGCTCCAGCACCGCCACCGCCTGATCCGAAGGGAAGGGCGGCACCTGGTCCTGCAATTTGGCCAGCTCGTCGGCGAGGTCCACCGGCAGCAGGTCGCGCCGCGTCGACAACACCTGGCCGAACTTGACGAAGATTGGCCCGAGCGCCTCCAGCGCCAGGCGCAGCCGCACCGCGCGCGGCACCCGCATTTGGCCACTGAGGTCGCGCCAGAAGAACAGCGCGCGCAGCAGCGACGCCAGCCGCTCGGTGCGCGGCTGGTCGAGCACCAGCTGGTCGAGTCCGAAGCGGATGCCGACGCTGACGATTTTCAGGAGGCGGAAGAGGCGCAAGATCGTCCTGCGATTGGGAAAGCGTTGATTTTAGCTGCTTTTGGCGCCTGGCCGCGCGGTCGGCCCGGCTGCGACGGGTATAATCCGCCCTTTCGTGAAGCTTCTCTTATGGCAGCAGACATCCGATCCGAACTGACGGCCTTGTTGCGCGCGGCGCTGGCCAACGTGGCGCCGGAGAGCCGCGACGCCGCCATCCTGCTCGAACGTCCCAGGCAGGCGGCGCACGGCGATTTCGCCAGCAACCTCGCCCTGCTGCTGGCCAAGCCGCTCAAGGCGAATCCGCGCGACATCGCCGGGCGCCTCGTCGACGCGCTGCCGAAGTCGCCGCTGCTGGCGAAGGCCGAGGTCGCCGGCGCCGGCTTCATCAACTTCACGCTCGCCCCCGCCGCCAAGCTGCAGGCGGTGCGTGCCGTGCTGGCGCAGGGCGCCGGCTTCGGCCGCAGCGCGCTGGGCGGCGGGCGGAAGATCCAGGTCGAGTTCGTCTCGGCCAACCCGACCGGCCCGCTGCACGTCGGCCACGGCCGCGGCGCCGCCTACGGCGCCAGCCTCGCCAGCCTGCTCGACTTCGCCGGCTTCAAGGTGACGCGCGAGTTCTACGTGAACGACGCCGGCCGCCAGATGGACATCCTGGCGCTGTCGACCTGGCTGCGCTACCTCGAGCTGCACGGCTCGACCGTGCCTTTCCCGAAGAATGCCTACCAGGGCGACTACGTGCGCGACATGGCCGCCGCCATCCGGGAGGCGCACGGCACGCGCTACCGGCGCGAGACCATGCACGTACTCGACGGCGCGCCCGACGCCGCGGCCGACGCCGAAGGCCACCTCGATGCGCTCATCGCCAACGCCAAGCGCCTGCTCGGCGACGACTACGCCTACGTGCACAACTACGCGCTCACCGAGCAGCTGGGCGATTCGCGCGACGACCTCGCCGAGTTCGGCGTGCACTTCGACCACTGGTTCTCGGAGAAGTCGCTCTTCGACACCGGGCTGGTGGACAAGGCTGTGGCGCTGCTGGAACAGCATGGCCACATCTACGCGCAGGACGGCGCGAAATGGTTCCGCTCCACCGCCTTCGGCGACGAGAAGGACCGCGTCGTGCAGCGCGAGAACGGCCTGTACACCTACTTCGCCTCCGACATCGCCTACCACCTCAACAAGTACGAGCGCGGCTTCGAGCGCATCGTCGACATCTGGGGCGCCGACCACCACGGCTACATCCCGCGCGTGAAGGGCGCCATCCGGGCGCTCGGCCTCGACGAGAACCGGCTGGAGGTGGCGCTGGTGCAGTTCGCCGTGCTCTACCGCGACGGCCAGAAGACCTCGATGAGCACGCGTTCGGGCGAGTTCGTCACCCTGCGCGAGCTGCGCCAGGAGGTCGGCAACGACGCCTGCCGCTTCTTCTACGTGCTGAGGAAGTCCGACCAGCACCTCGACTTCGACCTCGACCTCGCCAAGTCGCAGACCAACGAGAACCCGGTGTACTACATCCAGTACGCCCACGCCCGCGTCTCCTCGGTGCTGGCGCAGTGGGGCGGCGACGAAGCGTCGCTCGCCGGCGCCGACCTGGCGCCGCTCGGCAACGAGCGCGAACTGGCGCTCGCCGCGCGCCTGGCCGAATTTCCCGAGGCGGTGGAGAATGCCGCGCGCGATCATGCGCCGCACCTGATCGCCTTCTACCTGAAGGATTTGGCCGGCGAATTCCACAGTTACTATAATGCCGAGCGCTTCCTCGTCGACGACGCCGGGCTGCGCGAGGCGCGCCTGGCGCTGTGCCTGGCGGTGAGGCAGGCGTTGCGCAACGGCCTCGGCATCATCGGCGTGAGCGCACCCGATTCCATGTGAGGGAACCATGAAAGCAGGCAGGCAGGCAGGCGGCACGATTCTCGGCATGTTCATCGGCCTGGTCGTCGGCGTGGTGATCGCCGCCGGCGTCGTCTGGTACCTCAACAAGACGCCGCTGCCCTTCCAGGCCAAGGGCCAGAAGCCGCAGGCGGAAAAACCCGCCGACGCCAAGGCTGGCCAGCAGGCCGCCGCCCCCGCCGCGCCGATGCCCCTGCCCGGCAAGCCCGGCGACAAGGTACAGGAAAAGCCGCGCTTCGAGTTCTACAAGATCCTGCCCGGCTCCGAGGAGCCGGTGCCGCAGCCGGCGCCCAAGGCGGCCGCGCCCGACAAGCCGGCCGCGCCCCTCGGCGAAGCCCTCTTCCTCCAGGCCGGCGCCTTCCAGAAGCCGGCCGACGCGGACAACCTGAAGGCGCGCCTGGCGTTGATGGGGGTGGAGGCCAGCATCCAGCAGGTCACCCTGCCCGAGAAGGGCGTGATGCACCGCGTGCGCATCGGCCCCTACGCCAACCCGGACGAGATGGCGAAAGCGCGCACCCTGCTGGCGCAGAACGGAATCGAGGCCAGCGTGGTCAGAGTCAAGGACGGCAAGGACACCAAGGACGCCGCCCACTGAACTTCACAGGAGAGAACATGAAACTGAACAAATGGCTGGGCCTGATCGGAATCACCCTGGCGCTCGTCGCCGGATCCGTTGCCGCAGAGGGCAAGCCGGCCTTCAAGCCGCTCGCCAATCCGCAGGCGGTCGAGACCGGCGACAAGATCGAGGTGGTCGAGTTCTTCTGGTACGGCTGCTCGCACTGCTACGACCTCGAGCCCTTCCTCAAGAAGTGGACGGCGAAGCTGCCGAGGGACGTCGAGTTCCGCCGCATCCCGGCCGTGCCGACCGAGCGCTGGATGCCCAACGCGCGCACCTTTTACACGCTGGAGGCCATGGGCCTGCTCGAGAAGCTGCATGGCGAAGTGTTTGACGCCATCCACATCGACCGCGTGAACCTCAACGACGAGCGCATCCAGCTCGACTGGATGGCGAAAAAGGGCGTCGACCGCGCCAAATTCACCGAGGCGTGGAAATCCTTCTCGGTGCAGAGCAAGACCAAGCGCGCCATCCAGCAGACCCAGGCCTACGACATCACGGGCGTGCCCACGCTGGTGGTCGACGGCAAGTACGTCACCTCGGTGTCCATGACCGGCAGCCCCGAGGGCCTCATGAAGGCCCTCGACGAGCTGATCGCCAAGGCGCGCGCCGAGCGGCCGAAGAAGAAATAAGGCGCTTTCAACACAGAGCTCACAGAGGCACAGAGAGCACAGAGAATTCAATTTTGTTTCTCTCCGTGCTCTCTGTGTCTCCGTGTCCTCTGTGTTAGAAGAGGTTGGTCTTCATGCGCGTCTTCATCACCGGCGCCTCTTCCGGCATCGGCGCGGCGCTCGCCGCGCACTATGCCGCGCGCGGCGCGCAGCTCGGCCTCGTCGCGCGCCGCGCCGACGCGCTGGCCGAAGTGGTGCGCGGCCTGCCCGGGGCGCCCGCCCGCTATATCGCCGACGTCGCCGACGCGCAGGCCATGGCGGAGGCGGCGCGCGACTTCATGCAGCGCTTCGGCGTGCCCGACATCGTCATCGCCAACGCCGGCGTCTCCGTCGGCACGCTCACCGAGCATCCCGAAGACGTCGCCGTGTTCGAGCGCGTCATGCGCACCAACGTCGTCGGCCTCGCCGCCACCTTCCAGCCCTTCATCGCGCCGATGCGCGAAGCGCGGCGCGGCCGCCTTGCCGGCATCGCCTCGGTGGCCGGCATGCGCGGGCTGCCCGGCGCCGGCGCCTACAGCGCCTCGAAATCCGCCGCCATCACCTACCTCGAGGCGCTGCGCATCGAGCTGCGGCCGAGCGGCGTGCGCGTCGTCACCGTCTGCCCCGGCTACGTCGCCACGCCGATGACGGCGGTGAACAAATACCGCATGCCCTTCATCCTGCCCGCCGAGGTCGCCGCGCGGCGCATCAGTCGCGTCATCGACGCCGGCCGCGCCTACGCCGTCGTACCCTGGCAGATGGCCCTCGTCGCGCGCGCCATGAAGCTCCTGCCCAACCCGATCTACGACCGCCTCTTCAAGCGCGCCGGCCGCAAGCCGCGCGGGCTGAAGCTGTAAAAGTCAGTCCCGGCGGGACGGCGACAGAAGCTCGCGGTGGGCGAAGCCGAGGGTGTTGTCGATGAAATAGATATCCTTCGGCGCCAGTTCGTACCAGCGGATCCTGTCCAGCGCTTCGAGGATCTTGCGCGGCACGCCGGCACCGCCGCCGATGAGGGGGTAGCGGCTCTGGTAGAGGGCGCGCACGCGCGCTTCGTCCTGCGGCGCGACTTCGCGCGCCGTGCCTTCGATCTGCAGGCCGCGGATGCCGGGCCAGTCGTCGTAGTCGTGCTGGATGGTGGCGGCGACGCGCGGGTTGGCGGCGAGGTGCTGCGCGTGGCGGGTGTTCGGCGCGGAGAGGAAATAGAGGCGCAGGTCGTCGTGCGCGTAGAACACCGCCGCCGCCCAGGGGCCGTCGGCGCCGGCGGTGGCCAGCGTCATGACGTGGTGCTCGCCGAGGAAGGCGAGCACGCGGCTGCGCAGCGTCGCATTCATGAGGGCTTCGCCGCCTTGTCCGACTCCTGCATGCGCTTCAGCCGGTAGGCGAGCTGCGGGCGCGTGATGCCGAGCAGGCGCGCCGCCGAGGAGAGGTTGCCGCGCGACTTCGCCACCGCTGCCTCGAGCAGCATCGATTCCACCTCGTCCAGGGTGAACACGCCGTTCAGCACCGAGTCGCACAGCCGCTCGCCCGGCTGCCAGCCGCGCGCGATGTCGCCGTGCGCGTCGAGGCCCAGCTCGGGCGGCCGGCCCTCGCGCCCGGCGAGGAAGAGGTGCTCGTCCTCGATGCGCGTGCCGTGCGGGGCGAGGATGACGGCGCGCTCGATCACGTTCTGCAGCTCGCGGATGTTGCCCGGCCAGTTGTAGGAGAGCAGCGCGCGCTTGGCCTTGTCGGTGAAGCCGCGCAGCTTCTTGCCGTGGATGGCGGCGTATTTCTCGACGAAGGCCTTGGCCAGGGGCGAGATGTCCTCCTTGCGCTCGCGCAGCGGCGGGATGTGGATCTGGTAGGCGTTGAGGCGGTAGTAGAGGTCGAGGCGGAAGCGGCCCTCCTTCACCCGCTTGGCGAGGTCGGCGTTGGTTGCCGCCACCACGCGCACGTCGACCTTGCGCGGCTTCGAATCGCCGAGTCGCTCGATCTCGTGCTCCTGCAGCACGCGCAACAGCTTGGCCTGGGCCGAGAGCGGCAGGTCGCCGATCTCGTCGAGGAACAGCGTGCCGCCGTCGGCGCGCTCGAAGCGGCCCGGACGCGCCGACTGCGCGCCGGTGTAGGCGCCCTTCTCGACGCCGAAGAGCTCCGACTCGACCAGCTCCTGCGGCATGGCCGCGCAGTTCACCGCGACGAAGTCCCTGCCCGCGCGCGGGCTCATCTCGTGCAGGCAGCGCGCGAAGACTTCCTTGCCGACGCCGGTCTCGCCGAGCAGCAGTACCGGGATCTGGCTGTCGGCCGCCTGCTTGAGCAGGCCGTAGGCGGCGCGGAAGCCGGGCGAGACGCCGATCATGTGCTGCGGCAGGGTCTCCTTCTCGCCGATGGAAGAGCGCAGCTGCGTCACCTGGGTCTGCAGCTCGATCAGCTGGTCGGCGATGGATTCCGGGTTGTAGTAGCGCATCTGTTCGTCGGCGTCCTCCCATTCCTCGACCGGCTTGCCGACGATGCGGCAGTTGTTGTGGCCGGCGCCGACGCACTCGACTTCCTTGTAGAGGATGCGCCGGCCCATGAAGGCCGAGGTGTAGCCCGAGGCGTAGCCGATCTGCGTCCAGCACACCGGCTCGTCGTGGATGCCGAAGTAGTGGCGGTGCCACTGGCCCTCCCAGGAATGCTCCCAGAGGAACTCGCCGAGGAACTTGCCGCGCGGGCGGTCCATCTCGAGGCGGATCGGCGTCACGCGCACGATGCCTTCGAGGGTGTGCAGCTTCGGTCCGGTCATGAAGGCTTCCAGGTCGCTGACGCCCTGCGCCTGCTTGCGCGCCAGCTCGGCGTCGCGCATGCCCGAGGCGTAGCCCATGCGCGTGAGCAGCCCGCGCGCGCGCGCCATGCCCAGCGTGTCGATGAGTTCCTTGCGCAGCAGCGCCTGGGCCTCGGCATGCACCAGCAGCATGCGGTGCTCGTGCAGCCAGATCTGCCCGGTCTCGGCGTCGAAGTGCACGTGCGAGCGCAGGTCGTCGGCCGCCTTGGCGACGGTTGCCAGTTTGCGCATCTGATTTCTCCTCCTCGTTTCGGTCCGGGCGTGTTTTTATCAAATGGTGAAGCGCCTCGGGCCGGGTATTCCCTGAATTACTCGGAAAACGTTCGCGGAATAACCGATCGGTTTATCAATTCGTGAAATCCTACTCCAGGCGGCGACCCGTTTTCATCAAATCGTCAACGGCCCGGTGCTGATGGCGCGAAGAAAACCTTTTTGCAGCGCAGCGCGCGGAGGAGCGCGCCGCGCCGGTCGGCTGCACCGGTTTTGCTCTGTAGCGCCGGCCGCCCCGGCCCGCTTCCGTTTCATGTTGCAGCGCAGATGGCACATGGCTTGCGAAAGGGCCTCCACGCATAACCGGCGCACAAAGCATGCCCGGCACGGTCGATTCAAATCTAAACGATCACCGAATTGGAGGAAAACCGAAATGAAGTTTCCCGTTCCGCACGACGTGAAGGCCGCCACCATTCCCGGCACCGAAGGCTGGGAGCGCATGTATCCGTACCAGTACCAGTTCGTCACCGACGATCCGGTGCGCAACCAGTACGAGAAGGAGATGTTCTGGTTCTACGACGGCCTGCACTATCCCGAGCCGCTGTATCCCTTCGACACCATCTGGGACGAGGCCTGGTTCCTCGCCCTGTCGCAGTACAACAACCGCATCTTCATGGTGCCGCCGGTGCGCGGCGTCGACCACCGCATGATCAACGGCTACGTCTACATCTCGCCGGTGCCGGTGAAGGACGGCGCCGAGATCGGCAGCCGCGTGCCGCACTTCATGGAGCGCGCCGGCCACTATTACAAGAACTGGGACGAGCTGGAGAAGAAGTGGAAGGTGAAGATGGAGGCCACCATCCGCGAGCTGGAGAAGATGGAGATCCCGCGCCTGCCCGACATGGAGGACAAGAGCGTCGTCTTCGACGCCCTCGGCGAGTCGAAGGGCTTCCACCTGCTGAAGACCTACGACGACCTGATCAACCTCGGCATCAAGTGCTGGCAGTACCACTTCGAGTTCCTCAACCTCGGCTATGCCGCCTACGTATTCTTCCTCGACTTCGTGCAGAAGCTGTTCCCGAGCATCCCGGCGCAGCGCGTGACACAGATGATCTCCGGCATCGACGTCATCATGTACCAGCCCGACGAGGAGCTGAAGAAGCTCGCCAAGAAGGCCGTCGAGCTGGGCGTCGACAACGCCGTCTGCTTCAGCCAGGAGTGGACCGACGTCGAGGCGGCGCTGAAGAAGCTGCCGAAGGGCGTCGAGTGGCTGACCTCGCTCAACCTCTCGCGCGAGCCCTGGTTCAACGTGTCGACGGGCACCGGCTGGTTCCACCACGACCGCTCCTGGAACGACGCCATGAACATCCCGCTGAACGGCATCCAGACCTACATCCAGAAGGTCAAGCAGGGCGTGAACATCGAGCGGCCGATGGAGCAGGTGCGCGCCGAGCGCGACCGCATCACCGCCGAGTACCGTGGCCTGATCGAGAAGGAGGAGGACCGCAAGCAGTTCGACGAGCTGCTCGGCTGCGCCAAGACGGTGTTCCCCTACGTCGAGAACCACCTCTTCTACGTCGAGCACTGGTTCCACTCGGTGTTCTGGAACAAGATGCGCGAGGTGGCCGCCATCATGAAGGAGCACGGCGTGCTGAACGACGTCGAGGATGTGTGGCTCTTGCGCCGCGACGAGATCAAGCAGGCGTTGTGGGACATCGTCACGGCCTGGGCCACCGGCGTGACGCCGCGCGGCACGCAGACCTGGCCGAAGGAAATCGAGTGGCGCAAGGGCGTCATGCAGAAGTTCAAGGAGTGGAAGGCGCCGCCCGCCATCGGCACCGCGCCGGAGGTGATCCAGGAGCCCTTTACCATCGTGCTGTGGGGCGTCACCAACCAGTCGCTCGCCGACTGGGCCTCGGTGGCCGAGGTGAAGGACCTGGCTTCCGTCAAGGAGTTCAAGGGCTTCGCCGGCAGCCCCGGCGTGGTCGAGGGCAAGGCGCGCGTCTGCCGCACGGTGGAGGACATCCGCGCGCTGCAGGAAGGCGAGATCCTCGTCGCGCCCACCACCTCGCCCTCGTGGGCGCCGGCTTTCGCCAAGATCAAGGCCTGCGTCACCGACGTCGGCGGCGTGATGAGCCATGCGGCGATCGTCTGCCGCGAGTACGGCATGCCGGCGGTGGTCGGCACCGGCCACGCGACGAAGATCATCCAGACCGGCATGATGATCCGCGTCGACGGCTCCTCCGGCGCCATCACGGTCGCGCGCTGAGATCCTGAACGCAAGAGCAGCAATGGCAATACGCATCGACACGGCTGCCGGGGCCGGATCATCGGCCCCGGAGTTGTGCTGGTTCGAGCAGGTGCGCAAGGAGGACGTCGCGCTGGTTGGCGGCAAGTGCTCCTCGCTCGGCGAGCTGATCAACGCCGGCGTGCGCGTGCCGCCCGGCTTTGCCCTGACCACTCATGGCTATTCGCGCTTCATGCGCGAGGCCGGGGTGAGCGGGGAGATCCCCGGCATGCTCGCCGGCGTCGTGCACGACGACCTGGAGAAGCTCGAGCTGGCGAGCCGCGCCATCCGCGAGATGATCGAGTCGCATGCCTTCGCCTGGGAGATGGAGGATGCCGTCGCCGAGTATTACCGCAAGCTCTCCGTGCGCTGCATGGTGCCGGCGGTGCCGGTGGCAGTGCGCTCCAGCGCCACCGCCGAGGACCTGCCCGGCGCCAGCTTCGCCGGCCAGCAGGACACCTACCTGTGGATCCGCGGCGTGGACGACCTGCTGCACCACGCGCGCCGCTGCATCTCCAGCCTGTTCACGGCGCGCGCCATCTCCTACCGCATCAAGATGGGTTTCGCGCACGAGGAGGTCAAGCTCTCGGTCGGTTTCCAGAAGATGGCCAATTCCTACACCGCCGGGGTGATGTTCACGCTGCACCCGGCCAACGGCGACCGCTCCGTCATCGCCATCGATTCCAACTTCGGCTTCGGCGAGTCGGTCGTCTCGGGCGAGGTGACGCCCGACCACTTCGTGGTGAACAAGATCACCCTCGACATCCTCGAGCGCACCATCTGCAACAAGGAGATCACCTACACGGTGGACCCGAAGACGCAGAAGTCGGTGAAGATCGAGACGCCCTTCGAGCGGCAGAACGTGCAGTCGCTCATCGACGAGGAGATCGTCGAGCTGGCGCGCATGGGCAAGGCCATCGAGAAGCACTACGGCCGCCAGATGGACATCGAGTGGGCGGTGGACAAGGACCTGCCCGCCGGCGGCAACATCTTCATCCTGCAGGCGCGGCCCGAGACGGTGTGGAGCGAGAAGCGCAAGGCCGACGAGGCCGCCGCGCCGAAGGCCAGCTCGGCGATGGACTTCATCCTCTCCAGCCTGCTTACCGGAAAGAAAGTCTCATGATCGTCAGAAACTGGATGCAGAAGAACCCGACGCTGGTCGACGGCGACACGCTGCTGTCGGAAGCCAAGCGCATCCTCACCGAGCACAACCTGCAGGCTCTGCCGGTCATCGAAGGCGGCCGCCTGCGCGGCATGGTGACGCGCCAGCACTGCCTGCGCGCGGCGCACTTCGTCGCCCGCACGCAGAACGCCGACGAGTACGCCTTCTTCGCCAATCGCCTCAAGGTGAAGGACATCATGGTGCGCAATCCGGCCACGTTGAACGCTACCGACACCATGGAGGAATGCCTGCGCCGCGGCCAGGAGCTCGGCGTCGGCCAGTTCCCGGTGATCGACGGCGGCAAGGTCGTCGGCGTCATCTCCTCGAAGGAGATCTTCTCGCTCGCCGCGCACTTCCTCGGCGCCTGGGAGAAGCGCTGCGGCGTGACGCTCGGCCCGATGGAAATCAAGGCCGGCACCATCGGCCGGATAGCGGATTTGGTGGAGGGCGCCGGCGCCGAGGTGCAGGCCATCTACCCGATCGCGCGCAGCGAGGACGGCGGCGACGGCCAGCCGCACGAGCGCAAGGTCATCGTGCGCTTCCATTCCGCCGAATTGAGGAAGGTGGTGGCGGTGCTGGAAGCCGCCGGCTTCCGCGTCATCGAGTCCGTCGACACGAATTGCCACGAAAAACACTAAACCACGGAGAAGACCCGACATGGACCTGAGGTATTTCATCAACCAGTGCGCCGAGGCCAACGAGCTCAAGCGCGTCAAGGCGGAAGTCGACTGGAACCTGGAAATCTCCCACGTCTCCAAGCTGACCGAGGAGAAGAAGGGCCCGGCGCTGCTGTTCGAGAACGTCAAGGGCTATTACTCGCCGGTGTTCACCGGCGCCTTCGCCACCACCAAGCGCTTGGCCATCATGCTCGGCCTGCCGCACCACCTGTCGATGTGCGAGTCGGCGCAGGCCTGGATGAAGAAGACCATCACCTCCGAGGGCCTGATCAAGGCGAAAGAGGTCAAGGACGGCCCGGTGCTGGAAAACATCCTGACGGGCGACAAGGTCGACCTCAACATGTTCCCGGTGCCGAAGTTCTTCCCGCTCGACGGCGGACGCTACATCGGTACCATGGTGTTCGTCGTGCTGCGCGATCCCGAGACGGGCGAAACCAACCTCGGCACCTATCGCATGCAGATGCTCGACAACAAGACCTGCGGCGTGCAGATCCTGCCCGGCAAGCGCGGCGAGCGCATCATGAAGAAGTACGCCAAGATGGGCAAGAAGATGCCGGCCGCGGCGGTCATCGGCTGCGACCCGCTGATCTTCATGGCCGGCACGCTGATGCACAAGGGCGCCAACGACTTCGACATCACCGGCACGGTGCGCGGCCAGCCGGCGGAGTTCCTCATGGCGCCGCTGACCGGTCTGCCGATTCCCGCCGGCGCCGAGATCGTGCTGGAAGGCGAGATCGACCCGGCCAATTTCCGCCAGGAAGGCCCTTTCGCCGAGTACACCGGCTACTACACCGACGAGTTGCACAAGCCGATCCTCAAGCCGGCGCTGGAGGTGAAGCAGATCCTCCACCGCAACAACCCGGTGCTGTGGGCCACCGGCCAGGGCCGCCCGGTCACCGACGTGCACATGCTGCTCGCCTTCACGCGCACGGCGACGCTGTGGACCGAGCTGGAGAAGATGAAGATTCCCGGCGTGCAGTCGGTCTGCGTGCTGCCCGAATCGGCCGGCCGCTTCTGGGCCGTCGTCTCGATCAAGCAGGCCTATCCCGGCCACTCGCGCCAGGTCGCCGACGCGGTGATCGGCAGCAACACCGGCTCCTACGGCATCAAGGGCGTCATCACGGTCGACGAGGACATCATGGCCGATGACCTGCAGCGCGTGTTCTGGGCGCTGTCCTGCCGCTACGACCCGCTGCGCGGCACCGAGTTGATCAAGCGCGGCCGCTCGACGCCGCTCGACCCGGCGCTCGACCCGAACTCGGACAAGCTCACCACCTCGCGCATCCTGATGGACGCCTGCATTCCCTACGAGTGGAAGCAGAAACCGGTCGAGGCGCGCATGGACGAGGAGACGCTGGCGAAGATTCGCGGCCGCTGGGCGGAATACGGCATCGACTGAGGGAACATCATGGAAAAAGCCAAGGACATCAAGCTGGTCATCCTCGACGTCGACGGCGTCATGACTGACGGCCGCATCATCATCGACGACAACGGCCTCGAGCAGCGCAACTTCGACATCAAGGACGGCTTCGGCGTCGTCGCCCTGCAGATGACCGGCGTCGACGTCGCCATCATCACCTCGAAGAAGTCCGGTGCCGTGCGCCACCGCGCCGAGGAGCTGAAGATCAAGCACTTCCACGAGGGCATCAAGAAAAAGACCGAGCCCTACGAGGAGATGCTCAAGGCCATGGATATCACCGATGCCCAGGTCTGCTACGTTGGTGACGACCTGGTCGATCTGTCGATGATGAAGCGGGTCGGCCTGCCGGTGGCGGTGGCCGATGCCGTGCAGGAGGTAAAGGACGCCGCCGAATACGTCACCCAGGCGCGCGGCGGCTACGGCGCCGTGCGCGAAGTGGCGGAGTTGATCCTCAAGACGCAGGGCAAGTGGGACAAGATTCTTTCCAAGATATAAGGAGACGAGACGTGGCGGCACCCCGAAGCAATCGTGAGTTCATCGAGGCCTGCGTGAAAAGCGGCGACGCCGTTCGCATCAAGCAGGAAGTGGATTGGGAAAACGAAGCCGGTGCCATCGTGCGCCGCGCCTGCGAGCTGGCGGCGCCGGCGCCCTTCATGGAGAAGATCAAGGACTATCCCGGCTTCTCCTATTTCGGCGCGCCGCTGTCGACCTACCGCCGCATGGCCATCTCGCTCGGCATGGACCCGAATTCCAGCCTGCCGGAGATCGGCCGGGAGTACCTGAAACGCACCAACGGCGAGCCGATTGCGCCGGTGCTGATCGACAGGAAGGATGCGCCCTGCAAGGAGAACATCCTCAAGGGCAAGGACGTCGATCTGTGCAAGCTGCCCATCCCGCTGGTGCACGACGGCGACGGCGGCCGCTATGTCGGCACCTGGCATGCCGTGGTGACCAAGCATCCGGTGCGCGGCGATGTGAACTGGGGCATGTACCGGCAGATGATGTTCGACTCGCGCACCATGTCCGGCGCGGTGTTCCCCTTCTCCGACCTCGGCAAGGCGCTCAACGACTACTACCTGCCGCGCGGCGAGAGCTGCCCCTTCGCTACCGCCATCGGCCTGTCGCCGCTCGCGGCCATGGCGGCCTGCGCGCCCTCGCCGATTCCCGAGCCGGAGCTGACCGGCATGCTGGCCGGCGAGCCGGTCAAGCTGGTGAAGTGCGAGACCAACGATCTGGAAGTGCCGGCCGACGCCGAGATCATCCTCGAAGGCGAGATCTGTCCCGACTACAAAGTCGAGGAAGGCCCCTTCGGCGAGTACACCGGTTACCGCACCAGCCCGCGCGACTTCCGCGTCACCTTCCGCGTGAACTGCATCACCTACCGCAACAACGCGACGATGACCATCTCCAACATGGGCGTGCCGCAGGACGAGGGGCAGCTGCTGCGCTCGTTCTCGCTCGGCCTCGAGCTGGAGAAGCTGCTGAAGAGCCAGGGCATTCCCGTCACGGGGGTGTATATGCACCCGCGCTCGACGCACCACATGATGATCGTCGGCGTGAAGCCGACCTACTCGGGCGTCGCCCAGCAGATCGGCCAGCTCGCCTTCGGCTCCAAGCTCGGCCCCTGGTTCCACATGGTGATGGTGGTCGACGACCAGACCGACATCTACAACTGGGACGAGGTGTACCACGCCTTCTGCACGCGCTGCCATCCGGAGAACGGCATCCACATCTACCGCAACTCGCCGGGCACGCCGCTGTATCCCTTCGCCACGCCGCACGAGCGCAAGTTCTCGATCGGCTCCAAGGTGGTGTTCGACTGCCTCTGGCCGACCGACTGGGACAAGATCAACGACGTGCCGACCCTGGTGTCGTTCAAGAACGTTTATCCGAAGGACGTCCAGGAGAAGGTGATGAGCAACTGGACCGCCTACGGCTACCCCCCGGTGAAGTAAGGAGACAGGACAATGAATCAGTGGGAAGTTTACGTGAACAGCGAGAAGGAATTGGCCGAGGATACGGATCTCGAGCTGACCATCCGCACGCTCAACCCCGGCCTGCACAAGTACACCTACAAGCGCGTCAAGTGCCAGGTGTCGAGCGACCTGAAGAAGCATGCCGACCAGTTGCAGGTGCGCCTCGGCCGCGGGCAATTGAGCAACAGCCGCTTCTCGATCAAGGTGCTGGGCGAAATCCAGCGCATGCCGGCGAAGTACGCCTGACGAAGGATCGGCCGTGGCCTATGCGGATCTCAGGGCGTTTCTCGACGATCTGGGCAGCGACCTGATCCGCATCCGCGAGCCGCTCGATCCGCGCCACGAGGTGGCCGCGTTGCTTTCCGAGGCGCAGGCGAGTGGCAAGGCGGTGCTCGTCGAGAACATCAAGGGCCGCCCCGGCCAGCGCATCGCCGGCAACCTGATCGCCAGCCGAAGGCTCGCCGCGCGGGCGCTCGGCACGAGCGAGGACCGGCTGATCGACACCTACGTCGCGCGAACCGGCCAGCGCCTGGCGCCGGTGCAGGCGAAGGACGCGCCGGTGCAAGCCGTCGTGCATCGCGATCCCGCCGACGTCGCCGCGCTGCTGCCGCTGTTGACGCATTATGCGGGCGACGCCGCGCCCTTCCTTACCTGCGGCGTGGTGCTGGCGCGCGATCCGGACACCGGCCAGCGCGGCATGGGCATCCACCGCATGATGTTCAAAGGTAGCCGGCGCTTCGGCATCCTCCTCGCCAACCCGCCGCTGTCGCAATTTCTCGCCAATGCGGAGGCCGCGGGCAAACCGCTGGAAGTCGCCGTGGCGCTCGGCGTCGATCCGGCCACGCTCATTGCCGCGGTAGTGAAGTCCGGCCCGCAGGGACCGGACAAGATGGACGTTGCCGGCAGCCTGCGCGGCGCGCCCGTGGAGCTCGTGCGCGCGGCTACGGTGGATCTCGACGTGCCGGCGCGCGCCGAGGTCATTCTCGAGGGCCGCGTCCTGCCCGGCGTGCGCGAGCCGGAGGGCCCCTTCGGCGAGAACACCGGCTGCTACTTCTCCAACGTCAGCCCGGTGGTCGAGCTGAGCGCGGTGACCCACCGCAAGGATTTCATCTTCCCCGCCCTGGTGCCGTGGACGGCCGACGTCGATACCCTGCTTTCGCTCGCCGGCGGCGCCGAGCTGTTCGGCCAGCTGAAAAGCCTGGTGCACGGCGTGGTCGACTTCGACCTGGTGCCCGGCACCTGCAGCTTCGCCGCCGTGGCGGCGGTGAAGGACTGCCCGAAGCACGAGGTGCGGCGCCTGATCCACCTGGCGCTGACGCTCGACAAGCGCCTGAAGAGCTTCACGGTGGTCGACGACGACATCGACATTCGCAGCCCGCGCGAGGTGGCCTGGGCGCTGGCCACGCGCTTCCAGCCGGCGCGAGATACGGTTATCCTCGACGGCATGGAGGGCTACGTCATCGACCCCTCCTCGGCCGGCGGCGCCGGGTCGAAGATGGGCTTCGACGCGACGCGCGGGGCGGGCGCGGCGTTCGACAAGATCGCGATTCCGCAGGAAGCGGTGGCACGGGCGCGCGCGGCGGTGGCGGCCATCGAGGGGAACAGAACATGAAACTGGTGGTGGGAATTTCCGGGGCGAGCGGCGCCATCTACGGCATCCGCACGCTGGAGGTGCTGCGGAAGGCGGGCGTCGAGACGCATCTCGTCATGTCGGATTCGGCCAAGCGCACCATCTTGTACGAGACGGACTACACCATCGACGACCTGAAGAAGCTGGCCAGCCATGTGCACGACATCAACGACGTCGGCGCCTGCATCTCATCCGGCTCCTTCCGCCACGCCGGCATGGTCATCGCGCCCTGCTCGATCAAGACGCTCTCGGCCATCGCCAATTCCTTCAACACCAATCTGCTCATCCGCGCCGCCGATGTCTGCCTGAAGGAGCGGCGCAAGCTGGTGCTGATGCTGCGTGAAACCCCGTTGCATCACGGCCATCTGCGCCTGATGACCCAGGTGACGGAGGCCGGCGCCGTGCTGGTGCCGCCGCTGCCGGCCTTCTACCACCGGCCGAAGACGCTCGAGGACATCATCATGCAGTCAGTGAACAAGGCGCTCGACCAGTTCGACCTCGACCTTAACCTGTTCCGGCGCTGGACCGGCAACGAGGAGCGGGAGGCGAGGAAGAAGAAATAGCCATGGGAGGTGCGGCCATGACGGTCACGGAAACGGTGACGCTGCAGATCGAGGGTGAAGTGTGCTCGGGCGTGGGCGAAGGCGCCCGGTTCACGCAGCTCGACTGGGTGCGGCGGGAGTTCCTCGCCAAGATGGGCTTCGAGCCCTATCCCGGCACCTTCAACCTGCGCATGGGCGGGCCGGACTGGGCGAAGGCGCGCGAGGTGCTGGCGCGCGAGCCGGGCATTTCCATCACGCCCGAGGCCGGTTTCTGCGCGGCGAAATGCTTCCACGTCGTGGTCGCCGGCATCATCACCGGCGGCGTGGTATTCCCCGAGGTAGCGGGCTACCCGTCCGACAAGGTCGAGGTGATCTCGGCCGTGCCGATCCGTGTGGCACTGGGCGCTCGCGACGGTGACCGTGTCACCTTGAGCATGCTCTGCTGATGCATTGCCGTCATTGCGGCGCCGTATTGCAGGCACTGACTTTTCCGGATGGCCGCAGCCGGGAGCAATGCGGCCGCTGCGGCGCGATCGCCTGGCGCAACCCGGCGCCGGTGGGCATGGCACTGATCGAACAGGACGGGCGCCTGCTGCTGATCCGCCGTGCCGCCGACCCGCTCGCCGGCTACTGGGCGCCGCCGGCCGGCTATGTCGAGTGCGGCGAGTCGGTGGAGGAAGCCGTCGCGCGCGAGGTGCGCGAGGAGACCGGGCTCGACATCGCGCTCGAGGGGCTGCAGGGCGTCTGGTCGCGCGGCGACGTCGATGTGCTGATCCTGGCCTACCGTGCCCGCATCGTCGGCGGCCGGCCCGAGGCCGGCGACGATGCACGGGAGATCGCCTTCTTCGCGCCGGGCATGCTGCCGCAGGAGCCGCCGCCGCAAGGCAGCTGCGCGCTGGACGGATGGTTTCACGGCGTCATCGGCGAAGTCACGGCGCCGTGGCGCAGACACTGACTATACCTGGAGGCAACTCATGATCGGAAACATCACCCCGCAGATGCCTGAAAAACTGCTGGCCTGGCTGCGACCCGGCGCGCCCGGCCTGCTGCTCACGGCCGGCGCCGACGGCTACGCCACTTCCGCGTATACCTGGATCGCGGGGCTGGACGTCCGGCGCGTGCGCTTCGCCGTCGACGAAGGCGGCTCGACCCTGGCCAACCTGCAGCGCAGCGGCCAGGCTTCGCTACAGGTGATCGGCCAGGGCGACATCGCCTTTCTCGTCAAGGGCCGCGCGCGCGCGCTCAAGCCGCGCCTCGACGCCGCGGCCCCCTACGTGATCCAGCTCTGGGAGATGGAGGTGATCGGCGCCAAGGACCAGTCCTGGCCGGGCGTGTCGACCAATGCCCTGACCTACGCCTGGCCGGCCGAGCAGCGCGAGGCCATGCTCGCCATGGAACAGGCCGTCTTCAAGGAGATGAAAAGCGCCTGAGCATCGAACCAAGCGGAGAGGCTTACATTCGATCATCAACATGACCTATTTCGATTCCGCCACCGAAACCCTGCCGCGCGAGCAGCTCGCCGCGCTGCAATTGTCCAGGCTGCAGGCCATGGCGAAAGAGCTGTGGGGCAGGAACCGCTTCTACACCGAGAAGTGGAAGCAGGCCGGCATGCAGCCGGGCGACATCCAGTCGCTTGCCGACCTCGCCCGCCTGCCGCTCACCACCAAGCACGAGCTGATGGAAGACCAGGCCGCGCACGGCCCCTTCGGCCACAACCTCACCTATCCGATCGAGCAGTACGTGCGCTACCACCAGACCTCCGGCACCACCGGCGTGCCGCTCAAGGTGCCCGACACCGAGGCGGGCTGGCAGTGGTGGGGTCGCTGCTGGGGCCACGTGCTGGCCGGCGCCGGCGTGACCGCCGCCGACCGCATCTTTATGGCCTTCTCCTTCGGCCCCTTCGTTGGCTTCTGGGCGGCGACGGAAGGCGCGCGCCAACTCGGCGCCCTGATGATCCCCGGCGGCGGGCGCGACTCGCCGCAGCGGCTGGAGCTGATGCGCGATGTCGGCGCCACCGTGCTGTGCTGCACGCCGACCTATGCCCTGCGCCTGGCCGAGGTGGCGCGCGAGATCGGCTTCGATCTTTCGAGCATTCCGATGAAGGCCACGGTGCATGCCGGCGAGCCGGGCGCCAATGTCCCGGCGACCAAGGCGCGCATCGAGGAAGTGTGGAACGCCAAGTGCTTCGACCATGCCGGCGCCACCGAGGTCGGCGCGCACTCCTTCGAGTGCGCCGTGCAGCCCGGCGGCACCCACCTCATCGAGAGCGAGTACATTGCCGAGGTGCTCGATCCGGCCAGCGGCAAGCCTGTGGCGGAGGGCGAACGCGGTGAGCTGGTCCTCACCAACCTCGGCCGCTGGGGCTTCCCCATCATCCGCTACAAGACCGGCGACATCGTCCGCACGACGACCAAGCGCTGCGACTGCGGCCGCACGTCGATGCGCTTCGAGGGCGGCATCATCGGCCGCGCCGACGACATGGTGACGGTGCGCGGCGTGAACGTCTTCCCGGCCGGGGTGGAGAACATCCTGCGCAAGTTCGCCGAGATCGACGAATTCCGCATCACGGTGCACAAGGTGCGCCAGATGGACGAGATGGACGTCGAGGTGGAGCTCTGCGAGGGTGCCGACCCCAACGTCGTGCACGCCATCGCCGAGCGGCTCGACGCCATGCTCTCCTTCCGGCCGCGCGTGCACCACCTGCCGCGCAACGCCCTGCCGCGCTTCGAGCTGAAGGCCAAGCGCTTCCACGTCAATCGCGGGTGACCCGACGATGGCCGTGCGCTGGCGCAGGCGCCGCGCTGCCCGGCGTGCCGCTGGACCGGCAGCGGGAGCGCGACCTGATCTGGATCCGCAAGCGCTTCCTGCAGACGACCTGACTCCCCTCTCCCTGCGGGGAGAGGGGCTGGGGGAGAGGGGTCGGCGGTAAAATTGTTGCATGAGCGAACTGCGTGACGCCCTCGGCACCCCGCACGCGCCCGCGAGGAGCGAACCCCGCATCGTCAGCCTCGTTCCCAGCCTAACCGAACTCCTCTGCGACCTTGGCCTTGCGGCGAATCTCGTCGGCCGCAGCGGCTTCTGCATCCATCCGTGCGAAACCGTAAAACGCATCCCCAAGATGGGCGGCACCAAGGACGCCGACATCGAAAGGATCCGCGCCGCCGAGCCCACCCACCTCGTTGTGAACATCGACGAGAACCGTCGCGAGCAGGTCGAGGCACTCGCCCGCTTCGTGCCGCACGTGATCGTCACCCACCCGCTCGTGCCGGAGGACAACCTCGGCCTCTTCCGGCTCTTCGGTGGCATCTTCCGGCGCGAGGCGCAGGCCG
>Ga0233425_10001573_pt1 | contig 50466 bp, 45 predicted proteins | sample Watercolumn_Towu_2_FD_181712 | JGI IMG/M metagenome (GOLD analysis project Ga0233425, IMG submission 181712) | Freshwater microbial communities from Lake Towuti, South Sulawesi, Indonesia - Watercolumn_Towuti2014_140_MG | ecosystem: Environmental > Aquatic > Freshwater > Lake | place...
GACCGGCTCCTTCTGTTCGGCCACCCAGACCGTCCCCATGCCCCCTTCGCCAATCGCCTCGATCAACTTGTAGCGACCGGCGATGATGGCCCCGGGCTGCTCGCTGGAAAGCAGGGCTTGGGTCTGGTCCGGGCCCGCCAAAACCGGTTGATTTAGGATGCCGGCAGGTTGTTCGTGGGCAGCCAGAAGACGCTCGACGGCGGCCCGCAACTCCGGGTCGTCGCCACACTGGGCGGCCAAAAACGCTGCCCGTTCCGAGACAGGTAATTCGGCGGCAGAAAGAAATCGGTCGCGAACGAGTTGGGGATCGGTCGGCATGGCGAGTTCTCCGGGCTTTACTCTACAAAGCGTATTGTGCGCCGGAAAAATCTCAAGATTCTTTCGGACGGTCGGCGAGTGCGGCGGTTAGCCAGGCGCGGGCATAGGTCCAAACGCGAAATGCAGTCGCCCGCGGAATTCCCAGGACCTCGCCCGCCTCCTCCACCGACAGTCCGCCGTAGACTCGCAGTTTCACCATTTCCGCTGCGGAGGGATCCACCGCTGCGAAGGCCGTCATAGCCTCGTCCAAATCAAGCCACGAGTCGGCGTCCATCGAGGGAGTCGGGAGGCAGTCCGGGTCGAACGGGATCGGTCCGCGGCCGCCGCCCCGTTTGCGGGCTTGTTTGCGGCGAGCCGAGTCAGTCAGAATCCGGCGCATCGCCTCGGCTGCGGCGGCGAAGAAATGTGCCCGGTTGGCGAAGGTCTGCTTCCCTGCGGGGCCGATCAGTCTCAGATACGCCTCATGGACGAGCCCCGTGGCATCCAGCGTTTGGCCGGGGGCTTCGTTGGCCATGTGTCCAGCCGCCAGCTTCCGCAACTCCGCGTACACAAGCGGCAACAGTTGCTCCGCCGCCGACGGATCACCGGATTCGATCTGCGAGAGGATGCGAGTGACGTCGGACATGGGGGAGGCTCACTGACGGTTTCTGCTGCCTCCCAGTTTACCGTCTGGCCGGGCGATGATGGGCGCCATCGTAGCGGCATTTTTTTGGGCGATCTGTTTTTGCGCAGGACGGAGGGTGAAGCGAGGGCGGGAATTCATGCCTTGATCTTAGTCGAACAGAAGCGTTGACGACACCCAGACTCGTTAGGTCAAATGCAGTCGGCACGACATCGGTGCTCCAATAATTCGTGCCAGAATACCCGACTCCATTAGCTGCGGAAGTGTTTTCCTTGCTGCGAATCCGGTGCGAATCCGGTGCGAAACTCGCACATGCTTGGCGGACATTCATAACTGCATCGGCACCCAACTCCACGAGACCGGCAAAGCGGTAGAGGCGCTTGCGGCTTTTGAAGAAGCAAAGAAGATTCGGGAGCGACTGGCGAGGGAAAACCCAACGGCATCGGAATTCGCCTGCGACCTCTCTCGCAGTGCTATGTTCGCAGTGCCACTCGCCGCTTCCTTGCCCCGAAGGGGCCGCAAGATGTCAGCCCAGGGCAGAGCGGAGCGGCGCAGCCGCGAAGCGCCGCCCTGGGTGAACAGGCCCCCGAGGTTCAACGGCCTGAAAGGTCAAAACAGGCGCGGGACATGGTTGGAATCGCGCGTCGGGGACAACGGCCGCACAACGATGCCCATGAAGTACACGCGCACCGTGCTCGGCGTCGGTGCCAGCGTGGATTGTCAACCTGACTCGGTACAACGCCTCCCGACCAGTCCCAAACATACCGCTACCCAGGGCGGCGCTTCGCGGCTGCGCCGCGGCGCTCTGCCCTGGGCTATTATGTGAATGCCCCTTCGGGGCGAGCAGACCGTCGGACCTCCAAATTACGTCGCGACGCCCCGAAGGGGCCGCGGCCAATCCGCGCCTGTCGTTGGTCGACTGACGGTATGCCAGCATCGAAAACGTCGGTCTTGAAGCCGCCAGCGGCGCGCAACAATAGCGGCATCCCCTGATCTCGCACCCCGTTGCGTGGTATCGGCGTGTTGCGGAGAATCTACGAGTCGCTCTTGGCCGTGATCGACGCCCGGCCGACCGCATCAAACCAAGGAAAACCGAGTCCAGAGCGTTCATCCCGCAGCGAAGCGACGCGGATGCAAATCCGACCGAAAACGACCCGCGCCGACTGCCGCGATTTCCCTGCCCGACGTAACGCGCGAACGCCACTTCGCAGGCCTGCTCGAAAAATCCAAAGCCACCGGCCGCAGCAGACTGCAGCAACCATCATTCGGAAGGAACCGCATTCCATGAGAACGCACTCGATCTTGTTCAGCACTCTGCTGGTCGTCCTGCTCGTCACGGCCAATTCAGTCTTGGCGCAGTCCAGGCCGCTGCGCGTCTTCATTCTGGCCGGTCAGTCCAACATGGAGGGCCATGCGAAGGTCGAGACGTTCGATTACGTCGGCGATGATCCCGCCACGGCCCCGCTGCTCCAGCAAATGCGCGGGGCGGATGGCAAACCAGCCGTCTGCGACGGCGCTTGGATTTCGTATTTCACCGGAGCAGGCGAAGAAGAAAACGGCGAAGGACATGGCAAGCTGACGGCGGGCTATGGATCGCGCCGAAACCCCAAGGAAGACGGCGGCAAGATCGGGCCAGAGTTCACGTTTGGCCTCACGATGGACGCGGCATGCGACGAACCGGTGCTGATCATCAAGACGGCCTGGGGCGGCAAGAGCCTGCATACCGACTTTCGCTCGCCGAGCGCCGGGCCCTATGTGCTGAGCGAGTGGCAAAAGCAGAACTACCCCAAACAAGAGGGGCACGGCATCCCGAAGGATTTTAATAAATGGAAAGCCGACAAGATCAGAGAAACCGGCGTCTATTACCGGCTCATGATCGAGCACGTGAAAAGCGTGCTGGCGGACCCAAAACGCGTTTGCCCAGCTTACGACCCGGCGGCCGGTTACGAAATCTCGGGCTTTGTGTGGCTGCAAGGTTGGAACGACATGGTTGACGGGCACACCTACCCGAATCACGGCAAGCCTGATCGCTTTGACCTTTACAGCAAGTTGCTCGCGCACTTCATTCGCGATGTGCGTCGTGATCTCTCCGCTCCCGAGCTGCCCTTTGTGATCGGTGTGATGGGCGTCGGAGGGGCGAAGGCCGGGGCGGACGTCGTCGCGTTCCGCTCGGCGATGACCGCTCCGGCGTTGCTTCCGGAGTTCAAAGGAAACGTGACGGCTGTGCCGACCGCGCCGTTTTGGTCCGAGGAACTTGGAGCCATCGACGAGAAGTACGGCAAGGTTCGGCAGATGAACTACTACCTCGACTCGAAGCATAAGGACTATGCGAACGCCGATGGCAAGATGACTCCGGAGCAAAAGCGAGAGTATCTGAAGACATTCGAAGCGGACCTGATCTCACCCGCTGAAATCGCACTGTGGAAACGCGGCGCGTCGAATGCTGGCTATCACTACTTGGGCTGTGCCAAGACGTTCGCGCTCATGGGCAAGGCGTTTGCGGAAGCCAACCTCGCGATGATCCAGGACCAAGGACGCCGATGAAGAGCACCCTCCCACTCCTCACTGCCCTGCTGTCCGCGGCGCTCGTGGCGGCACTATCCAGACGGACTCTTCAGCTGGGCTGATAAAAAGTCTTCATTGATCGGTGGAAAACGTGTTGCGCGCGACATGCCATTTTGGCGCGATCGGCCTCCGAGAGAAGACCTGGCAAGAAAGAATCAATCGCCCCTCTCCCAGGTATTTCCTGGGAGAGGGGAGTACAGGTTCGTTGCGCGCAACGGAAGCTTGGGCACACTTGGAAGATTGTGGCATCGATGCTCCTTTTCCTCATATCGGGATCCGCTCATTCACTGGGTCGCCACAACAGCGATGAACCGCCGACATTGGCGGAATGGAAAGTCACACTTAGCCGAAGAGGCAATTGGCCTGGCGATGAATGCCGGTGCCGACGTGAATGCAATTGAATCGAGTCGCAGCACTTATTTGGACTGGGTGATAGTCGCTTCTGACACTCGGGGAATTGAAATACTTCGCGCCCACGCAGCGCTAAGATTCGTTGAGTTATTACAACGTACGGGTAAACGTCCGGCGGATTGCGTTCTTGTTTGGGCCGGTATCCTGAATCGAAACGGGTTGAACGGTTTCGTTTCAGGGGGATCCGATGAGTGTGAAGCGTGGAAGTCATGCGGAGGTGGCCCGGCGTTGGCGCGAGCGGTTCGCTCGGTTTCAAAGGCTGGGGTGCTCGATCACCGAATTCAGTTGTCGCGAGGGACTCGGCCTCCACTCAATCATCGTTCAGGATCTTGCCGGTGCCACGGTTTTTCGTGAACAGCGCGTTACTGCTGAGCCCGAACAGGTCCAGGTAGAACGTCTCATCGCTCTCCTTCTTGCTGTCACCCTTGACCTCGATGGTGATCGTCTTGGTCGTCTCGCCGGGAGCGAACGTCAGCGTGCCCGCCTTGCCGACGTAGTCCCCGTCACTCGTCTTGGCAGTTCCGTCCACGGTCTTGAAGGACATCGTGACAGCTTGATCGTAGGCCGAGATGGTAACGGTGAAGGTGAATAGGGTCGTATTTCCCTTCTTCCCCTCGGACCTGGTTACGTCGGTGATGCTGACCCGAGGCTCGTCGTCCACGATGGTGCCGATCGCCTGGGGGTCGGCGATGACGACGTTTGTCGGGTTGCTGAGATTGACGAAAAAGGTCTCGTTCAACTCACCGAGGCGATCACCAATGACCAGCACCGTGATGGTCTTGCTGGTCTCGCCAGGGGCGAAGGTCAGCGTGCCATTCGTGGCATTGTAATCGCTAAGGGAGGTGGCTGAACTGTTGGCGGTGGCATAGGCCAAGGTGATCGTCTTGGCACTGGCGACGGATAGGGTGACGGTAAAGGTCGCGGCGGAGGTGCCCTTGTTCCCCTCCTGCACGGACGCATCGTCAATGCGGACCGTGAGCGGGGCCGGTGGCGGAGACGTCCAGTCACCGTCGTTGAGCAGTACCGAGACCGTGTTGGAACCGGCGTTTGTTACCAATACGTCGCGGCGACCATCGCCGTTGAAATCGCCGACCGTGACCGCGGATGGCGATGTGCCGGTGGCGAACGCGCCCTCGTAGCGGAGGGTGCCCTCGCCGTTGCCGAGCATCAGGCTGACGGTGCCGGAATCGCCGTTCGCCACAACCGCGTCGAGCTTCCCATCGCCGTTGAAGTCGGCCGTCGCCACGGCGGTGTGGACGGTCCCGTTGGCCGAATGGAATGAGGGTGCCTGGAAACCCCCGTCGCCGCGGCCGCGGAGCACCGCCACGCGGTCGTGGCTGTCGCTTGCAACAACCAAGTCGGCGTTGCCGTCTCCGTTGAAGTCACCTGGGGCGACCGACGCAACCCACGCCACACTGAGCAGGGGTTGCTGCCCGTAATCGGACTCGAAGGTACCGTTGCCATCACCCAGCAACGCTCGCCCGTCCGCGATGGCCACGTCGAGCTTGCCATCATTATTGAGATCGACGGCGGCCAATCCACCGACCCCCGGCATCGGATCGCCCAAGGAGCCCCCGACCCCCGCGAAACCGCCCTGGCCGTTGCCCAAATACATGCGGTAAAACCGCCCCAGATCCCCGGGGTACCAGGCGGCGAACAGATCGACGTTGCCATCGTTGTTGAAGTCCCCGACGGCGACTTCTGTAGAGTCTCCCGAATGCGGGGTGACTGCCGGCTGGAAGGTTCCATCCCCATTGCCCATCAGGATGCTAAAGCCACTCGTGTGGGCCACCACGATGTCGAGCTCGGCGTCTTCGTTGAAATCGGCAACGGCGATTGACGAGAGCTCCCACCACCCCGTGGCAGAATTCTGCGCCGTGCCGAAACCGCCCTGGCCGTCGCCGAGCAGTACGCTGACGTCGAAGTTGTTGGCCGTGGCCAGGTCGAGGGTTCCGTCGTTGTTGAAGTCGGCGGCAACCACGTCCTGCGGCTCGAGCCCGACGGAATAGTCGATCGCCGGGGCAAACGTGAGCATCTGCCGAGATTCCAGCCTTTCCAATTGCAGGCGATTCCTTCGTCGGCGTGACGGGGATTGGGAGTTGGTTCGTGAGGATTGGTGAGTCGAGCGGGCGAAGAAACGAGAAAAGAACGACATGGGAAGTCTCCGGTTCGTATCGGGGGTTTGTTCAGGTTTCCGATATCCAATGCGACGCCACACAGTCCGTTGCGCACGAAATTCGCGAAAATTCACCAGGCCGGATTCTGGCAATCGGCCGTAGGGGGTTGGGGCGGAGGACACCAGGCCGATAGCGACGGCGCGACATTACTCGGCAATGCGCGCGTGCCTGCGGAGGTTGGATCAGCGAGGGCCTTTTTCGCTATTTGATCCCTGTCGGAGGGGCACAGGATGCGACCTAATTCTCTACTTCCAGTCCCAACAACTCAGCGGCTTCTGCACGGAAGTGACGCAGTACTTCATTGTTTGGCTGATTGGTGTCCATCCAACTGACGGCCCGGTCGTACCACGCGCGAGCCTGGTCCTTTTCGCCGAGCTTTCCATGAGCCAGTGCCAACAAGAACCAGTCGATGCTATTGCCCCCCATGCGCATTTGCATCGAATCGCCGAGAGCAACGATTGCTGCCTGGTAGTCCGCGGCCCGATACAGAGCGGTGGCGAGTGTGTACCGGCAGATTCCCGCTTGGGGCGACAATTCGACGGCCTCCTTGGCCAACGCGACGGCCCGACCAGAGTCACGTTTGAGAGGTTCGGCGTGCGTTGCCAGCTCCCAGGCCCGTTCGGTCAGGTACTGCGCTAATCGGTCTCGATTCCTGCCGCCATCCGAGCTGAGCCGGACCGCTTCGCGGCAGGAGTGGATGGCGTCGTCCATTCTTCCCAAGCGCCGCAAGGCGATTGCCAGGTTTCCGTGGTCGCTGGCGGAATTCGGGGCCAACTTGACGACCCTGAGGAAACATGCGGCGGAATCCTCCAGCTTTCCTTGCCCACCCAAAGCGCTGCCGAGTTGGCTGTGGGCGATGGCGAGTTGCGGATCGATCTCGATGGCCCTGTGGAACGCATCGATGGCCTCGTCCAACTTCCCCTGTTCACGCAAGATGCCCCCGAGATTCGTGTGTGCCCGAGCGTGGTTTGGGGCGATCTCGATGGCCCTGCGGTACGCATCGATGGCCTCGTCGAGCTGCCCTTGGGCGCTCAAATAGATCCCCAGGTTGTAGTGGGCGCCGGCGAAATTGGGAGCCTGTGTTACAGCCCTGCGGAGTACATCGATGGCCTCGTCCAACTTTCCCTGCTTCTCCAGGGCGGTGCCGCTCATGATGTAAGCATTTATGCAATCCGCGTCGAGCGCGATGGCCCGTCGGCAGACCTCGATGGCCTCGTCGAAGTTCTTCTGACTGCTCAGGACGTGGCCGAGATTGCTGAGGATGTCGGCCGTGTCCGGGGCCAATTCGACGGCCTTGCGACAATGGGCGACGGCCTCGTCGAGTGTCTCCTGCTCCGCCAGGGCGACGCCGAGATTGCTGTGAGCATTGGCGAATCGCGCATCGATCCCAAGGGCCCTGCGGTAGGTGGCGATCGCCTCGTCCAATCTCCCCCGGCCTCGCAGAGCAACTCCGAGGTTGTTGAGCGTGGCGGTCGAATGGGGCCGGATGGACGCGGTTGTTGTGTAGAACCGGACCGCGCCCTCGTGGTCTTTCTGATCGGCCAACAGGTTGGCCAGCGCGAAGTTGATCCAGAAATCTCCCGAGTGGAAAGGCTGGGCAGCTCGAAGCAGCCGCTCGGCGTCGTCAGGGCGCTGCACACTTCTCAATTCGTCAGCCAGGAGGTACAGTGTCGCCGGGTGTTCCGCCCGCACATCAATCGACTCGGCCAGGCGGCACAATTCGTCGGGCGTTTCAGACGTCCGCCGCGTCCTGATGGCTCGCAGTCGGTCCCGGAGTTTGTCCGGGTCAATACCCCGGGCCACGGCGATCAGCGGCTCCGCGACGCTGGCGTCCTTCAGGACCGACGAGCGGGCCATGGCCCAATCGGTCAGGGCCACTCCCAACGGGACGGCGAGGGCCGGACGGCCCCGGAGTTTCTCGATCGCGGCCTCGACCGGAGATTCGTCGACATCGACGCCGTGCTCGCGGAACGCCAGACCGTATTCACGATTGGCAGCGGCATAATCAAAGGACGTTCCTACCCAGGCTGTTTGCAACATGCGGATTCGTTCCAGCCGATCGATGAACTCGTGGTCCTTGAGTCGTTCCCGGACCCGCTCCTCAATCGCCGGATTGGCCTCGCCGCCATTCACGACCGCCTCGCCTCGACGCACGAACGCCAGCGCTTCAGGCCAGCGTTGTTCGGTTTCCAGACGGTCGACTTCCGCGAGAATCAATTCGACCTGGTCCGCGACTTTCGCTTGTCGAGTCTCGCGCTCGCGCGCCATCCAGCCCACGCTGCCTGCGATCGCCCCTACGGCCACGAGCAGGGCCACGGCGAGCAACACCACGGCCGCGAGTTTTCCCTTGTTTCGCCGGGCGAATTTCCGCAATCGATATCCGACATTCGGTGGGCACGCCTGAACCGTTTCGTCGGCCAGGTAACGCTGCACGTCCAGCGCGAAGGCGTTGGCCGTCTCGTAGCGGCGGTTACGATCTTTCTCGATCGCCTTCATCACGATCCAGTCCAACTCGCCACGGACCAGCCTCGTGAGCTTTGCCGGTTCGGTCTGTCGCTGCGCGGAAATGGACGGCAGGGAATCTTCCGAATCGGAGAGCCGCGTGCTCGGCTTGGGTGGCTCTTCCTCACGGATGATCCGCAGCATCTCGTCCCAGGCGGCCGAACGCAGACGCCGCTTGTCGAAAGGCGTACTGCCGGTCAGCAGTTCATACAACAGCACACCCAGCGAATAAATGTCGCTCCGCGTGTCCACGTCGAGCTGGTTAACCCGAGCCTGTTCCGGACTCATGTACTCCAGCGTGCCGACGACCTGGCCGAGACCCGTGAACATCGTCTTTTCCGTCAGCGGCTGGCTGACCGCTTTGGCCACGCCGAAGTCGATCACCTTGGCGACCGGCCGGCCATCGTACTCGGCCACCAGCACATTCGACGGTTTGACGTCGCGGTGGATGATCCCCTTCTGATGGGCGTGCTGGATCGCCTGGCAGACCGGAACGAACAACTCTAACCGCTGCCGCGGCGTCAGATGCTGCTGGTCGCAGTACTCGGTGATCGGCTGCCCCTTAACCAGTTCCATGACGAAGTACGGTCGGCCGTCAGGGGTGGTCCCGCCATCGAATACCTTGGCGATGTTCGGGTGCTCCATCAGGGCCAGCGCTTGCCGCTCGGCCTCAAATCGGGCCAGTACACTGCGGGAATCCATCCCTGCCTTAATGACTTTGATCGCCACCAATCGCCTGACCGGTTCCTGCTGCTGAGCCAGCCAGACGGTCCCCATCCCTCCTTCGCCGATCTCCTCGAGCAGCTTATAGGGTCCGATCACCCGAATGTGGCTCGGCGTCGCTGGCATGTATTCGGTCGGCGGAGAGGTGGCGAGAGCCTGAGTCACTTTCAAAGCAGGGAGGACGGCCGGTTGGCCCAGGAAACTACCGGCTTGGTCGTGCTGGGCCAGCAGATTGTCGAGGCGAACGCGGAGATCGGCGTTGCCGGCGCACGCCCGTTCCAGAAACGCGGCCCGTTCGTCCGGGTCGGTGAACTGGAGGGCCTCGGTAAACAAGGTTTCTTCGCTCATAGTGAATTTGCCAGATGGTCGCGGGGCGCCCATCTTCCAATGCGACGTGGACCGTCGATTTGCGCACGAAATTTCATCGATTCCGAATTCACTCGGACATTTCGATCAGATGTTGCAGGAGCCATGCCCGAGCATAGGCCCATACCTGATCCGCTTTTCGAGGCGAGATATTGAGAACCCCGGCCGCCTCTCGGCCGGTCAACCCTGCGAAATACCGGAGTTTGACCAGTTCGGCGGCGCGGGCATTGGCTGCGGCCAAGCTGTCGATGGCTTCGCTCAGAGCCAACAATTTGTCGTCGCCGGCATCTTCTACAGCAATATCCAGGTCTTCCAGCGTCAAACGCTTTCGCCCACCGCCGTGCCGTTCGCGTTGCTTCCGTCTCGCGCTCTCGATGAGGATGCGGCGCATGGCTTCGGCGGCGGCGGCGAAGAAGTGGCCGCGTCCATCCCAGTTCTGCGGCTGCTCACCGCCAGCCAGGCGGACGTAGGCCTCATGGACCAGGGCCGTTGCCTGGAGTGTCTGCCCCGGCTTCTCCTGGGCCAGCCTTGCCGCCGCTAATTTCCGCAGTTCATCATAGACCAACGGTAAGAGTTTCTCCGCCGCCGACGGGTCGCCGGATCTAATTTGCGACAGGATGCGGGTGACGTCGGACATGGGGGAGGCTCAATAATCGTATCGACAGCCTCCTAGTTTACCGTCTGGCTGGCAAATTCCTATCAGCTCGCTGGCGGACAGTCTGGTTGCACACTGCCAGGAGCATCTGATTCCCAAACCGGTCTGGTTTTCCAACATCCAAGACCTCAAAACCCGCCTGGCGTAAGTCCTCGGCCGTCCAAAGCGACCGGTGCCGTTCAAACTCGTTGCAATAGACCGCACCTTGCTCGCGTTGGGGCGCGAATGTGCGTATGAGCGTTCGGTGAATTCCCGATGAAGATCTTCGACGAGGGGATTGATCTGCCATCGGGCGCGTTAAACTCGCGATTGGGATTTCCCGTTTCTGGAGCCATTTCGATGCCGACGGTATTGGTTGTCGACGACACACCGGTCGATCGATGTTTGGTGGAAGGCGTACTGAAACGCAACTCGTCGCTGCAAGTGCGGAGCGTTCCCGACGTAATGTCGGCGTTGCGGTCTATTGAGGCGTCGCCGCCGGATATCGTGGTATCCGACCTGCAAATGCCCGGCATGAACGGGCTCGACTTGGTGACGATACTACGCGAGCGTTATCCTGGCCTGCCCGTCGTGTTGACAACCGCTCACGGGAGCGAGGAGTTGGCGGTGCGCGCGATCGACGAGGGCGCCGCGTCGTATGTTCCCAAGACGCTGCTGGCGGAGCGGATGCCTTCGACGATTGATCACATTCTTGAGGCGTCTCGATCGGAGCGAGGCTATTTGGACTGCCAGGCGTGCCTGCGCGAGGCTCGCCTGCGGTTCGAAGTCGGCGCCGACGCGGGCGTTCTCGATCAGCTCGTCGACTTGGCGCGCGGCACGGCGGGCGGCGTGGGACTTTGCGATTCGCATGGGCAATTGAGGTTGGCCGTGGCCCTGCAGGGGCTTTTCTGCCTGGGGTACTATGCCGGGAATCTCGAAATTCCGATCGAGCAGCTCGACGAACTCGACACGCCCGATTCACCGCTGCGCGCCCTCGCGGCGCAGCGGCTGGGCGTTCCGCCATTTGCCTCGCGCTTGATGCGGGTCGAGATCGAGGTATCGAGTCGCCAGGGGGTGTTTCGCGTGAGTCATGAAGGAGCGCCCTGGGACCCCGCCGTACTCTCTTCCGATTCGTCGGGAACGGAAATGTTCGCGGGCGAGGAGGCGAAATCGGAGTCGCCGCAGCGTCCGTACCGGGGGCTTGTGTTGCTCCGAGTGTTCGCCGACGCGCTCGTGCTCGAGGATGGCGGCCAGACGATTTCGATGACATGTTCGCATCGCAAGGCGAATTCGTTGCGCGCGGCAACGCATTAGGTGGAGTTGGCGATGATGACCGATTTCCTCGCAATCACGACGATCGGCCAGTTGGAGGCCGAAACGACGAGCATCGGCGCGGACCAAGCGTGTCGGGAGCTGCGCGAGCTTTTCGCGGAGCGCGAGGATGCCTGCGGCGCGATGGTCTTCCGCGGAGAGATGCTGATCGGGGTCATTTCACGGTCAACGTTCTTGCGGAAGATGTCGAGTCCCTTCGGTCCCGACATCTATGCCCGTCGTTCCGTGGCGTTCATGCTCCACGAGTCCGAGATCGAGCAGCTCGTACTTCCCGGCGAGCTCGACGTGCATGATGCGGTGCCGCTCGTGCTGCAACGGCCGGGAGACGCGGCGTACGAGCCCATCGTTGTACGAACAAAACCCGATTCGTGGCGGTTGTTGAGCCTGACGAGGTTGTTGTTGGCCCAGTCGAAACTGCTGGCGCAGGCCAATGAGATTATTCGTCGGCAGAAGCGCGAGGCGGATTCGGCGAGTTTAGCGAAGGGGCAATTCCTGGCGAACATGAGCCACGAAATACGCACGCCGATGAACGGCATCGTCGGCATGACGAATTTGGTCCTCGAAACGCCGCTCACCGACACCCAGTGGGAATATCTGTCGATGGTCAAGACGTCGGCCGACTGGCTCTTGACCGTCATCGACGATGTACTCGACTTCTCCAAGATCGAAGCCGGCAAACTCGAATTCGATCCACTGCCCTTCGCCCTGCGTCCGATGCTGGACGAGTGGTTGAAGCCGCTGGAGTTTCGCGCGCGGGGCAAACAACTGCGGTTGACTTGGCGCGTGGACGCCGAGATTCCCCAGGGAGTCGTCGCGGACCCGGTGCGAATTCGCCAAATCCTGGTCAATCTCGTGGGAAATGCGATCAAGTTCACGGAACGCGGCGCCGTCGATGTGAGCATCACAGTCGGCCGCCGACTGGGCGACCGCTTGGAATTGATCTATGCGGTGCGCGATACTGGAATCGGCATCCCGCCCGATCAGCTCGATAAAATCTTCCACGATTTCGAGCAGGTGGATAGTTCACACTCGCGCCAATTCGGCGGCACCGGTTTGGGGCTTGCTATTTCGCAACGGCTTTGTGAACAGATGTCGGGCTGCATTTGGGTGGAGAGCGAAATTCACCGCGGTTCCGTCTTTCGTTTTGTGTTGCCGCTGGAAGTTGCCGCTCCCAATCAGGTGCTGGCGACGGGCATCGATCAGGCCAAGAACCGGCTGAAGGGGCTGGCCCCAAGCGAAGTGGCGCCGCGCCGCGGAATGCGGGTCCTGGTGGCCGAGGATACTCCCGTCAACCAAAAACTGGTGCTCTTGCTGCTGGAGAAGCGTCAGCACGACGTGACGATGGTGGACAACGGGCAAGCAGCGGTTGACACCTGCCTGGCCGGCGAGTTCGGCGTCGCGCTGATCGACATTCAAATGCCGCAGCTGGATGGCTTCGCCGCCACTCGACTCATTCGCGAGGCCGAGTCCCGCAGGGGCCGCCGCACGCCCATCGTCGCGCTTACCGCTCACGCCATGAAAGGTGATCGCGAACGCTGTTTGGCGGCTGGAATGGACGGATATGTGAGCAAGCCGATCGTCGCCGACGAGTTGTTTCGAGTCATCGACTCGATCGCGGCTCCCGCCGCCTCAACGACCCCCGCCGATGCGCCCGCCGCAGGCGAGGTCGAGGAGGACGTTCCCTGGGATCGCGCGCTGAAGCACACGGGCGGCGATCGCGAACTGCTGGCGAAGATGGCATCCATCTTCATCGACGAGCTCGACGCGTGGATGGGACAATTGCGGGACGCGGTCGCCAACGAGGATGTCGCAAACACTCGACGCCTGGCTCATTCCCTGAAGGGCTCGTGCGGGTATTTCGCGGCCGACGCCGCGTTCGCCGCCGCCAGTTGCCTGGAAGAGTCGGCCAACAGTACTCGTGAAACCCCGAAGTTACTACGCGCCCTCGAAGAGGAACTGAACCGGGCGTCGCACCAGATCGCCGTCTTTGCGGGCACGGTGTCCGCCCGCCAAGCGGCTGAATAGTTTCTCTACTCCGGATTCGCCCATGCCGTGCTTGAAATACCTGACGCCTCCACGGGGGAGCTGGTCCTACGCTTGGCTAAACATACTTTGAGCGCACACAAATTCAGCAACGTTTGTCTCACCGAAATGGACTTCTCAACTATCGACAGTTCCGACGCGGACTTCTCGTTCTCGACGCTGCGTCGCGTGAATTTTGCGCGAGCCGTGCTCTGTCGCGCTCGATTCGGCAATACTTTTCTCCACAGCGTCGACTTCCGGTCAGCGCGATTGGAAGACGTCGACTTTACTTCCGCCGTCATCAAGGAGGCGTTGTTTTCAGACGCGCGGCTCGAAGGCGCCATCCTACGTTATGCCCAATTGTCCAATGTCGATCTGACCGGGGCCGTGCTGACAAACGCCGATTTGAGCATGGCGACCATTACAGGCGTACTCGTCAATGCCGATTTTTCCGGCGCCGATCTCCGCGGCGCGGACCTCCGTGAGACACGCTTGCACGGCGCGCGTTTCGATGGCGCGCGCTTGGCGAACGCGCGTTTCATTGGCAATAGCCCCACGGAAATGCACGTCCAGATGGCGCGTTTGGCGCATGCGCAGAACCCGTCGAAGTCGCTTCCCTCCACGCCGAGTCAGGGAAAAAAGAGCTGGTGGCGATTCCTGGGCGGATAGCCCCGTCGGACGAATCAAGCTGTCGACGCCAACGCGATTTCCCCGCGGCGTCCTGACCCCGCTCGCCCAAGATCGCGGGAGCTCGCGGGTCCCCAAGGCTGCGCGTTTTCGCCGGACGACGGCAAGTCAGGTCGCAACGGCGTCGTGTTTCGCCGTCCGGTTCGATCTACCCGACAAGGCGGCATCGAATGCAGCATCGAGTCGCCAAAGCAAGTCGGAATTGCACCGGATCGTGTCGACGTGAACTCGCCTGGTGCAAAAAGTTGCTCCCTGCCACCGAATCGGGATAGAATCCGCATAGAGTGGCAACCCCAAGGGGACCGGTGCGACAAAGTTTAACGCACGATCTATCCGCCGGCATCCTGCCACCGGATAGATCGCAATTCGTTCGCCGAGAGATATTTCGTGCCGCATTCTGTTTGGATGGTCCGCTTCATGATCGCCCTCGTGGCGATTTCCTGGGCAGCAACATATCAGGTGTTGCCGAAAGCGTTCGCTCAAAGCCAGCGAACGTTTCCGAGTGATGACCAGATCAGGGCGGAACTTCATCGGTTCGTTCACGTGCACCACGGCGCGCCCGGTGCGGTCGTGGGAATCATCGAAGGAAACGACAAGAGAGTTGTCGCCGTAGGGGAATCTGGTTGTCTCCAGCGGGCGTTTGTCGATGGCGACACACTTTTTGAAATCGGGTCTGTCACCAAAACGCTCACCGGGACGCTCTTGGCCGACATGATCCTTGCCGGGGAGGTTTCGGGTTCTGAACGGGTAAGCAAACTATTGCCCCACGGTGTCGTTTTTGACAACGGGATCGAGGATGCGACGCTTGTACAACTCGCGACACACACCAGCGGCATGCCGAGAGTCGCTGTTGACTTCCCGATGGTGATGCGAATTCTCTCGGTCGATCCTTATCGCGGCACGACTAAAGAGGGAGTATTTCGTTCGGCAAGCAAGGTGCCGTCGGCCATGGTTCACCGACAAAACGGAATGGTCTACTCCAACCTGGGATATGCATTCCTCGGGCGCCTGCTTGAGGAACGGACGGGTGTGCCTTACGAGACGCTGCTCCGCAAACGCGTTCTGGTCCCCTTGGGCATTGAGGACATGCGTCTAAGCCATTCAGAATGCCCGCCAGATCGACTTGCACGGGGCCATGGAGTGAATGGCCGACCGGCCTGCTATTGGCAACTTGATGGCTACGCGCCCGCCGGTTGCGTGATCGCTTCGGCAAACGACATGCTCGGCTACATAGAAGCCAATTTGGGGCCAACTCCAATGGTGACGGAAGCCCAGCGTAAACGAACCGACTTTTCAGACGGAAAAGGAATTGGCCTCGCCTGGATGCATTCGCGCGTTGGGGGCCAGCACTTGATCTGGCACGATGGGCACACCGGCGGCTTTTCTGCTTTTGTCGGGCTCATGCCGGAAGAGAGACGGGGATTTGTCATCCTTGCCAATGGCCAGGGCGACGTCAACGCGCTGGCGCGACGACTGTTGGACCCAAGTGAGCCAATGCTCGAAAGTCGAGGGGGAACTGTCGGCTATGGATTCACGCTGATCCTGATACTCTGGGGGCCTTTGTTGATCATTCGATCTATCCGCGATGCACGCGCCCAAGGGAAGTCAGTCGATTCGGGGAACGAACGACAGAGCTTCTGGCGCAGACTCTTCTCAGCGAAGTCACGGCGACGTTCCGTCGATCGCCTGGAGGTGTTCCAATCTGCCTTGTCGCCGCTTATCGCACTGATTCTTGCGCACCGACTGGGCGCTTGGTTTGAGATTACGTTTGCGATTTGGTGGGCCATCGTCGGATCGACCGTCGTTCTCTATGCGATTCTCCTCAGCGAGCTACCGCGCCTCTCCTGGTACCGTCCCGGCAAATGGCGTGCGCTGGGCCGAATCATGAAAACCTTGCTTGAAGTTGTTGTCATTGCGGCCTTGTGGTCGTAGAGGATGTGGGTCGCTTGTATGATTCGTGAACTCTGCGGTCGAATATCACAACAACATGACCGGCGAACACCGGACAGATCGCAATTCGTTAGGCGGAGTCTGCTCAAGAATGAACCCCCGAAACCACGATCACGCGGATGCAGATTCGGAATGTCCACCGCTACTTCGGCGAGCTCTGTTGGATCTATTGACTTGGACACTCCTTTTCATTCGTAATGAAGCACGCAATGAACAACTCTGCTTCGCTTTTTCCGACCACATGCACAACATTCCAGCGTTGCTGAATGACTTTCGCTCGGAATTGCTAAGATACTACTGGAAAGTCGAACGAACGTGCTTCCTCAGCTCCCTGGAAAGGATCGGCTGGCGGGTACCGATTCAATTCGCACAAGCTTGGGAAATCGTGGAAACCGAGTACCGACGGATTTGCGATCAACCCAGCGCCTAACACACAAAGCACTCGAGCGGCGGATCGGGCGGTTTCACAATGGTAAGTTACTTGCGCCCGCCGCGTGCTTAGGTGGTGTTGATCATGCGGCAGTCCAGGTTTGGGATCGGTTCTTGCCTGACGTTCGCCGGGGCGTTGGGCCTTGGCTGCGTAGCGTTGTTTATCGTTGAATCGTTGAAGCCAACGCGGCCCATCAACCACATGGATATTGGTGCGGCCATCATCCCGTTGATAACCGCCATCGGCTTCGCCGTGTTGATGGCAGCTATGCAAATGGTTGGGATCGCTCTTGGCATTGTTGGACTCCGTCAGGTATCGCGGCCCAGATGGCCAGCGCAGCTCGGCACCGTACTGAACGGTGCAGGGTTGCTGTGCATGGTCATTGTTATCGCGATCTTGGTAACTCGACTGTAAAACGCGCACCGAATGGCCGAACAAGGCGGTCAACCCGAGCGGCGGATCGGGTGGGTCCTGAAATCAACGGTTCCTGGCCGCCGCCGGGTAACCGCTGTCGTTCGATCATCTCATCCGCGCTCGCGCCCTCCCGACCTCCGGCTCACTCGCGGGGGCTCTGTCCCGTCGCGGCGTTTTCATCGGTGCGGTCGGCCCACGGTAACACCAACTCCCTCATCGTGGCTGGCGACCAGGCAAGGCCTCGAAGCGGACGCTTGGCATCACTCCCGCGCAAAGGCTCGCTCTTGCTTGGGGTTGCTGGCGGAAACGCCTAGGATGGCGGCACCGATCCGTGCCCAACGGGGCGCAGATCATCGAAGTAGCGCGCTTCGGTGGCGCGCAACTCTCTACGATGTAGCAGTTTGGTGAGCTTTGACGCCAATCGGCGCCCAACTCATGGACTGTTCTCGTGTTGTCGATGCCAGAGGTATTACTTCCGGTAACCCGCGCGTTGCACAGTCAGGCCTGTATCACCGCAGGTCGTGAATACGCCACCCCATGCTTACGAGTCCTTCCATGCGGCGATTGCTACCCTCCATCGGATTGCTGGCCGTTGCGATTTTCCCGTTGGCTGCCACTGCGGAAGATAATTCAGTGGGTGAGAAGTTACCTGCGGCGTACTCCTACGCGTCGTCCACCGAGTCGGAATCCGTGTTGGCATCGTTCGGCGACGATTCCGCTTGCCAGAATGGTTGCGCCGGCAGCTGTGATTGCTGCTGCAGCGATGGATTGCTGGGCGGGTTGATTGCGCCGAGCGACACGTGCTTCACCGGTTTCATCAGCCCGATGACGAACCCGGTGTTCTTTGAAGACCCGCGGACGCTTACCGAGGCCCGCATCATCTACCTGCATCACAGGGTGCCGCAACCGGCGTTGGGGGGCGACATCAACCTGATTGCTTGCCAATTGCGAGCAGCAATCAACGACCGACTATCCGTCATTGCCACCAAGGACGGTTACGCCACATCGACCAATCCCTTGATCGACGATGGCTGGGCCGATGTCTCGGCCGGATTGAAGTACAACTTGTACGCCGACTACGAGCGGCAGCGATTATTGAGCGCCGGTTTGACCTACGAACTGCCCGTAGGCAGTACGCGCACCCAGCAAGGTAACGGCGATGGGCTGTTTAACCTGTTTCTTACAGGCGGCATGGAATTCGGCCGCAACAACCGCTGGGTCAGCGGCACCGGCTTTCTGCTGCCGGCTGATTCGGGCGCCGAGAGTTCGCTGTGGTTCTGGTCGAACCACTTCGACCACCGCATCGGTGACACGAATCTTTACGGTTTGGTCGAATTCAACTGGTATCACTACATGGGATCCGGGCGGGCGTTCACGCTGGCACCGATCGAAGGGGGTGATCTGTTCAACCTCGGCAGTGTTGGCGTGGCCGGCAACGACATCGTGACCGGCGCCTTTGGGTTGAAATACAAACCCAGTAATTGCGTGGAACTGGGCGTTGCCTGGGAACTGCCGCTGACCGATCGCCGCGACGTGCTCGACAACCGGCTGACGGTCGATTGCATCCTGCGGTACTGAATCAGCAGCCGGCGATCAGCGTTCAGCACTGATTGCTGAATGCTGACCGCCGCCGCTCGCGCTCGCGGTGAACTGCCGACCGGCCGACGAATCGAAGGTCCAAGAAGGGGCGTCCGACGAGGCCTTCACTGGGACGATCAAGTGTCGCGAGCGGCTGGGAGGCCGGCTCAAGCACGACTACCGGCACGCTGCGTAGCCGTCGACTCAGGTCGATTTGGGTTTCAACTGGCCGCTGAATAGCGCCGCCAATTCCGCTTCCACGCCCAGAATCGGCGCCCATTGACGTAGATAGTCCATGTCGAGCGTTCCCCTCTGCACCGCATAGACACCCGCCGCATCGAGCAATTGACCATCCGAGGGCGAAATCGTGTGCCAGTAGAACTTGTGCACCACGCGGGACATCCGCTGCGCCATTGAACAAGGCGGGTAGTTGCCGTTGTCATAGCGCGCTCTCGCGCGAAAATCGAACGACTCTCACAGCGCGGATCGTGCCGTAAGTCATTGTCAGACCTGGCGTAAAACGCGAAACGCCGAAAGCTCTCGCTCTCGGCGTTGTGCGTTAACTGGCGGGTCGCGGAAAAGTTCGCGACTGAAAAAAGCTCCCCGAAAGGAACCCTCTTCGTAACCATTCTCTGACTGCCCATCCTGTAACGCGTATTGCGAGGCGAGCGGCTCAAGCACGCTGGCCTTCCATTCCGCCTAGGGAACGGCGTTGCTTGCTGGTTCCTTGGGACGAATCCCAATTCGCATGGCTGGCGGTGAAAGTGGCATTTCGAGAGCGGCGGCGTTCACTTCCCCCAATCGTTGCCAAGGCGCGACGAGCGAAGCAAAGGGGATGTCGGGGTTTTCGGCTAGGAACGCGAGTGCTGCCTGCAGATGCCTGGGAGCGTAGTTGTGGATGCCCTGCAACGTGAGGCAGCGGCGGACGATATGTTCCAACTCCAGTGGCACTGGCCGGCTGGGGAAGACCGATCCGACGAGAATCACTCGTCCGCCAATTCGGGCCAGCGGTAGCGCCGCCTCGAAGGCGCCCGGCGAGCCGGTGAGTTCCAGAATGCAATCAACGCCATGGCTCCCTGCGGATTCCGCTACCGCGGCCGCGAGTTCGGTGGTCGTGCACGTTCTAGTCGCTCCAAACCGCGTTGCCAGCGCAAGCCGCTGGGCAGCAACATCGCAGGCGATCGCATTCTGGGCGCCTTGCGCCCGTGCCCAAGCGATTGCAGTAACGCCAAGCATACCAGCGCCTAGCACGAGCACGTTACTCCCGGCCAGCGGACCGGCGGCCTCCAGCGCTGCCGCAATCGTTGCCGTTGCGCAACTTGCCGGGCAGGCCACGGCATCCGATAGCTCGTCTGGGACGCGAAATATCGCCGTCCCCGGCACGAGCAGGCAATGATCGGCCAGCCCCCCCGTCAGCTCCCGGCCAGGGCGGACCGGCTCGTGACCATACTTGGTTTGGTGAAGGCACTTTTGTGGCAGGTCGCGCCGACAGAAAAAGCACTCGCCGCAACTGGCGACAATGCTCCAAGTGACGCGGTCTCCCACTTCCAGCGGTTGGCCGGTAGCATCCAGAATCCTGTCTCCCGGTCCAAACGCAGCAACGCGGCCAAGCACTTCATGCCCCAAGATCATTGGCAGTCCCACCGTCCGCTTTCCGTGTAGTGTGTGCAGGTCGCTGCCGCAAAGCGTGCAGGCGATCACCTCCACCAACGTCTCCCCTGCTTGCGGCTTGGGAATGGGGAACTCGCGCAAGACCAAGGGCTGTCCGACTTCTTCGAGCACGGCGGCACGGGCAGTATTCACGATAGCGATTCCGTGAGTGATCGTTGGGTGTGACGGGCAAACCAGATCCAACTTGCAACGAGCGAAAGGGCAGCGAGTGTGGAGATGAGCCAGCACGTTGTGAAAAAGAACCCGAGAAAATCCTCGCTGGGCGAAGCAAATTGCCTGCCGATCAGCACCGCCACATAGCCGAGGTAGCCAATCGAATCGGCGACGTACATCAGAAAGCCGAGATTTCCCCGCTCGCGCGTCATCGCAATCAGCCGCTCGAATACGGTGGTATGCATGACAACATAGGGCAAATACAGCCCGAGTCCCACCATGACCATGAATCCAAACGGTCCCAGCCGCCCTTCTGGTTGCAGCGTAAGTGCCGCGATCATCAGTGCCGCTCCTGCCAGACCGACAGCCAGCGACGCGAAAAATGCCTTGCGGTTGCTCGCGATCAGGATGCTCAGTCCGTTGACAGCGAGCACTCCGAGCGCGACCCACGTTTCCGACAAGGCAAACGTAGAAGGGGCCGCATCCAGCCCTAGCCCACGCCACAATTCCGGAGCAAAGTCGGCCCGAATGCTGCGGGCCACGGTGATTAACAAGTATGCCGCGACCAATCCAAACAGTCCCGGCCAGTAGCGGAAGACCAGGTCGCGACGCTCCTGACGCGTCATCGGTTGACGCTCGGTGCGGTAGGCGACATCACTCAAGTCCGGCGGCGGAATTCGCGTCAGCATCCAGACAAACACCAAAAGCGGCGGCACGAACAGCAGTCCGACGAGGGCGGGCATCCATCGCTCCGTAATCCCTTGATCCAGTACCCACGTACCGACTCCTTTGGTGACGCCGTCGGCCAGAATGAAACTGGCGCACAGCCCGGCCGTCAGTGCTTCAGTGTGCCGGCGTCCTTCGAGGAAACCCAGCACCAACCCAAATACCATCCCGAGCGGCAGGCCGTTGAGAAACAGGCAGAGTATATGGAGCGGCCGCGGCGCCGGGCCAAACCCCACGAGCGCCAGTTCCGCGATACCCACGAGCAAGAGGATGCCGATGGCCCTCCGCTGGAGAGGCATCTCAGCAATCACACGAATCCCAATGAACTTCGAAGCCATGTAGCCCAGCACCTGGGCAATGACCAGGACGGCCTTCTCATCGAAGCCCCAAAGTCCTCCCGAAAACGTGGCGGCTGTGAAGGGCTTGCGGAACGCATACATGCAAAAATAGGTTCCGAAGGCCGCGACCGCCGCCCAGACGGCAAGCGAAAACGCTGCTCGGGAGGCCGCTCGCTCTTTCACCGATGAACGGTCCGAGCCTTGCATTCGTTTGACACTCCCAGCCCAATTGCCGCCAGTCTCCTGCGGCGATTATAGTGTGGCGGAAGGCATGATGCGTTAGGCTGGTCGCTCAAAATTCACCACACGCGTAGCGGTCTGTGTATGTCCCGCCAAGGTAGGGAAGCGATCGACGAGATTCTGCGGTTGTTCGAGCTGCGCGGGGATTCCGAATATGGCGGAGAAGCAGTTACCCAGCGGGAGCACGCCCTCCAGGCCTCCCACTTCGCCCGTCAGACGGGAGCAAGTCCCGCGCTGGTATCGGCGGCGCTTTTGCACGACATTGGCCACTTGTTGCACGATCTGACCGACGACGCGCCGGATCGGGGCGTGGACGACCGACACGAGCAGCTGGGGGCCGCCTGGCTGGCACGCTGGTTTGGCCCGAATGTTGCCGAGCCCGTGCGGCTGCATGTGGCTGCCAAGCGCTACTTGTGTGCCGTGGAGCCGGCCTATCTTCAGCATCTCAGTGAGCCGTCGCGAGTGAGTTTGGGACTGCAAGGAGGCCCGATGTCGGCTGCCGAGATGGCGCAGTTTCAAGCGTCGCCGCATTTCGCCGATGCAGTATTGTTGCGGCGCTGGGACGAAGCGGCCAAGATTCCCAAGCTGCCCGTGAGCGGCATTGAGGAGTATCTACCGGATCTGCAAGCTGCGCTCGCAGCGCCGCATGGGATGCGAGGCCAAGTGTGAGCAAGTCCAGCCAAACGGTTGGGATCGTCGGCGCTGGCATCGTCGGATTGGCCCATGCCTGGTCAGCCGCTCGGCGAGGACATCGCGTCACCGTCTTCGAGCGGAACCGCGCCGCCCAAGGAGCTTCGATCCGCAATTTCGGCATGATCTGGCCCATCGGGCAGCCGGCCGGTGACCTTTACGACATCGCTTTACGCAGTCGCGTGGCGTGGCTGGAACTGGCCCGCGAGTCGGGACTCTGGGTCAATCCCTGCGGATCGATTCATCTGGCGCACCGAGATGATGAGTGGGCCGTTCTCGAGCAGTTTGCTGCCCAAGTCGCAGGAACAACCCATCGCTGTGAATTGCTCGCGCGCGAAGCCGTGCTTGAGCGTTCGCCGGCGGCTAATCCGGACAGTCTGCTCGGCGGTCTCTTCAGTCCGACCGAACTAGGAGTGAATCCGCTGGACGCGAGTGCCACCTTGGCCCGATGGCTAACCGAGCGATTCGAGGTTCGGTTCGAATTTGGCAGCACGGTTTCTGAGGTGAGTGACGGATCGGTGCATAGTTCCGCTGGCCGGCAATGGCAATTTGACCGGACGGTCATCTGTTCCGGTGCGGATTTTGCAACGCTCTTTCCCGCGGCATTTGCCGAATCGGGCTTAAGACGCTGCAAGCTGCAAATGATGAAGACCGGTCCGCAGCCGTCCGGGTGGAAGCTCGGACCGCATCTCGCCAGCGGACTGACGCTCCGCCACTACGTCAACTTCGCCGACTGCCCTGCTCTTGAAGCGGTCCAGAAACGAATCGCTGGGGAATCACCGGAACTCGACCAATTTGGCATTCATGTCATGGCGTCGCAGAACAACTTGGGCGAGGTGATTCTCGGCGATTCGCACGAGTATGATGCGGCCATCGAGCCGTTCGATAAGCCACTCATCGACAACCTGATCTCGAGGGAGCTGGGCAAAGTAATCTGCCTGCCGGACTGGAGGATTCAGGCCCGGTGGCATGGAATCTACGCGAAGCATCCCACCCGGCCAATGTTTCAGGCTGAGCCGCTGCCGGGCGTTCACATCTGCACGGGGACTGGGGGCGCGGGTATGACGATGGCGTTTGGGCTCGCCGAGCGATGCTGGGAGGCGTGGAAATGAAGCCCTCGACTGCGGGTCTGCGGGCCGTCATCTTCGATTGGGCCGGCACAACAATCGATTTCGGCAGCCGAGCCCCGGCAGCAGTGTTTTTAGAAATCTTTCGCCGATCGGGGGTGTCGATTACGACCTCCGAAGCCCGGGGGCCGATGGGGCGAGCGAAGCGCGATCATATCGCGGCGATCTTGGGCCTGCCGCGCGTTGCCGCGGTTTGGAAGAGCGTCCGCGGCCAGTCGCCGACCGATGCCGACATCGACCGGCTCTATGCCGATTTTCTTCCGCTGCAGAAGGAAACGCTGGCGCAACATGCCGATGTCATTCCCGGCGTCCCAGAAGTCGTTGCCGAATGTCGCCGCCGCGGCCTGGCGATCGGGTCCACCACCGGCTACACGCGCGAACTGATTGCTGTGATCGAACCCCTGGCCCGCCACAACGGGTTCGATCCCGACGTAGTGATTTGCGCGGACGAGGTCTCCCAAGGTCGCCCGGCTCCGTGGATGCTCTTTCGTGCGGCGGAGAAGCTTGGGGCTTATCCTCCCGCATCCATCGTGGCCGTCGATGACACTGCGGTCGGCATCGAAGCGGGGCGCAATGCCGGAGCTTGGACCGTGGCAGTCACCAAATCCGGAAATTCGCTCGGACTGTCGGTCGCAGAAACCGCGGAACTCGATCCGAGCGACTTGCAACAACGCCTCAATAGCGCCGCCACGGATTTTATGCGGCTAGGCGCGGACTACGTGATCGACAGCGTTGCGGATTTGCTTCCGGTGCTCGAAGACATTGCACTCCGCGATCCGGCCCGGCCATGAGCCCGCAGCAACGCCTCGATTCGGGCCCGCAATACGGCATCGCCCGCGCACGCCTGATCCAAATAAGGTGCCCGCTCGCCGGAAGTCGGCAGCGCCACCGCAGCAGCAAAAATTGATTCGGTATGGTCGGGCGATTCTCAACGGTTCGGCAAGTTATTCATTTTTTCATCCACGGCGTTAATCAGCCACGCCCGGGCATAACTCCAGTACCGGCTGGCCGTGGCGCGGGAGATTCCCAGGGCCGCCGCCGATTCCACGCGATCGGGAGATTAGGAGCGATCAGGCAGCGTTGCAGGATCAGGTCACCAACCACCGTGACGTGCGGGTTACCTCCTATTCTGAGAATGCCGCCATCGATCGACGACCGCGAGCATTTCGACTGGCCTTTCCGCCACGACCGCCACTTTGCCGGAATAGATGCTGCCGGAATGCCCGTCGAGTGACAGAATGTCGCGTTCCGACAGCGATTCGCCGCCGATGCGGCAGCGTTTATTGCCATTCAGCACTAGGTCGCGGCAGCCGACAATGCAGACCTTGTTCATCTGACGGGCAACCACAGCAGCGTGTGACGTTCGACCACCGCGGCCGGTCAAGATGCCTGTCGACACTGCCAGTCCGATCAGGTCGTCGGTGGAAATGTCTTGGCGCACCAGGATCGGCGGGCAACCTTCGCGAGCCATATTAACGGCGACCTGGGGATCGAGTGCAATGGGTCCCACTGCCACGCCAGGACAGGCGGCAACCCCGACGGACAGGGCCGGTCGCTGCTGTTCCGACGCCACATGGATCATCTCCAGGGAATCCAGATCGAGCGTCGCCAATCGCTCCAGTGCGACCCGCTCGTCAATCAGATGCTCGGCCACCAAGTCGCAAGCGATCCGCAAGGCTGCCCAGGGCGTGCGTTTGGCGTCGCGGGTTTGCAAGAGAAAGAGCCGGCCGTCCTGAACGGTGAACTCGAAGTCCTGAACGTCGCAAAACAGGCGTTCCAACTCGCCCCCGATTTGCCGCAACTGACGCTCGAGCGCCGCCATCCATGGTCGGGGCGCTGCCAAACACCATGGCCTGCACGGTGACCGCTGTGCCCAGGTCGTGGGGGATTCCGTGCAACCGCCGGTATTCGACCGCGCGCGGACTCCGTGACGATCGGAAAATCGCCTCGATGGCCGACACGAGTTGCACGAGCGGGTCCTGAGGAAACGATTCGCCGGCAAGCCTTGAGTACAGATCCAGGAACTGATTCGTCAGATCCCGTAGCGCGAAGGCATCCAACTCGCGAATCGTCTCAACCGCCTCGCGCCGCGCTTGCTGGTCGAGTAACCGCTCGAACGGTTCGGCGGGCAAGCCGCGAACCACCGCACCGTACGTCTGTACCAGCCGCCGATACGAATCCCAGACGAATCGTGGATTTCCGGTCAGGCGAATCAACGGCGACACGGTGCGCTCGCAGAGGCCAAGATTGGGAATCGTGTCCATCATGCCGGGCATCGAGGCCGCTGCGCCGGAACGGGCGGAAACCAACAACGGCCGGCGCTGCCCGCCAAAGCGAAGCCCCGTGGCGCATTCGACCTGCTCCAGGTCGCGACGGATCAGCGACGAGAAATCCTCCGGCAGTCGGCAGCCGCGTTCAAAATAGTCTCGGCACATGCCCGTGGTGATGACGAACCCGGCAGGCACCGGCAGACCGGCTTCCGCCATGCGGATCAGATTGGCAGCCTTGTTGCCGACGGTAGTTGGCGAGGCATCGGATGGTGCCTCTGATCCGCAGGCGAATGTCCGAGTGCATGTTCCATTGTCCATCGCCATGATCCTATCTCTCGGATGGCCCGGCTGCCCTATCTCGTGATCGCTTCACCCAACACGTAATCCTTCAAGAGCAGTGCCGCTCGCATCATGGCGTCCGCCGCCGATTCCAGCTTGTCGGCGACCGCCGTGAAGAAATAAAGTTGCTTGAAATCCCCCGTGAATCCCCGAACGCACGTTTTTGCCCGCCGATGAACGTCATCGGTTTGGTGTTCCAGGGAGATGGTCTGATCCACGGCTTCCAGAAAAGCGGCCATTTCCTCGCGCGAACTGCCGCGATGGATGTGCTTCGCGTTTTCGACCACTTTGAGGTACTCCTGGGCCGCCCGGACCAATTGATCCGCCAGCTCCTCCAGCGCTTCACGGGATTCACCTGAGACGTGGCCTGAATTCACGCCGGACGGTTGTTCCAGCAGTGTGAGCAGAAAAATCCCCTCTTCCAACTCATCGGCCGCGTCGTCCGCGATGCGCAGAAGCTCCGCCGCTGCCTGGGACTCCGCCCAGTCTCCCCGCGCCGTCCTCGCCTTCGTGACGAGCCCGTCCGCCAGGTGTTCCCATTTCTTCGCCCGCCGTGCCGTCCGCCGCGGAAATTCGGGGTCCACTTCTCCGTCGGGCAGCAACAGGCAATCGCGCGCGGCGATCGCTAACTCGACGATCAATGTCGCGTGCTCGGCGGCGAGTTCCAACAGTCCCTGATGCAAGGTGTTGAGGTACTCACGTAACTCGGCACGCACCTGATCTCGGATCAGCAGCTCCGAATGACCGGCCAGCAATCCCTCGGAGGCCGTTCTCAATGTGAACTTCAAGAACTCGCCCGCTCGCTCCGGACCGATGATGTCCGACAGCTGCCGCCCGATTTGCATCGGCACCTGCGCCGACAACTGCATGGCGTCGAGCACGAGTTGCTCACCGCCCACGTTCAGAAACGCCATGTGTCCCAAGTCGTTGTCCGCCGCCCACTGCAAGACGTCCAGGCAGACGCGTTTCGGCGCGAGTTTTCTCAGTCGTTTCCGGGCACGATTCCAGTCGATCAGGAATACGAGGCGCGACCCCAGAAACTCCAGGTAACTTGCTTGCTTCTCCTCCTCGCACGCCATATAGCGTCCTACACAGAGATGATAGAGCTTCTCGGCGAGCATTGTTGACAGGCGAGAACGCGTGTCTTCCCAGTGTACCTCAAACCGCTTGAGTGTGTCTTGAAAGAAGGCTAACCGTTGGATGTGCACATCGGTGTAGGTCACCGCGACTTGCGAATCTGTGACGTGAATCACCAGCACATGGGCGTCTGTCGTCCCAATGTCGTTCTGGATGATCAGCTTGTCTTGGGATCGTGTCGCGGTCGTGTCGAGTCCGGGATGGTCGAATTTCAGCTTGCGAGTTCGGTTGACACCTCGCATGAAGGCGGCAATCATTCGCCGGTCGGAATCGGTCACGCCATACACGCTCGCCCCATCGATCGATTCCGCGGCAATCTTCTGTTGCAATCGATTCAGCTCCTTGTGAAGATTCATCACCAGCAGGTGGAGGCTGTCGCCAGTCGCCGGTTGGGGCGAAGTAACCTGATCGATATACGCACCGGAAATCAAGTCCCCGGCGAATGACGGAGATTGAGCCGCAAGTGTTTCCAGTCGTCGCTGGTATTCGTCAGCCCTGGAGTGGTCGCCATCCAGCTCGGTGGCCGCCTTCTGAAGAGGCGCGAGCATCGCTTTGACATGGTCAACGATCTGTTCGTGAACTCGTCCGGCGCCGGGTATCCGATAAACGTCGCTGCCCTCGCGAACGCTCCCTTGAACCAATGTATCCAACTCGGATTCATCGATTCCGCACGCCGTTCGTTCCTGCTTCAAGTTCGTGAAGCCACTTTGAGGATGATCCGCCTGCTCCCGAGCGGTCTGTAGCAAGGTCATGAGATATTTGGCCCGATCATTCGCGACGAGCCCCTTATTGACGAGATCCGTCAACAAAATGTCACCCAGTTCCTCGAGAATCTGATCTTTGCTGGACATGATCCGCCTCCGCGCACCAGATACACAGGATCGACTTTATCACCGCAAGTCGCATGCCGTTCAGCGTCAATGTTCCGTGAATTTTTGGACAAGATCAGCCCACAGGCGGGGAGTTGGACTGTCCCACAGCCAAGAGCATCTGATTGTCGCACCGCCGTACTGCGTCCCCGGTAGTTTGTGGGCCGGTTGTGCGATACGCTGTTTAGCGAGAGACCTCTTCAGCCACCTGGCGCTCCTATGAACAACAATTGCACACGTCGGGATTTTGCCTGCCTCGCGGCGACGGCTGCCACGGCTCTCATCTCGACCCGCCGCGTCCCGTTGACCGCAGCAGAGCCGCAAGTCGGAGTGACATGGCCCATCGGCTGCTTCAATCGTCCGTGGCATGCGTGGACCTATGACCAAGCGCTCGATGGAATCACGGCCGCAGGTTTCGGTTTGACAGGATTGTTGGGTGACCACGCCGGAGAGCAATTCCTGTTGTCGCAGGCCACGGAGCAATACGTTGACACGCTGAGCGAGCGAATCAAGAAGCGTGAGTTGACTGTGAATATCGCCTGGCTGCGAACCAGGCACGACGTGCCGCTGCGGGATGCGATGGAGGCTGCACGCAAGCAAGTTGACTTCGCCCGCCGCCTGGGTTCGAAATATCTCCTGACGACGGGCGTTGATTCGAGTGAGGCCTACGAGCACTACTATCAGGTGATGGCCGATGCTTCCGCCTATGCGGCGGACCAGGGAATTCAGATCGTTCTCAAACCACACGGTGGGTGTTCGGCCACGGCTGAGGAGATGTTACGAACGCTCGATCGCGTGGATCATACGAATTTCCTCATCTGGTATGATGCCGGAAACATCGTTCATTACACCGACGCGGATCCAGTGGCCGACATCGCACGCGTCGCCGAGCATGTCGTCGGCTTCAGCGCGAAGGACTGCGCCCGTCGCGGTGGAGACGTCATGCTCCAGTTCGGCGAGGGGAAAGTCGATTTCCGGGGTGTATTCGCACGTCTCAAAAAGGTGGGTTTCAGGGGGCCGGTGATGGTTGAGTGCTGCCGTGGTCGCACGCTTGCTGAATTGACCGAGAACGCGATCGGAAACCGCCAGTTTCTCGAACGATTGTTGGCTTCGTTGTAACGCCATGTCGCGACACGAGAGATGATTGCGTACCAAGGACCGATTCCGTGGCCGATGACCGAACACTTGGCGTGGGCATCGTCGGACTGGGCCTCGTGGCAGCGGAACATATCCGGGCCTGGTTCCCGCATGCGCAGCGCTCACCTGGGCGCAGTCGTACAGATGAACTTGTGTGAGGTTTCTGCAATCCCTCAAGTGGGCCAGTCCTGCATCCGTCACCTTCTGGTAATGGTTGAAATTCACGGCCGTAAGTTCAAACGCCCCGCTGGGCAGATCGCCAACCGCCCCGATTGCTCGCGCCCGACCTTTTTCATTGATTGAAACGTCGCCGCCGATGGACGCAGTACATGAGCGACACGCCAAATCCTGCTATACAAGATCGACTCGCCCGATACAATGAGCCTCCAGTCCGGCGTCGGCTACGGCGCTACCTATAGCTCCCGCCGACGCCCGGGACCGCTCACGGTGAACGGTCCCCAACTTCTTGGTTCGGCAAGCTCATTACTCCGCTCATTCGCGCGCTGAAAGCGGCAAACATTACGTAGGTACGACATTTCAAGTTGTGGCAAAGTAATCGTCACCTCGCATATGGGTTTCAATCGATGAGCCAGGACAGTTCGGTGCAAGTAACACAGGTAGCGATCAAAACTCAAGAGCAGAGTGGCGAATGCAATCTGGTGCTCAAGGAGGAGGGCTTCGTCGCCATTACACCCAAAGATAGTGACAAGCGAACCCGGCAAATCGACCGTGTCATATTCATTCCGTGGTCGAAGATCGAGTCGATCGAGCGCAGCGGTGGGACAATCTCCTGGCGTCTCAAGATCAACTTGAGGTCACATGAAGATCCTTGCGTCATCACGTTTCTCTACGAGCTTCACCCAGCGTCTATTTATGGCGAAATAGTCAGCAACTTTGGCGACAAAGTACTTTTCGTTTCGACGCCAACACCGCGATGGAAACCCTTGGTCGTTCCCTTCGGTCTCGCGGCATTTGCGTTCATTGGTGGCTGGTGGCTTTATCACATCGCCGATCAGCACGTGAAGGCCGGCGGGCACATCCCGGTCATCGGTTTGTTGCTCTATTACGGGTTTGGTCCGATAGGCATTTTGGCTTTCTGCTGGATTGCCGCTCTATTAATGATCGGTTTGGGCTTCCGGTACCTCCGCCTCAGTCAGGAGGACGGGTCGAAAACAACGGCTTCAACATCCGCTGATTTCCGCGAGTGAACCGAATCCCTGTCGTCTGCCGCACACCCGACCGCAGATCCTTGGGCAAGAATTCGGCCACGCTGAGTCGGCATGAATTCCTCACGACTTGCGTGAAAACTGCGACTACCGTCCACAATCGGCGGACCGCCGCATCTGCCGGAGTGGTGATTTGACGTTGCTCACCGTTTCCCGCTAGCGATTGGAAGTCGAGGCCACAGAGAGTTGACGCTGGATTTCGACTGGACTATCGAATGCAGAATCTCGTCGAGAGTCTCTTCCAAATCGCGCAAGTGAACGGAGTCCATCCACTCTTCGGTCTCGTTCGAGATGCGGCCGGTAGTCATCCCACGCGATGGAGCCGAAACCACCGCTTCCGCACCGCGCACGTTGACTTCCACTGAGGTTGTGGGTTCGGCCCGACCTTCATCGTACAGGGCCGTCGCAGCAGTGGCATCACCACGCAAAGTCATCGGCGAGTGAAAGGCGACATCCGGCATTGGAGACTCGGCTTCTCCGCCAGGTTCGTTCAGGAAGTTGATCACAAGCAGCGGGTCAATGGGCGTGACTCTTTCAAGGCAAAGTTGTAGCGATGCTGGCCAACGATCTCGCTCTGAAATCCATTGATGGGGAAATCGGTTTTCCTGGCTATCGCCCGATTTGCCTGACGCTGCCAGATGGCAAGGGATTGATGTGCAGCTACCAAATCAAAGCCCACGGAATCGAGATTGCTTATCCGCATACCACATCGTGTCATCGAGGGTCAGGGCACGTCGTCATGCTCAAGCGTCCGAAATGACCCCGTACTGGCAAAGAGGCGCTACCATTACGCACCGAATGCAGAAAACACACTTCTCTACGCCGACGCGGTGCCTGGTTTCGGCCTGCGTTTCTCGTTCTGGCGACGCACATCGCGCAATTTGCGTCACTCGGCTTGCAATTTTTCGGATTCGTTGGTGTTATCCGACGTACGATCAATTTTTGGCACAGGGCGGTGTGTGAGGTGTTGTACCCAGGCGGGAAGAACATTGAGGTAAATGCTGTCGCGGCAGACTTGATGTTTTGCGAGATTCGCATTCATGAGCGCGTCGACTTCTTTGATGCGACGGCGGTCGATGCCTAATGTCATCGCTTTGCGAATCGGGCGAATATACATGTATTCGAAATAGCTCAACGTGCCGCCCGGCTTCAATAGCTGCAGGTAGCAGTCGAGAACTTGTTCAACGACCGCCGCTGGAAAATTGATATGCGGCAGCCCGGAAATGATGAAGTCATAGGGATCTGACGGTGTAAATTTCTGCAACGGCATTTGATGGACCGAGGCGATCCTGGCGGCAGTTTGCCAGTGCCGATCGGTTGCGAATCGGTGCCGTAGAAAATCAGCAAATGCGGGGTTGAGCTCTACCACATCAAACGAGTCGCCGGAGTGCAAGTAATGCACGATTTGATTCGTAAACACTCCGGTTCCCGGACCGCATTCAAGGACTCGAATCGGTTCCGCACTGCGGCAAGCAAGATGTCGAGTAATCGCTGACGCCAGAGAACGACTGCTCGGAAGAATCGAGCCCGTTGTTTCGAAGCGGCGAGTGAATTCCCGGATAAATAGATAGTTGTCGCGGAGCGTCTGAAACATGGCAGGTTGACTCGACAAGAGGCTCATCGACGGGAATAGCAATCACACAACCGTCTCGGCGAGCGCAGCGGGACAGTCGCCATCGGAAGCAGTTTCGAGCGATTCTTTCAACCGCTCTGGAAAATCGACTGCGGCCGTCTGCGGCTGTCTCTCGGGAAAGAATGACTCGAGCGTCAATTCACCGCCATGATGCTCAACGAGCGCCGTGCAGTGTTCGATCCAGTCACCTGTGTTGATATAGGTGATATTGTCGGACGTCATGATACCCGGAGTGTGAATGTGTCCGCAGATGACTCCGTCGCAGCCGCGATCTTGCACGTACCGATACATCTTTAGTTCGAAGCAACTAAAGAATCGGGCCGCACACTTCACATGATGTTTAAGAGTCGCACAGGCTCGATAGGGACTGCCTTGAAATCGCATCCATTTGCTAATCCACCGATTGATTGTGAGTAGCGGCGAATAAACATACGACAAGAAAACTGAGAACCACTGATGCTCCACTTCAAGCGTATCGAAGCGGTCGCCGTGTAATGCGAGATAGCGTTTTCCGGTCTGCGTCCTGATAATAAATTCATCGCGGATATTCACGCAGACGCCGCTCTTCTGTAGAAAGCGTGCCACCTCTGGGCAACGTAGGAATTGGTCGTGATTGCCGGGGGTATAGTAGAGTTCTGTCCCACCTTCCGCGAGGTCGAACAATCGATTGATAATTTGCGAATACACCGGCTTCCAGCGCCAACGGAAGCCCAACTCCCAGCCATCCAGGAAGTCGCCGAGTATAAACAGCTGCTCTGGCCGAATCTGTTGGAGATACGTCAGAAAGTGCTCGGCCTGAGCGTGCCGACTACCCAAATGCACGTCGCTGACAACGAGAGTCCGAACGCTACGCTCCTGCGCCTTCAGGTCGATGTTCATGAAATCCTCCCTGAGTAGTAACGAGCAATCCTGTACTCACCGGCGACGCCGCCGGTTGCGATTTCCGACGTTTATGTCGGCCACTGGCGAATGACACCGCGCGAAACGCGGGAACCAAAGCACGCACAATTGACGGTCCGAGCCGGCGTCGACGTGCCGCAATCCGCTCGCCTCGTTGAAAGGCGTCGATTGTTTCTTGGTAGTGCTGACGCACTCGCTCGACCGCTCGGTTCCAGCCCCATTGCTCAACCGTCATGCGAGCGGACTGACTGATTTGAGTTCGATACTCCTCGGTAGTAAGCAGCCGCTTAATCGCTGATAGCGCGTCTTGAGTATCACCCGGTTGATACAAGAGACCGGTTTTTTCGTGTGCCACCAAACTCGGTATCCCACCAGCGCGCGGAGCGACGACTCCCAGTCCTGAAGCCATTGCCTCTAAAACAACGTTACCCATCGTTTCTGTTTCGGACGCATACACGAAGGCATCCGCTGAGGCATACGCGGTTGCCAATTCTTGCCCCTTCATGTAGCCCAAAAACGTCGTGTGCGTGCCCGCAAAGCGACGTTCCAGCTCGACTCGATCCGGCCCATCTCCGATGACAGCCAACGAGGCGTCGGGAATTTGTCGAAGCACGTCAGCGAGGAACGCGACGTTCTTTTCCGGTGCTAGTCGCGACACCGTCAGCAAGAGCGGACGCTCCGGGCGACCATTGGAAAGTCGCGCCCGCATTTCAGGGTTCTTTCGAACTGGATCAAACAGCGCGCAATCGACAGCGGGCGGCCAAAGGTCGACTCGTTCGAATCCGCGATCCGTCAATTCGTGCTGCATGATGGCCGACACGGTCAGATTCAAGTCGGCGGTGTTGTGATAGTCGCGCATCAGCCACCACAGCATGCGCGAAAGTGGCTTCATCAGCGGGTAACGCTTCACGAATTCGCCATACAGCGTGTGAAACGAAAACACCGTCGGCAGTTGCACGCCTGCCTTCGCCAAGATGTCGCAACAGCGGAAGCCGAACGCGAACGGGTTGAGGTAATGCAGCAGATCGGGTTTGAAGTCGTTGACTGCCTGTACGAGTCGCTCGTCCGGCAGCCCAATGAGGTACTCGGGATAGGCCGGAAACGGGAAGCTGCGGAACTCGCACACGGGCACTGGCGAGTCGGTGCGACCGTCCGCTTGCGGAGTGATGACGAGAATCTCGTCGCCTCGGTCCAGCAGGTGACGGATCAAATTCATCGTGCGAATGACGACGCCGTCGACTTTGGGAAGGAACACTTCAGCAACAATGGCGATGCGCATGCCTGCCTCGCATGAGTGGAAGGTTCGTCGCTCTCAGCGATTGCCGGTATCAGCAATCGATGAGGGGCTTACGGACAAGTGCGATCACGATTTGATGATGGTCCATCACCGGGAACACGAATTGATTCAATGCGAACTGGATCAACCGACTGGCCTTATGTATTCCGACATCCTCAATGAACGGAGTCAGCCAGCCGCCCTTCCAAGCGAATGCCATGAACTCATCGAAGTTGCGAAACAACAGCTCGGGAAGAAACGTCTGAATGTCACAGATCTCGAGGGAGTGACTCTGTAAGAGTTGTTCGACTTCCGCCTGATCGGTCGGCGTCTTCAGATCGTTCAGCTTCGGCCCCTTGCCGCCAAGCAGCAGTTTGACGAGCCGCGAATGAGAGACTTCTTGCAGCTTCGAAAACGCCTGACTCGTCGCACCAACGAACGACCAATACCCGCCCGGCTTGAGCTTCGAGAAAATCTCAGGAGCGATATGAGCTAACGGAACGAAGCCAGTTACAAAGTGCGTGCAGACAAGATCGAATAATGTTCCGTCGAAGTGGACGGCGATATTGGCTCCGTCATCCACTTCGGCAATCAGATCGGGAATTCGCGTCATGGCGAGTTCGATCATCTGGCGAGAGACATCGAGTCCATGAGGGCGAATCTCTCGATCTGATTCCTGCCGAAGAAGACCGAAGAACCGTCCGGTACCAATGCCGACATCCAGCACATCCATCGTCGGCAAGACGCCCAATAAGCATCCCACATCTTTGAGTTGAGCCAGCGCTCGATCGAGAGAACGCCCCGTCACCGCCAATGGGTCGAGGTCATAATGAGGAGCAATGACTTCGTCGTACTGACGCTGAATCTCGTCGTATGTCATCGGCGAATCCTTCGCTGGCCGGCCGTCCAATTAACAAAACAAATTGATGCTGGTGATATTAGCGTGAGTCGCGGTTACTTAAGAAGAATATCATCGCGAAAATTGCCAAGGTTCGATGAATCACTGATGAAAGTTCGAACTGATCGCTACGCAAGAATTCAATATCTCAGTCGCGGTGCGACTTGTAGCGCAAGATGTAGGTGCATCAACAGCGGCCGAGGCATTATGCATACAATTTCAACACACTCTTAGCGAATTGCTCACAGTTGCTTTGCTAGAATTGTTGCATGAGATCTGTCACGCGGCCTCGGAAGGAAGAACGAGGCTCTTGTGCGGAGAGGATTCCGTGCGATGGAGTGGGACTTCGACGTGATCGTGATTGGCAGCGGGGCCGGCGGAGCGGCTTTCGCTCATGCCTGCGTGTCCGCCGGCAAAACCGTCTTGCTCATTGAACGAGGTCTGCCCCTGAGCCAGAACAGTTCGCCTCTCGGCGAACGAGTCAATCTCATCGACAAGCTGCCCTACGACGATCGCCGCATCAGCGTGAACGAGGCACCGCTGCGGCTTTACATGGGTGGGGTGCTCGGCGGCGGAACGGCGGTGTTTGGAGCCGCGATGCTGCGTCCCAGTTCAGACGACTTTCATCCCGGTCGGCACTACGGCGAACGGCTCGACCGGAACTTGTGGGACTGGCCGATTACCTACGACGACTTGCGGCCCTATTACGAGCAAGCGGAAGAGCTCTATCGGCTTTCGGGCTCGATCAACGACGACTTCGGACCGCTGCACGCACCGGGGCGACATACCTCGGATCGCGTCTTGCCAATGGCACCGATCAATGAGCGATTGATGGCAACGAGCCGCCAAAGTGGCCTGCATCCATTTCGCTTACCGCTGGCGATCGACACCAGTCGTTGTGAACTCTGTGACTCGTGTGCCGGGTTTCTCTGTCCGAATGGAGCGCGGCGCAGTGCGGCTCAGGTCATTGCTGAAGCGGCAGCTCGCCATAAGCTGCACGTCATGACGAATGCCGAAGTGGTGAAGTTGGTCGCAACGACGAGCGGTCGAATTGACGGAGTCTGCGTTCTCGATCGCGCGACCGGCGAGACGCACCAGTTCCGAGCACGCGGCTACGCGCTTGCTGCCGGAGCGATCGGGTCGGCAGCGATTGTTTTAAAGTCACGCATCGACGGTCCGAACGTTGGTCGCAATTACATGATGCACTACTCGCCCATCGCGGTCGGAGTGTTCGCTCGCTCGACCGGGGCGAGCGACACGTTCATCAAGCAAGTCGGCTTTACGGACTATTACTTCGGGACGCCGGATTGCTCGCACAAGATGGGGCTCGTGCAATCGCTGCCTGCACCGGGGCCGCTGATGTTGAAGAAGTCGGGATTGAAGAAGATTCCACTTGCCGCGCTGTCATTCTTGAGGCGTCGGCTGTTGCCACTAGCGGGCATAGTTGAGGACTTGCCAGATCCGAAGAACCGAGTGTTCGTCAAAGACGATGGCGCGATCGGCGTGCAACACGAATTCAGTCAATTCGATGAGGTTCGAGGAGCCTCGCTCGGTCGCGCGATGAAACGGATCCTGCGTCGTGCTGGAGCCATCAGCTGCAGTTCGCGGTCGTTTCCCTCGCGGGAGCATGTCGCTCATCAGTGCGGGACGCTGCGGTTCGGACGCGATCCCGCTCATGCCGTCGTCGATGCTGATTGTCGCTTCTTTGGGCGGTCAAACCTGTTTGTCGTCGACGGCAGCGTGCTACCGACTTCCATGGGGGTCGGCCCGTCGTTGACGATTGTCGCCAATGCGTTGCGGGTCGCTCGCGTTGCGCTGACGTCCCTTTGAATGAATGGCAGAGAGCAACATCAACCAAAAACTGGTGTCAGAGATCATGAGCATCGCTAGCAACGCCCGGCTCGAGCAGTTTCGGCAAGCGCGCCGCATTCACGGCGGCACGATCAATCTTGCTGCAGCGGCACTGGGCGTGCGGTTGTCGCGAATTCCAATCCCGACACGCTTTCGCGAGCCGCTGTACCGCACGATCTACGGGCAGAAATACAAGCCGCTGAATGAGGCTGAGCTTGACCGCCCACTGGCCGAGTTCCGGTCACTCAATGCTCTTTTTACTCGCGGCTTGCGACCGGAATGCCGGCCGATCTCGGACGTTGAATCGCAACTTCTCTGCCCTTGCGACAGCACCATTCAAGATCTCGGCCAGTTGCATGACGACACACTGCTGACGGTCAAAGGTATCGAGTATTCGCTGAGTACGCTGCTGCCCGAGATCAACACGCAGCCGCTCATAAATGGTTCCTTCGCAATTTTCTTTCTGTCACCGGCAGACTGTCACCGCGTCTTCGCGCCGGCAGCGGGCGAGATCAAGGAAATCCTGCACGTGCCCGGTCGTCGGTTGTTGGTTCATCCGCCGTATCAGCGCAAAGAGTTCCCGGTTTTCACGCTCAACGAGCGAGTCATCATTCGTCTTAGGACGAGCGTCGGTGAGTGCGTGCTCGTGATGGTTGCCGGTTGGGGCGTCGGGAACATCACGTTCCCATTTGATGTGCCGCTGCGTCTTATGCGTCGTCAGGTGACTCGGCATGAATTCGCCGCACCGCGACCGGTTGAACGAGGCGAATGGATCGCGACCTTTGAACTCGGATCGACAGTCATCCTGCTGACCGAACCGCATGACGCACTCGTCGCTGCGATCGCGCGCGACGAGCACGTGTGCTACGGCCAACCGGCGTTTGCGCCCCATCAAACGGAGGTCACGTGACCGACATGATGAGTTGCTCGACGGTAAATGCCGAACGCCAATCCTGCTCCGCCGACGAGGTATTGAGTCATCAAGCCGCGTCGTGCGACGAGTCAGCGAGTCAGCGCACGTTGATCGTCGACGTCAGCGGCAACTGCAGCGCGGAATATGCAATTCGCACTACATCAGCAGCGGAGTTGGTCGCGACTGCTGAAGCCGTGCGCGGTCCGGCGTCGCGCGTCGTGCTGTTCTTGCCGAGCCGCCCCACGGCGTGTTTCAAGGAAGCTGCCGAGCGTTGCGTCGCCGTTGTGGCCGGAAGCGATGATTGTGATGTCTGCCTCGTGAGTTCGTTCCGCTCTCATTTCGATAAGCAGTTTGCAGCGTTTGAAGACTCGATCGCCGCTCAGTTTCAACAGGCTGCCGCTAGCACGATTGTTTTGAGAGTCGGTCAGGTGATTGATGCCGAGCATCGAGTGCCGACTCGATTTCGATGGCTCGCCCCGTTCTATCCACTGGTGCCGAACTCCATCACGAGCGGCTTTCTCACTCGCCAGCAACTCTTTTCGGCGATCGATCAAGCGGCGGCAATTCGTGCGTCGCAAGCGGCGCGTCGGTTGACGTTGCTGGGATCTCGTCGAGGGCTGCGTGATGTGCTCGCGGACTTTGTTCGACCCGGCGCGCTTTCGAGCTGCCTGACGATGATTGCCTTCGTGTTGAGCTGGCTGCAACTCGGACGAATCGCGGGCTTCCTATTCGCGGCGGCGAGTTCATTCGTCGCGCGATGGCGCTGTTGGCAACTAGAGACGCTCGAACCGCAGTCAGCCGACGAGTTGTTGAGTCTCTACAACCCGCTCAATCAAAGCGGCGTCGCACTGGCGGGCTACAACACCGGAGTAACGCATTTCGGTTGGAAGTATCCTGGCAAGACGGTCGTTCGCACGACGTCAACGGGTCGGCTCGTTCGAATTCGCGAACGAACCGTCACCGTGGATGCAGGAGTCTTGCTCAAGCGTGTCATCGGCGAATTGCGAGCGCAGGGCAAAGAGCTCTTCGTCGTCCCGAATTATTCTTACATCAGCCTCGGTACGACGTTCATGGTGCCAGTGCATGGATCGGGGAGCGAAGTCTCAACGCTCGGCGATTCAATCGAGTCGGTGCTGGCCTACGATCCGACCTCAGATGAGTTCGTTCGACTGCGGCGCGGCGACGAGCGTTTTGGACGCTGCATGTACAACCCGACGAGCGGCTTGCTCGTGTTGCGATTGACGCTTCGTATTCGCGAAAGCTCGCGGTACTTCGTGAAGCGCACGCAATTGATGTCGCCCTCTGCTGCCGACATTTGGCAGACCTTCGCTGATCCAACTGCCTCGAACATCGAACTCCGTAAGTCGCGCGCCGCCGAGTCATTTGTCGAAGTTAGCAAGTATTACACCGCCCCGAGCGACGATCAGCAGACGCTCGAAATTCCGCGTGACTCGATTGGTCGTTTGTGGGATCGGCTCGAAGAGAACCCCGTCAGTTCATGGCTGTTTCACACGTTCGTGCGGAAGTTCGGCTTTCATGTCGAGCTGTTTCTCGACGAACGCGAATTCGAAATCTTCTGGCAAGCTCACACAGCGTTGCCGCTCTCGAAACTTCAACTGCGACTGGTGATGTGCGACGGCTTGTCGCATTCGCCGTTTGGCGACCGCCAGCGCATTTCGGCGGACATCTTTATGAAGCGGCGCGACAGCGCCGCGTTTGTCTCTTTCATGAAAGACAACTTGCCTCATGCCAGGTTTAACCCCGGTAAGCACAGCATGTGACTCGGCCACCGACTCTATGTTGCTTGCAACTTGCCAACATATGATCCGCGCGCAGATGCCGAACCTGCTACGGCTGTACCTCAACCCGTACGTCGCGCAAGCGTGCTTCTGTCTCACTCGATTGATCGCCGAAGCATGGCCGACGTCGGTCAACGCCGAAGACTATCAAGTCTTCTTGGCCAACAGCGGCGAAGAGGCTCTCAGCGGCGCGATCAAGTTGGCTCGGTATGCGTTGCACGCGCAAGGCGACTCCAGTCACGGCTTGATCCTCGACGAAGAGGGCGGCTTCGAGCACTTCGCCTTCTCTGATCTCGCTGATGGCGGGCGAGTGTCGTTCATTCCCGGCCTCGACGTTGTGGGCGATCCGCGCGAGCTCGCGGATCGACTGCGCGATCCGAAGTCGCCACTCGGCTTTGTGGTCGTCATGCAAGACTCGCTCCGGGCCGGCCGCGTTGTCTGGGAGTCACTGCCGAGCAGCAGTCAACGCCCGTTGCTGATCGTGTTCTCAACTGAAGACGACTTCGTAACTCCGAGCGTTGCCGCTGACAGCAGCAGTTCATCCAACATCGTTCCGGACATCGTGATCTTCGATGAGTCGTTCGCGCATCACGACGTCCCGTTTGGAGCGTTCTGCGCGACGAAGCGGCTCTATCACTATTGGACGCAGCGCGGCATGACGACGTTTCACTCGACGACGTATCAACCCAACACGATCTCGACGCTGCACTTGATGAATTGCCTGCGGGCTTCAATGCCGGGATTCATTGCTCGGCATCAAGCGGCGCTGCAGAGGATCGAAAGCGATCGAGAGTTTCGCTTCGCTCAAGTTCGCGATCTCTACAGTCGTTCGTTGGCGAAGCTGACTTCGACGGTTGGCGCGCACGTCGACGATGTGCGGGCCGACGGGCACTTCGTCATGTTTGGCGGCAAGAGGATCTTTGATGGAGTGGCCGGAGTCGCATGCAGCATTCGCGGGCACAATCCCCGCACGTTTGTTGAAGATCTGTTACAGACCGGCGACATCGACTCGTGCCGCGAGGAGTTGATCGAACGACTTACGGAACTGACGGGGCTGCCGCAGATGGTTCCGGCCGTGAGCGGTGCGTCGGCGGTCGAGCACGCTCTAAAGCTGGCACTCGCCAGTCGAGCACCGCGCGACTACGTGCTCGCTCTGCGCGGCGGCTTCGGCGGCAAGACGCTGTTCGCTCTGACGGGCACTTGGAAATCGTCGCTGAAGTCCGGCTTGAAGCTGCTCTACCCGAATGTCGTCTATGTCGATCCGTTCGCTCCTGATGCGGTCGCCACCATTGAGTCGGCTTTTCGTCAGCATCCGATCGGCGTCGTGCAACTGGAGTTGATTCAAGGCGTCGGCGGTGTAAGAGCCATTCCATCAGCGGTCCTGCAATGCCTCGCCGAGCAGCGTCGCGAGACGGACTGCTTGCTCTTCGTTGACGAAGTGCAAACCGGAATGTTCCGCACAGGACCATTCGTCCGTTCGCGGCAACTGGGCTTGCAGCCGGACTTGATCACAATCGGCAAGGGCACGTCCGACATGATGTTCCCCTTCGCGATGACGCTGTACTCAAACGCCATTCAACAGCGGCTTGAAGAGCGAGAATGCCGACTCCCCGATTCGATCCGCTCGCACTACGAATACGAGACCGGCATCCGTGCGGTCCTCAACACACTTCGCCGCGCCGACGGAGAGGCTCTCGTCGAACAGGTGCAATCTCGCTCGGAGCTGTTCGCGCAGTTGCTGGCAGAGGAACTGCGTGAATGTCCTCTGGTCCGCGACGTGCGTTGCTTCGGCCTGTTGATTGGCATCGAGCTCGATGCCGAACGCCGCCCGCATCGCTGGTTGAAGAAGCTCGTTTATCAACTCTATTTGCTGGCGATGCTTCGCGATCCGCGCTTTCCGCTGTTGGCCGGCTTCTGCCAGTACGAACCCAATGTTCTGAAATTAACGCCGCCCCTATCCGTTACTGAGGACGAAGTTCGCAGCATTTGTCAGACGCTTTCAGTCGTCTTGCGTCAGTCCCTGAGCCGCGTCGCGATCGCGGGACTGATGCAGATGATCGGCGTTGCCTGACGGCAACGTCGGACCCCAAAGACTCTTTCGATTGTTCCTTCGTAATGCCAGCGCACCCAGCACGCAACTTTGTAGGAGCCTGTCCGAGTAGCCGTAGCATGGCCTGCTTTAGGAGACCCCATTTATGAATCTGTTGAGAGCCGACTTTCAAGAGCTCTATCGCCGGCACTTGTGCCGTCATTCGCAGTTCGCACTCAATGTGTGGCACTTGACTGCCGTCGTCGGGGTGTATCTGGCGTTGTACGGAATCGTGTTCGCCTTACCCGGCGGTGAGTGGATCGTCGGTAGCGTGCTCGCGGCGTACTTCTTGATTCTCGCGTTCAACATTCCGTTCAAAGTGTTGGTCGCAAATCTCGCTTTGGTCGGAGCATTGCTGGCCGTGTTTCTCGCACTGCCCGAGGTTCCCGTTTGGGTTCACGTCGTGCTGCTGCTTGGCTGGCATCGTTTTCAAGTCTTACAACATCGGATCTACAACAAATCGCTCGATATGTCGGAGTTCGCGGAGAAGTACCGCAAGGGTTTCACGCTCTTCGCGCTGTTGGCCGTCTACGAGCTACCCATCCTGTTGAACTTTCTGCTCTTTGACCGCCGCAACAAGGCCGCATCATGAGCGAACCGCTTGCTCACGTTTGCAAACCAATTTGCCGTGATTTCCGGTCCCACTTCAAGTGTGCTTCTCATGATGTCGGAGATAACTTCTTGATACTCAGTGCTAACACAGAAATGAGCGTTCAACTTCCCGGCTCGGAAAACGAATACGACTGGCCGGTCATTCCGCGCTGGTCCTTCGATGATATTCCGGTCGTTGTATCTGACCTCGATGGCACCTTGCGTGGTGACGTTACGCCGATGGTGCGCATGGCGGGACTACTCGTTCCCAATTTCCTGCAAAAGCTGAAGTTCCGCGAACCGTGGCGTCTGCGAAAGGTGTTGTGGTTTTTGTTTGGATTGGCACGGCTGTGGGTCTTGCGGACGCTCAATCGCGAGCACCGACGGCGCTACAAGTATTTGTTTTCTGAATTACACACGCTCGCTGCGGCATTGCTGACTGATATCGAAATCGGACTACTCCGTAGGACTTATCAAGAGACTCTGCCGACGATTTCCGGATTATGGTATCCCGAGGCGATCAACTTACTTCGGCGGCTGACAGCAGAAGGGCGCGTTGTCCTCGTGACGGGCTCTGAGCAAATTCAAACTGAAGAGTGCGTGCGGTTGCTGGAGCGTCATGGTGTCGACATTTCGCGAATTCATGTGCATGGCAGTCTTTATGGTGTGAACTCTGAGACAAGCCGCTTCAATGGAACGATCAAACATCTCAATGTAACGCTCGAAGGCAAGCGTGAAGCATTAGCCTCTTATACCAAATGGAATTCAACACCATTCTCAGTCGCACTGGGTAATAGCCGTCCGGATCGGGCGCTCTTTGAAGCCGTTCCTGTGACTGGGCTTCGAGTGCTTGTCTGCCGCACGTCAGTCTTGCAACACAAGATGGAATCGAGCTTTGTCGTCCGCAAGCTGAACCGGAGCGGCAGTCGAGTCATGTGGGATGAAAATACATACTTATCAGAAGTAGCCAACATCGTTGAGCAACTGTCGCAGCCAACCGAATTCAATAAGGCGTGTTTTCTCGTGCCAATTCTCGCAACAGATTCGAGGTTTCAGGTACTCGCGCAGTCGAGCCTGCTCGCCGATGCTTACTCAACACTCGCCGCCGCCGCTATGGATTCAAGAAATTTATCATCGTCGTGCGATCGGTCGCGATCCGCGTGAGAGAAATCAAAGGGGGCTGCTAATGTCGTCCTGACTCCAAAGCAACGTGTGCGCGTCGACCAAGTTCCTCACTCCAGGTATTCCTTAAAATCGTCGAGCGGGTCCCAAAAGACACTCTCGACCTGAGAGCGCGAGAGTTTCAGCGGATTAGGGAGTCTGGAAACGTCGCCCAGGATTCTCTCGCTATCAGAAAAAGCTCCCCGAAAGGAACCCTCTTCGTTAGAATACTCTCTTCTTCTCTCGGCGTAACTACCTAGTGGACAATGTCTTACGCTTTTTCGAGACCCTCTCGGTGCATCATCGACAGGGTCTCGAACTTGCTTAATCGCATCCGAAATCGCCGACGATTGCCAATAACCGGGCAGGCACCAGTCAGAGCCCCGACGCCGCAAGTGTCCCGCGCTTGTCATCCAAAGTTGTTGATTCTCACCCATCACAGTCACCCGTGCCTATGTCGCGAGTCATCGTTCGCCCGACCCGCGCTACTCACGCGCAGTCTATTGGGCGCGGGATCTGGAGCGTGGATTCGTGATCCGCAATACGGCCTGGAACCTGCTGCTCGCCGCCTTCGTCATCGTCTTGCCTGGTTGGACCCTCCTGCGCATGATCTCGCGATGGCGCTGGAGTCTGCGTGACGTCCTGGTGTGGCCACTGTTCGTCCTCTTAATCCTGATTTTGCTGCGGTTGCCGATTCCCGAGGAATTCGAGCGGCCGTGGGGCGCCACGATAGGAAGACGCTGCATGCAAGCGCTGGTATTCGCGCCTCCGATTGTGTTCATCGCGCTATTGATAGCGTATGCGCGCCAACAGCGCTGGCGACAACTGCTGGGTTGGGGCGTCACGATTCTGATCGTTATGGTGATCACGATCGTCGTGATGACGGCGCGACACACATCGCGGCTCGACGCCGACGAGCGCATGCAATTTTCGGCTTGGGATGTGCCCTTGGCACTCGCGTTCTACAATACATCGTGGCTGGGGTGCACCGCTCTGGGGCTTGCCGCATCGTGGCGGAGTATCAAGCGGCTGGTTACTCGCCGGAGACCACATCATGCTGTAGCAAGGGAAACAGCATGAACATGAAATATTTGACTGGTCGGTCTATCGCTTGCTGGGAGCAAACGACCGCGCGCAAGCTGAGGTCACCCGACTGGTTGGTAACGGACAAGATGCCTGGTGGGCTGATAAAAAAGGCGGCGAAATTACAGAATTGAGGCGCAAACGATGAGCGTTGCCGTTGCGCGATTTCGGCGATCTTTCGCGGGCCGTCATTTAGAGCATGGGGCCTTTTAGCTATGCGAATAACTCGCATCACATGAGATGCGATCGGTCTACCCCTTACCCTGTCTCCCCTCTCCCAGTACTCTGGGAGAGGGGTCGGGGGTGAGGGGGGACGGAGTGGACGTTTCGCTACGTGACCGGACTTTTGGCGAAGATTGACAAGCTCAAACGCAGCCCGCCAGATTGCACGTCGATTTCAGGAACGCTTCGCGCGCAGGACGATTTCGAAGTGGCTCAGAGCGACGGCGTTCGCGACAGATCGATCTCCACACGAATCGTGATTCGCCGGGAAATACGACGATTTTGGTACCAGGGAAGCGCGCACCGGACCCACGTCGCACCCCGCGACTGCATTCGGTATGACCAAGCAAGGCAAGGTCGCGAAATGGCCGGTAGCGTTGCGCTACGTCACGTCCAATGCCCTCACCCCCGTCCCCTCTCCCAGGAAATACCTGGGAGAGGGGCGAACGTTTCTTTCTTGCCAGGTCTTCTCTCGGAATCCGATCGCGCGAAAACGGCATGTCGAGCGCAACATCGCCAAAATCACGTCCAGCTTCGAGACATCCATGCCGAATCGAACACAGCCCGATCGGTTTTCGGGTCGCCACTCGAATAAGGCCGCAGGGTCAAACGGGATGACTGGCCGCAAATGATCGACTTGTCGAAACTTCGGCCCTAGATTCATATTCGCTTCGACGGCGTCATATGCCGCCGGAGCCGCCATCGCAACTACTTACGACGGCGCTTCGTCGACGACAGCATTACATAGTTCGGGCAGTGAAATCTCGTACTCGTACTCGTACTCAGCGCAGCGGTACGCGTACTCGTAATCGAATGCAGCATCGAGTCGCCAAAGCAAGTCTGAATTGCACCGGATCGTGTCGACGTGAACTCGCCTGGTGCACGAAGTGACCGCGTGGCGCAGGACACATTCGAGTACGAGTACCGCGATGCTGAGTACGAGTAGGAATTGTCGAAGCCCGAACAAGGCGGTTAACCCGAGCGGCGGATCGGGCGGATTCTGAAATCAATGGTTCTTGGCCGCCGCGGGGTTACCTTGGTAGTTAGGCACGCAAGCTACAGCGGCTTGACGTGAACAATTTCAACGGTTGCCTCGTGGTCATCGATCGTAAAGAAGGCTCGTAGCGGGTCGCGGTCGATGAAGTACAGGCCCTCGTGTAGATGAATTCCGGCGCTATGCGGATCCTGCCCTTAGCGCTTCCTGCAATTGCCTCGACGCTTCAATAACGGCGGTCTTGGAGCGATGCGCCATTGTGATTCGCAGAACGTCCTCGACAGCGTCAAGTGCCAGGACAACTTTGTGGGTCACAATGCCTCAATTCTTGCGATCAATTCATCAATCGTAAGTTTGGGCCCCGGGCTGCCAATGCGTGCTTTCGCTAATTCAATATCTTTTTCACTCGGCGGGCGGCGGACAAATCCCAACCGTACTCCGCATTGATCCACGAGTTCAATTTGGCCATCGGATTGGCGAATCTGTTCGGCGAGATCGTTTTGAACGACGATTCGGATCATGATCTTTCTCCCTAGTCGCCTATTACTTATCCTACATGGCTGGCACCAGCGATCCAATAGGCAGGTTCCAGCTGGCCTCTGGCGGCAACGACGAGACGGTGCGCTTGTGGGATGTGGCCAGCGGCGAGCTGAAGAGAACGCTGAAGATTGAGCGGAAGGGCGAGTTGGCGGAGATTGTGTGGTCCATCGCGTTTTCTCCGGACGGGAAGTTCGCGGCCGTAGGTAGTGGCAATCGGATCGGTAAGGACGGGCATGTGCGGGTCGTCGATGCGTCCGACGGCACCATTAAGCACACCTTCGCCGGGGCCGAGGGCGAGCAGGTCTGGGAGGTTTCATTCTCGCCGGACGGCAAGTTCCTCGTCAGTGGCGGCAGCGACCGCACGGCGCGGTTGTGGAAGCTCGATTGAGTTGCAGACCAGCCGAACAAGGCCGTCAACCGGTGCGGCGGGCCGCGCGTTTTCCCAAATCAAGGGTTCCTGGCCGCCACCCGGTTACCTTGGGCGTTCGGCGGAGGAGGTGACGGCATGGCGAATCGGACCCGAGTGATCGGAATCCATCCTGTCCCGGCGGATGAGCCGCTACACCCGCGTGACCAGCTTGACAGGAATCGGTCGCGAACGAGTTGGGGATCGGTCGGCATGGCGCGTGACTCCGGGCTTTACTCAACAAAGCGTATTGTGCGCCGGAAAAATCTCAAGGTTCTTTCGGTCGGTCGGCGAGAGCGGCTTTCATGCAGGCCTTTCAGGGCTACTTCCCTGGATCGGGCGAATATTTGGCCCGCTCGGCTTGCCACTTCTTGACCTCGTCTGGCTTGTCCGTTGCGGTGTAAAGTTCGATGAGCCGGTCGAGGGCTTCGGGGATGCGGGTATTGCCTTGCTCCGGAATCGTCGTCTCCCGTTGTTTCATCCCCTCGTAGCCCGTCAGCAGCAGCGGCTCGGCGTCGCCGGAACCGCGGGCCGCGCGGTTTCTGACATCAACGTTGGTTGGCCGCGGCCCGGTTAACCGTGAGCGTTCGGCGGAAGAACCAACACGCGAGATGACATGGCTATTGTTCCCAACGTCCGGTGCAGATGCATGAAGGCAGCGATCGCGTTCTACACTGAGGTGCTTGACTTCAACCGTATCGATGGCGATGACAGCTTGGATGACCCGTCTTTCAGCTTGCTGATGCGGGAGGGTCATTTTATTTTCCTTTCGAGCCACCGCGGGGATGGGACATTCGGTCAGGCAGTCGCCATCCTGACCGGCGACGTCGACGAGTTGTTTCGTAAATTCCAACAACGTGGTCTGCGAACACCCGGGAACCCGGAGAAACCTGAAGCGGTTCACGAGGGGCCGATTGACCAGACTTGGGGGACGCGCGAGTTCTATGTTGACGATCCGGACGGCAACACGTTGCGGTTCATACAAGGCTTTAGCCTTCCATCAATAGAGAACCAATAATTCGCCGAACAAACCGATGCACCCAAGCCGGACTTGCACGGTTTTCCTGATGGATAATTTGTTGATTCCGGCTGGGTGATCGGAGTCGTTCGCATTTCAGAACACCATCACGTCGGAACAAACGATGTCGGATCCCCAATGGCTCACCAGCGAAGACCCTGCAATGGCCAGCGCGATGCGTCAAGCTCGTGCAAGTTTTTGGGAATTTGCGCGAAACGTCGAACTCGAATATTGGCGAATTGTCCCGGCTCATGAGGCCACGTTAATCAAGGCATTCGTCCCTGATCCCGCAAGCAAGTCTCGTGGCGAATTCCAATTCGTGGATGATATTGCAATTTCAAAAACGGCAGTTCGAGGCACTCTCGTAAGCGGACGTTTCGCAGGGCAATCCATCACGGTCCCGATCGAAAATGTCTGCGATTGGTTCTTGGTCATTCGAGACAAAGGAATCGGCGGATTTACCGTTGATGTTCTCAAGAAAACAATTCCGGCCAATGAACTGGATGAATACGAAAGCGCACCCCCCCTCGCCGAACGCTACCCCTCCCCGTGCGAAACCCTCTTCGAATCAGTACTCTCTTTTACGATTTCTCTAACTGCTGAATTGACTTGAACTTACTGAGTTCGAGTCCGATTCGGTCGGAGAAAACCGAATCCAACCAGCGACCAAGCACCAACCCACTACCGGGTCCCCGGCACCGGCCCGGCATCCGCCCCCGACAAGCGGCGCATGACTATGACCAGATCGTCTGTGAACGCCGGCAGCGCAACCCGTTGAGCGCGGTTCAGCCCCTGCGTCAGGACGATGGCCGTGCCGGTTACCTCACCAGTCACCGGCGACACGTACGACATCTCATACCGTCCCTCGGGCAACTGCACGCGTATGGCCGGGGCATCCACCCGCGCGCCGGTATCCTGCGTGCAGAAGTACGCCACGACCACCTGCCGTTCCTCGTCAGCCAGTGTAGCCGACACGACTCCAGCCTCGGCGCGGATTCCGGTCTGGTACGGATGCAGCCGCCAGAACTCGATTCCGCGGAAGAACTCAGCCATCGGGCGCACGAACTGCTGCCCCGGCGCCGCGTACTCGGCATCATCAATCCCTTCGCACCCGTCCCATGAGTGCCATGTCCAGAAGCAGCCCGCCGCCGACCAGAGCCAGCCCTGCTTCCGCCGATAGACCCCATCATCGTTCCCATGTCGCTTCTCGCGGCCGCTCTCGTTGCACCAGGCCGGCTTGCCGAACGCCCGGAGGTTCTGCGCCAACGGCAGATACCACCCATCCAGGGTATACGCCTCCTGCGCCCCCGTGCACGTGTGGTTGATCGCCATCGCCACCCATGGCTTGCCCGGCCACGCGGCCCCATCGGTCGTGCCGGCCGACGTGATCACCGGCCGGCCGTGCGGATCATGGCTCGCGAAGTACATCCCGGCTGCATCCTGGAAGCCCTCGTTCCCCAGATATTCGTTCTGAATCTCCCAGCACAGCACATTCGCGTACTTCCCCAGTCGCCGGAGGCATTGTTCCCAGTATGCGCGGTGGATCGCCGCATCCTCAGGCTTCGGCTTAAGCGTGTAGTACAGGCACAGGTTAACTCCCACCCCTTGCTGCCCGGCCAGTTCGATCCGTCGCTCAACCTCGCTCCAGTACTGCTCATTGAAACTGCCCCAGTCTGGCTGCTCCCGCGTGCCGCCCCATGGCCAGAGGTCCATCCCGAGATCCTTCGGGTACGGCGTGCCCTCCAGCGCCACGCGGACAACGTTGACACCAAGCTGCCGGCAGCGATCCAGCGTGACCTCCGGCCGGACACACGCGAAATACGCCCACGCAGTCTTATTCACGATGAACAGGTGTCTGCCCTGACCATTGACCAACTGGTAAGGGTTTTGCGGATCCACCCGATACACCGACTCCCACACCTTGCCCAAGTCGCATGGGCGGATGGCGGATTTCAAATAGTCGAAATACCAGCGGATGCCGGGATCGTCCTTTGTCCCCTGGCCAGCGAGGTCGTAGCGCATCGGCTCCCCCTGGCACCACGGGCTGTTGTGGAAAAAGAGGCCGATGTGCTTTTTGCCGAGCACGCTCGCGATGTCGTCAAAGTGCCGCTGCCTCGCGTGCTCCGGAAAAATGCCGCGCGGCAATTCCTTGGTCCATGCGCCGAGCAGTTCCACGTTCACGAGCGGCTTGTCGGTCACGCCGGCTTTCACGAAGTCCTCGCACAGCCTGCCAGTGAGCACGTCGGGGTTCGACTTCACGACCGGTGGTGTGAAGTCGAAGAGCAGCGCGTCCACCGCGGGCGACTGGCCGATGATGATGTTTTTCCGCACATCGTAACCGCCGCCGCCGACGAGCCGCTTCGGGTCGGTCTCCTTCACGAGGCGGCACAGCTCGATGATGCGCTCCGGGTCGCGGAAGTCGAAGACCCGCTTCGTAT
>Ga0233425_10001574_pt1 | contig 50446 bp, 36 predicted proteins | sample Watercolumn_Towu_2_FD_181712 | JGI IMG/M metagenome (GOLD analysis project Ga0233425, IMG submission 181712) | Freshwater microbial communities from Lake Towuti, South Sulawesi, Indonesia - Watercolumn_Towuti2014_140_MG | ecosystem: Environmental > Aquatic > Freshwater > Lake | place...
AAGAAATCCCGAGCCAGTCGGAATTCAGATTTCGACTCTTCTCGAGTCTGTATGACAAACCGCGCTACCCGGAGTGGCGGTGGACGACAACACCAAGGTTCAACAGCGGACTCTTCCTGAGCTACGCTGGCACGGAAGGTCCGGTGAGCTACCTCGCAAGCGTAACGCGGACGGTCGACGAAGGATTTCGCGAAAATGATGCATATCATCGATGGAGCCTGTTTGCGAAAGCGAAGTACGTCCTGTCCAGTTCTCAGAGCCTGACCCTGGCCGCAAACTATCTTGATCGTTCACACGGGAATTTCTTCTGGTGGAAGAGCTTGAGGGAGCCGTATCGCCCGGCTGAAAGTCAGCGTAATGGAATGGTCAACTCGAAGCGGGGGAATATCAGCCTGGCGTTTCAGGAATTTGTGACAGACAAGTTCTTCTACACGGCGAAGGTCATCTATTTTGGCAATTTCTGGCGTGATGACAGCGCGGGGAGGTTCAACAACGTATCGTCATCGCACCTGGTCAATGCAGATGTGCAGGCGACCTATGAGTTCAGCAAACCGCACGTGCTGACGTTCGGAATCACGGCCAACTATGATCGTGTGTCAGCGAATCTCTTTGGTGCTCACCCCGGCGTCGGAGTTGCGATGTATGTTCAGAACGAAATCACGCCCCTTCCTGACCTGAAGGTGACGGTCGGCTTCCGGTACGACTGGCAAAAAGTCTCCGTCCTCGATCCCACGTCCCAGCTTAATCCGAAATTGGGCGTCGTCTTCAGGCCGGACAAGGAGACGGCTCTCAGGGCCTCATTTGGATCTGGATTTCGATATCCCGCAATCGGAGAGCTCTACATTGAGAGCTCAACCAATGTTTCACAAGTGGCGGTCTTGCCCAACACGGGCCTGAAGGTGGAACAGAGCACGTCCTTCGAACTCGGCGTCAATCGTACATTGGCTGATCGGATTTCTGTTGATCTCGCCGTGTTCAACAATGATTTCAGGAACCTCATCGAGCCAAGCGTCCAGATCAAAAAGTACCGTCCGCGTCCCGATTCGCCGACAGAAGTCACGGGTCCGGTGATACAGTTCGAAAATGTCACGCGCGCCCGGATTCAGGGCGTAGAAACCGAGATCAAGGCAGAGTGGATCCAGCGCGTGCTTTCCACGGATGTGGGGTATACCTACATCTGGCCGCGTGACCTCTCCGAAAACGCCATCCTGAAGTTTAGACCGCGACACCTCCTGTATGTCGCCGGCGAATTCTCCTATGAGCACGCCAAGCTCGGCGGCGATTTCAGGTTCATCTCCCGCATCGAACGCATCGATGACAATCTCGTGCGGCTCGCTCCGATCGTCGACGGTGATGAACGGGTTGATGTCAAGATCGTTGACCTCCGCGCGTCGTACGATCTGATTGAACTCGGCGCTCCACTCCGGATCGGGTTCGCTGTCAAGAATCTTCTCAACTATACCTACGTCGAACTCCTCGGCAATGTCGGTCCAGTGCGAACGTACGTGCTGACCCTCGAAGGCATGTTCTGAAGCCCGACCAGGCGCGGCCGTCGTCACTCCTGTCTTGCAACAGAATCAAGTTGTGTGTACTTTAGAGCCCATTCATCAGCAGGGCAACAACCGAAACGACCACGATGGTTATCGATTCACACGCGCATCTCTATGACCCGCAGTATGACGTTGATCGCAATGACGTTCTTCGGCGTGCAGCGGAAGCCGGCGTAGAAGCCATCATCGTCCCGGGAACGACGGTCGAGACGAGTGCCATGGCTCTGGACCTTGCCCGGCGGCATCCGGGTCTGTATGCCTGCGTTGGCATTCACCCTCATGACGCCTCGACAGCTTCTCCTGCCGCGCTCGAAACGATCGAGCGATTGAGCAGGGAAGACCGTGTCGTCGCCATCGGCGAGATCGGACTCGACTATCACTATAATCTGTCACCCCGCGATGCCCAGAGGGACGCTTTTCGCGCGCAAATAGAGATTGCTGTCAGGAGGAATTTGCCGATCGTGGTGCACACGCGAGAGTCGGTTGATGAAGCGATCGCAATGGTTGAGGAAGGTGTGCGGAACAATCCGCAGTGGAAATCAGGAGGGAAGGATCTCCATACGCGGTATCCTGCACTACGCGGCGTCTTCCATTGCTTTCCGGGGTCGGCTGATCAAGTCTGGAGGCTTCTCGAGCTCGGATTCCTTGTCTCCTATCCTGGTATCGTGACGTTCAAGAACTCTTCCGTCGCTGAGACTGTGAAGGCGATCGGCTTTGACCATATCTTGCTCGAAACTGATTCTCCGTATCTTGCTCCTGTGCCCCACCGCGGAAAGCGCAACGAACCTTCACATGTGATCCTCGTTGCCCAGAAAATCGCCGAGATCGTTGGTGCCGACGTCGGCGATGTCATGAGGACCACCCGCACCAATACGAAGAAACTCTTCGGAATTGGTCCGTTTGATCCGCCTCAGATTGCCTACCAGCTGCGCGATTCGCTATACCTCAACATCACTCTTCGGTGCAATGCGGATTGCTTCTTCTGCGATAGAAAGGGTGAGGCGGTCGTGAAGGGTCACAACCTGAAGATTGATCGCGAGCCGACAGCCAACGAAGTCATCGAAGCCATCGTTGATCCAACGCGCTACAGCGAAGTGGTGTTTTGCGGCTATGGAGAGCCCACGATTCGTCTGGACGTCATCAAGGAGGTTGCCGCTTGGATCAAAAAGAAAGGTGGCACTGTGCGATTGAATACTGATGGCCACGGGAATGTCATACAGCATCGCAATATTGTTCCTGAGTTGGTCGGACTTGTCGATGCCGTCTCGATAAGCCTGAATTCGATTGATCCGGACCAATACGGTCAAATGATGCGGCTCGACGGGCAGAAGTTCCATAAAGCGATGGTAGATTTTGCCCGCGAATGCGTCAGGCTGCTCCCTGAGGTAACGATGACTGTTGTGGGAATGAATGAGGTTGACACGAAGGCCGCAGAGGATTTCGTCAAAAAGGAAATTGGAGCGCACTTCCGGGTCAGGCCGTACTTCTAGAAGTGTTGCCGGAAGGATGCATAAGCACACCGATCATTGAGATCTGAAAGGATTTGAAGTATGAGAGTGACCATTCTAGTTGCCGCCTTGGTGCTGCTGGCATCGTGTTCGCTTGCACAGAACTGGAGTAATGCCGAGAAGGAGATCCTTACCCTTCAGGACCAGCGTTCGCTTGGAGGAGGCAAACTCCTTTTGTACCTGAAGAATCCAGATCCACACCTCCGCTACCGGGCTCTCATTGCGCTGGCAAATATCCAGGACCGTTCGGTCGATTCAGCGGTTGTCGCAGCGATGAGTGATTCCAGTGCGGTTGTACGCGCAGCCGCAGCGTTTGCACTAGGTCAAATCGGTGAACAACGGAACCAGGCTGCGCTCCTTGAGCGTCTCCGCCAGGAAGCGGACACAGTCGTCATCAGCAGAGTGCTTGAGGCCTTGGGAAGAGTGGGAGACTCAGAAGCAATCGGCGAGATCGTCGAAATTCTTTCGGCGAATCGAAACGATCATGTCAGCGCGGAACTGGCTCTGGCCCTCGCACGATTTGCCTTGCGCGGCGTAAAATCGGAGCAGTCGATTTGGTATTGTTTTGAGAATCTTTCGCATCCGAACGCAGACGTCCGGTGGAAATCGCTCTTCGCGCTCTGGCGTTCGGCCCCGCACGGACTCATCGATATTGAAATAGCCAAACGGGACTCGCTCCTCACGACGCTGATGCGTGATCCCAGCGCTGATGTGCGCATGAATCTTGCGACACTCCTCGGAAAGACAACATCGTCGTACGGAAAAGACCTCGTGCTGGCATTTGAGGATTCCGAACGCAGGAACCCAGACTGGCGCGTGCAAGTGCAACTTGTGAAGTCGCTCGGAGCCCTTTCTGCGACCTATGACGAGCTCCTGGATGTTCTCACTGGCTATCTCGATTCCTCGAGCGACCATGTGAAGATTGCCACACTCCAGGTATTTTCCGCGGTTGCACAACGGAAGATCGCTACCAGCACCGATACCACGAGACTGCGCGAAATGCTCGTGAAGTTAGCTTCGACCAGGAATCCTGCCGCCGAAATGACACGGGGGGATGCGTTTGTCGTTCTTGCCCGATTGTTTCCGGGCGAATTCTCGCGGAAGAACTTCTACGCAGAAAGTGACCTTTCAGTAAGAGAAAGGACCAAGGTCATCGAGGGAATGAGCTACATTCCATCGGGGCGCAGTTTGTCGGTTATCTTCTACTCGCTGGACGATCCAAATGTGCGGATTGCCATGGCAGCATGGGATTTCGTCCGGCTGTTTCTCACGCCAACCACGATAGCCAAGATCCGGTCAGGAGACCAGGAGTGGGGGGATGCCCGGGGTTTGTTGTACCGCAAGACGATGAATGCGCTGAGCAGGCATGATATGGCCATCACTCACCTCGTGGCGAACGCACTCGGCGATACGGTCTTCTACGGGATCTTCAAGGAAGCCGGATCGTCGGATTCTGTCGTGCTCGCGTTCAAGTCGGCTTTCGAACTGCTGAGATCGCCAGACGATGTTGAGGCGATGCAGGCAGCTGTGACCGCCATGGGATGGATGGGCGATGCCCGTTTTGTTCCCGTGCTCGAAAAAGCTCTCGACGATCCTGATCGGACCGTCTCAGCTGGAGCGGCCGCTGCCCTGACCAGGATCACAAAGAAGGACTATAGCAGCAGAATACCTCAGTCTTCGAAGCCGACGCATGTCGATTTCGATTGGCCGGTCCTGGAATCGATCGGACCATCGACGAAGGCAACTCTGGTCACGAATAAGGGGACTATTGTCCTTCAGTTCATGAAGGATGAGGCTCCTTTCACAGTGTTGAGCTTCGTGAAGCTGGTGAAGAAGGGATTCTACAACGGGTTGAGCTTTCATCGGGTCGTTCCGAATTTTGTCGTTCAGGGAGGCGACCCGCGCGGTGATGGTTGGGGAGGACCCGGCTATTCGATACGATCGGAGTACTCGTTCGCCCGGTTCGAGCGGGGGATGGTTGGAATTGCCAGCGCCGGCAAGGATACGGAAGGGTGTCAGTTCTTCATAACGCACCTGCCGACGCCTCATCTCGACGGCCGGTTCACGGTTTTTGCCAGAGTTGTGAGTGGATTCGAAGTTGTGGACCGTCTGCAGGTAGGGGATACCATCCAGACGATCACAATCGGACAGTAATTCTAGCGTCGTCGGTACGTATCGTACGTTCCCTGATGTGCTTGGTCCGCGGCCGTCAACCGGTCGTAGATGCCTCGATCAGGCCATGTCAGAAACACGTCGGCAATCTCCAGGTACTTCGAGTCGAAGAATACCTTCGTGAGAATGCTGCGGGGGTTCTGCTTCTGTCTCATATCTGCAATTGCCTCAATTGCCTTCACCATTGCATCCATCCCGAGTTGTGGTTGAGTCGCGATCAGATCCAGGCCGTCGAAGTGATACGTGTAGAATGATTGCCGGAAGGCCTGATACTTCATATTCATCAACTCATCGAGAAAACCAAATCTGCTGTATGTCCCCGCAGTTGCCGTCTGCCATCCTGTCGAGTACGCGGTTGCTATGGCCTGGTTGCAGATGTTCGAAGCCCGCTGGAAGCAGCGGGCGCCTGCCATCTCGTTGTAGGTCTCGAGGTCGAGGCCGACGATAAGGTTTGCGTAGAAATCAAGGAATGATGTAAGGGGGTCGAATCGGTACTCGTCCTTGTTCATTGGCTGGTTGGGGACGTAACCGAAGTCCCACCGTTCGTCGAGAATCCTTATGACCTGGGTGTTCTTCCCCGATTTGTCGTTGCCCTTATAGATCGGGCGCTGACTTACAACAATGACCTGGGCTGAATACTTGTTTTCCGAGCTGCCCGGCAGAAAAAACACGGTCATGGAACAGTCAATGCGCTCCCCGCTCAGGTCTTCGTCGGTGAATCGATTGTTGTTCAGGTATTTCCTGATGTCCGCTTCAAAAGTCCGCAGGTAGTCGCGCTGCGCCGACATGACGTTGTCGACGTTTACAGTGACCTCGCAATTGAGTTCCTGAGCGAATGCTGCGACCATAGGTAAAAGCAACATTCCTGCAAGGAACGCCACGTTTCTCAAGCGCATAAGATCCCTTCGTCTGTTGTCACTCTGCAATATACCGATTTCCCCACCTTCCATCAAGGGAACGTCCTATGAGGCCCTCACTTTCTGCTCTCCTTCTTGTTCCACTCACATTCGCTTTCGGATTCGAATCAACGGGTCGCGGTGCAAGGCCCCAGTCGTTGGCAAATGCGTTCATCGCCGCGACGGATGATCCATGGTTGGTATGTCACAATCCTGCAGGCCTTGCGTCGTTGTCGGTTTCTAAGGGCGCACTGTGTTTTGTGCCTGCGCAGTTTGGCCTGAGAGAGCTTCGGTCGGCTACAGCCGTTGCGGGATTGCCGACGTCTGTGATCAACATGGGTATCATGCTGGATGATTATGGCTCAGCACTATACCGTGAATCGACACTCGTGTTCGGCGCTGGAAGAACGATCGCGGACGGTGTGGCCGTTGGAATGTCGCTTTATCTGGGACTGGTTGCGATTGAACGCTATGGGAGTGCGCTGAGGTCTTCGATCGACCTGGGCGTGAGCTGGCAAGTGATCGAGAACTTCCGGCTTGCCTACGTGTGGCGCAATGTCACAGGAGCACGTCTCGGTTTGGCAGAAGAGCCGTTGCCGGAAAGTCATACGATGGGATTTACGTTCGTCCCTCACCGCTCGGCGCTGGTGACACTCGATCTGGAAAAAGACATCCGCGTGCCGTTCGTAATACGGGCAGGAATTGAGCTTCACGTGCTCGAGTATCTCTCGTTACGGTGCGGGAGCTCGAATGATCCTGAGATCCTCACTGCGGGGCTTGGGGTGAGACTATCTCATTGGGAGTGTTCCTATGCGCTCCGGTCTCATCATCAGCTTGGGGTCACCCATGCGATCGGTCTCTCATACGAATTTCCGAGGTGACCCATGGCGCGCATCGCAATGGTCTTCCTGACTACTATCGTCTACGCAGCGTCTCTCGTAGCGCAATCGGGCAGTCACGTCCAGATCACTTTGACGGAGATAGAACGCCTCCTCGAGGATGCACTGGCAGAAGGTCAGGAATCAACGCTCATTGAAGATTTGACGCGACTGTTTGAGAATCCTCTCGACATCAATACGGCTTCGTTCGATGCTCTCTGCCAGGTTCCCGGTATAGATCCTGTGCTCGCTAGCAAGATCATCGACTATCGCGCCCACAATCGAATCCGATCAATTGATGAACTGACTCACATTGAGGGAATCGACGAAAAGCTGGTGATGATAGTGCGGCCGTTCATTGTCACAGTGCAGCCACTCTCCAGAGTAGAAGAGAGGTTGCCCACCGCAAGATTCCGGTCGCGGATCGTTCACAACCTCTCCGATCATCAGGCTGTGCAAAGGGGTGAATACCTGGGAGGCGAGGAAAAGATCGCGACCAGATTAGACGCTGCCATCATCCGAGGACCTCGTCCTGAGGGATTGCACATGAACGATGGTCGCAATCTCACACTTGATGTCGGTCTTCTCGTCGAAAAAGATCCCGGTGAACCGAACTACGCAGATTTCATCTCGGGATACGCCGCCATGAAGCTCCAACATTACGGTGTGAGTCTCATTCTTGGCGATTATTCCGTTGATGCATCACAGGGCGAAGTGTTCTCCAGTGACGGCATCTTTGCCGGAGGATTCGTAGCGCGCGGGGGTGAGAATCGGTTGCGGGAAAGCGTGAGGCCCGTTCTCGCGTCAGAAATGTCCAATCAATGGAGGGGAGTCGCACTTGCATGGAATTCCAATCGGGTGAACTGTTCTCTGGTCACTTCAATCAGGGGTCGTGACGCGACAATTGATTCCTCCGGCGTCGTCGTGGCCGTGCGCCAGGATGGCTATCATCGGACTGAGGATGAAATTGCGGCGAGGAATCAGGTACAGGAGATCAGCGTGGGAACAAGGGTGTCGGCAGAGCCAGCGAATGGACTCCGGGTTGGTGTATCTTTCCGTCGATCGCATTACAACCGGGAATTGCGGATCTATCGGGATGGTCGCGAGCAAGCGTCCGAGTTCTTTTTCGGCGGAATAGATATGCTGGTAACGAGTGGTTCCTTCCTCCACTCGCTTGAAGCGGCACGCTGGACAGGGGGGTGTCAATCACTAGCTATCACCTCGAAGTGGGTTGCCGGAAGAACCTTTGCGGCGACGGGATCGCTCCGGCTGCGGCTTGAAGGAGACCGTCATCGTCCCACGGCGGATAACACGAGATGGCAGGCATCGCGAACATCGGAGGTCGGCATCGCTGCCAAAATGAGGGTGACATCATCGGTGCGAATCTCGGCACTCTTCGAGCGATTCTTCATGGCGAGACATCCATCTTCGAATCTGATGCCGGGAAACGGTCACGACCTGTTGTGTATTGGTGACATTGCCCTCAGAAAAGGCATTGATCTGGAACTGAGATACCGGCACAAACTGAAGCCGGAGATTGAACTGCAGTCCCGAGGCGGTGTCATTATTCAAGAGGATGGAAGGACTGCGCAGTCACACCTCCGGGTCTCGCTCACCATGGACATGGTCAAAGGCGCTCGATCAAGAACGCGGATCGAGAGAACAGAGGTGCGACGACAGGCCGGAACATCGGTGGATCGCGGAGTGCTGATGTACCAGGAGTGCTCTTTCGATGTCATGGAACAAGGCCTCATTTGCCTCCGGTGCATTGCATTTGAGACTACGGCATATGATGCGAGGATCTATGAATTCGAAGAGGAGTTGCCGGGCGCGTATCAAAGTCCGGCTCTGTACGGAAAAGGACTGCGGTGGTTTTGTCGGGGAGAACTTAGGTTCGGGTCGTGGCTGAGAGTATCAATGAAATATGCTCGAACACAGTTTCTCACTCCTCGTTCGACGGAATTGTTCGCGAGAGGTGTCATAGTTCGTCAGGATGAGCGATGGGCGATCCAGTGTGACATAGCCTGGTGAGGAGTTTGATTTCCTATGAGGTTTTGGTTAGATTCCTGCAGCACGACGTGAATAACCTGTCGGGACTTTCATATCGCATGTGCATGCCGCCGGACATGCTGATCCCGAAATTTACTTCCCCATTCTACCCAATTGTTAAGAGGAGAGCTCGTATGAAGCGCCTGGCCTTGCTTGCTCAGGTCCTGATAGCTGTGGCTGTGTTGGAAGCACAGACCGTGTACAAACTCCCGCCAAAAGCCGTGGTCGACATTCTCGATGCGGCGCCGACGCCGATGGTAAGCGTTGGTCCAAGAAATGATGCTCTCATGCTCGTCGAGTATCAGTCACAACCCTCGATCGCGCTCCTTTCACGGCCGTTTCTGCGAATAGCCGGTTTGAGAATCGATCCTCAACTGAACGCACGACAGCGTACGATGCAGTACACCGGGATCCAGATCCGATGGATTGACAGTGAGAAGAATGTGCGAATTGAGATTCCGGCTGGGGCGAAGGTCGGCACGCCTGAGTGGTCGTTGGATGGCAAGTACATCGCGTTCACAAGGGACGCCGATAACGGTGTGGAGCTTTGGATCGCAGATGCACAGACGGGAAAATCAAGAGCCATTCAAGGTGTTTTCGTGAACGACATCTTGGGCTCTTCCTTTGAGTGGATGAATGATAGCAGGACCCTCCTCGTTCGGATGGCCCCTCAAGGTAGCCGAAAAGCTCCGGAGGCTCCAAAGGTTCCGGTCGGACCGGTGATCGAAGAGTCTTCAGGAAGAACGTCACGGACATGGACATACCAGGATCTGCTGAAGAATCCGCACGATGAAGACCTGTTTGAATACTATGCGACAGTGCAGATTGCCCGCATCGACATTCAGAGTGGAACTGTCACGCCGATCGGAGCTCCGTCTATTATTGCATCTGTTTCCTGGTCGCCGGACGAACAGTTTCTTCTTGTCACGCGATTGATGCGCCCGTTCTCGTATCGCGTACCGGCAAATCTCTTTACACGGAAGACAGAGGTCTGGGACAAAAAGGGAAGTGTTGTGAAGGTTATTGCCGATCTGGGAATCTCAGATGACGTTCCCCTTCAGGGAGTCCCGACGGGTCCACGGAGCGTCGAATGGCAGCCGCTTCACAACGCCAGACTGATGTGGGCCGAAGCGCTCGACGGTGGGGACCCGAAGGCCAAGGCTCCGTACCGTGACGTGCTCATGACGCTTGCCGCTCCGTTTGCGGGTTCCCCGTCGGAAGTGATGAAGGTACAGCACCGATACTCGAATCTTGAATGGACCACTCAAGTCGATAAGGCAATTCTCACCGAGAACGATCGGGACCGGCGCTGGAGGACATCCTCGTTGGTCGATCTCTCCAAGCCATCTGCTCCGAGGAAGGTCCTGTTTGATCTCAGTGCGAATGACTCCTATGGCGATCCGGGACGGCCTGTGATTGATCGACGGGCGGACGGGCAGAGGGTCCTGCTTCAGGACGGTGATTGGGTCTATTTTGCCGGTAACGGGGCTTCTGAACGTGGAGATCGACCATTCCTCGACAAGATCAATCTTACGACACTTGATAAGCAGAGACTCCATTGGTCTGGCGAGAAGAGTCTGGAGAGATTTGTGTCTTTTGTGAAATCATCCCGAGGAATGATCGTCACGAGACTTGAATCAAAGACAGAAGTGCCGAATTACTTTGTCAAAGATCTGAAATCCGGAAAGAGGAAGGCGCTCACGGTGTTCACCGATCCGGCACCTCAGCTCACCGGGATGTCCAAGGAGTTGATCAAATACAACCGGGCGGATGGTGTCGCTCTTTCCGGCACGTTGTATCTTCCGCCCGGGTACCAGAAAGGGACGCGCTTGCCACTCCTGATCTGGGCGTACCCCCTCGAGTACACGGATCCCGGAACTGCAGGTCAGGTTCGGGGATCGGCGAATGCATTCACATTCTTCCGGGGGGCATCGCCATTGTTTTTCGTGACGCAGGGATACGCGGTCCTGATGGACGCGACAATGCCGGTTGTGGGCGATGTGGAAACAATGAACAATACGTTTGTTGAGCAGATCGTCGCATCCGCGAAAGCGGCAATCGACAAACTTGATTCGATGGGAGTTGCCGATCCAAAACGGGTAGTGGTATCCGGCCATAGCTACGGCGCCTTCATGACGGCGAATCTCCTGGCACATTCAGATCTCTTCGCCGCAGGTATTGCACGGAGCGGCGCGTACAATCGTACGTTGACGCCATTTGGATTCCAGAGCGAGCGCCGATCCTTCTGGGAAGCTCCGGAGTTGTACATGAAAGTGTCCCCCTTTACGCATGCAAACAACATCAAACGGCCGCTGCTTTTGATCCACGGAGAAGCGGATAATAACTCCGGCACTCATCCGATTCAGTCCGAGAGGCTGTTCCACGCCATACGTGGCCACGGCGGGACGACGCGACTTGTACTGTTGCCGTTTGAGTCCCATGGGTATGCAGCGCGTGAATCCGTCCTTCATGCGTTGGCGGAAATGCTCGAATGGGCGGATAAGTATGTGAAGAACAAGCAGTAAGCTCACCCTCTGAGGTCGTGCTAGACTCGGAACTGCCCGATTTGAAACGACGTTGACAGAGGAAGGTGGGGAGCACCTGGGTTCCCCCGATTACGAACAATGTCTCACGGAGGGTCGTATGCCAAGATCGGTCGGAAAGCTTGCGGTTCTCATGATGGTGTTCAGCGTCCTGCTCTGGGCGGGCGAATCCCAGAAGAAAGTCAGTGATTTTTCACTGGAAGACTACAATGGTGTGAAGCATTCGCTTTCGGATTACAAGTCTTCGAAGGCGATCGTTGTGATGTTCATTGCGACGCAGTGCCCCGTGTCGAATAACTACAACACCAGAATGGCCGACCTCCACAAAGACTATGCATCGAAAGGTGTATCGTTCGTCGGGATCAACTCCAACAAGCAGGAAAGCGCAGACGAGGTGAAGAACCATGCGAAGGAAAACAACCTGGGGTTCACTATCCTGAAAGATTGGAACAACGTCGTTGCAGACAAACTCCAGGCGTCGGTAACGCCGGAGATCTTCGTTCTGAACCCGGCGTTCGAAATTCTGTACCATGGCAGAATTGACGACTCGCAGCGTGAAAACAAGGTCACCTCGAAGGACCTGCGCTCGGCGCTCGACCAGATCCTGGCGGGCAAACCGGTCGCTGTCGAGGAAACCAAAGCCTTCGGATGCACGATCAAACGAGTCAAGTAATGGCCGGATTGTTGCGCGTCATGAGCGGTCTTCTCATCGCGGTTCTGATTGCGGGATGCGTATCACGTTCGGGCGAGGAGAAGAAGATCTCGGGAGATCAGGAAGCAGCCGCCCAAACTACGATCGAGGTAACGAAGCTTGACGACTCGGATTTGAATCGGCTGATCAGTCAGAGGAATGGAAGAGTTCTCTTCTTGAATGTTTGGGCGACCTGGTGCGTGCCATGCGTTGAGGAGTTTCCTGACCTCATCAGACTTCACCGTGAGTACGAAGGAAGACCAGTCGATGTGGTGGGTGTCAGTGCCGATTTCGATGACGAGATTGACAGTAAGATCATCCCGTTCCTGAAGAAGCACAATGTCCCATTCCGGACATTTGTGGCGTCCTTCAGGCGTCAGGAGGACTTCATCAACGGAATCGACCGGTCGTGGAGTGGGGCATTACCGGCGTCGATCATTGTTAATCCGCAGGGGAAGAAAACGTTCTTCCTTGTAGGGAAGGGAACGTTTGACCAGTTTAAGAATGAAATCGACAAAACCTTGGGAGGGTTATGAGTCGGTCAATCGGATTCGTTACACAGCATCGGCGGGTGGTCGGTGCGTATGTTCGATGGCTCCTGATCGCTTTCGTGTTTCTCGCGGGATCGTCGCTCAGGGCACAGGATGATGTTCTCAAGTCAAAGCTGTTGGCCCGTTTCAATGCCATTACGAGCAGCGCGGACGCGGTTGTCGGAGTCGCCATAAAAGACCTCACGAGTGGACAAGAAATCGTCATCAACGGCGATGAAGTGTTCCCCCAGGCCAGCGCGATCAAGATCCACATCCTCGCAGAGCTCTATCGCCAGGCGGAGAAGGGTACATTGCGCCTTTCTGACATCGTGCAGATTCCCGCATCTGCGCGCGTGGGTGGGAGTGGTGTGCTGCAAGAACTGGGTGCATCCTCTGTCTCCATGAGCTACCGGGATTACGCTGTGCTCATGATCGTTCTGAGTGATAACACAGCGACGAATCTCCTCATCGACCGGCTCGGGATGGAGAACGTCAATGGCTTCCTGCAATCGATTGGGGTAAAGGCAACAAAGCTCCAGCGTGTAATGATGGACCTGAAAGCGGCAACTGAAGGAAGAGAGAACATCGGTACGCCAAAAGAAGTGATGATGGTGCTGGAGAAAATGTACCGGGGCCAGCTCGTGAGTAAGACAGCGAGCGCAGATATGCTCTCGATTCTTCGGAAGCCGAAAGAGGGACCGCTGCGAGCCGGAATCCCGGAGGCAATCGACCTGGCAGATAAGCGGGGCGATGTCGAGGGTGTCAAGTGTGATGTCGGCATCGTGTTTCTCCCCGGCGCTCCCTATGCCATTTGTGTGATGACCAAACTCCTTCAGAACGAAACTGATGGTGAGCGCATCATCACGGAGATCTCACGGATGACCTACCAGTACTTTGAGCGCAAGGCAAACTCCAATGAATATGGGAGGCGGATCCGCCGCTGATTCTGATGTAGATATGGCGAATGCACACCCGAGAGTAATGCGTCCCGCAGAATGAAGGCATGAATCTTTATTCTGCGGGATTTTTTGCGTACTTTTTGATGAGATATGGGCAAGAACCAAGAAATAGCGGTCGTTGTGGCGATGAGTGGAGGTGTCGATTCCTCTGTGACAGCAGCGTTGCTGAAGGAGAGAGGATACCGCGTCATTGGCATCACCATGAAGACCTACGATTTCGACGAGGTCGGCGGAAATGTGGCAAACGAAACCAGCTGCTGCGGCCTGGGAGCAATGAACGATGCGCGGGCCGCCGCCGCGAAGCTGGAGATTCCACACTACGTGGTAGATTTTCGCGAAGAGTTTGGCCGTCACGTCATTGACAATTTCGTGAACGAATACCTGCAGGGTCGGACCCCCAATCCCTGTGTCATCTGTAATCGCGAGATCAAGTGGGGTGCGCTCCTCAAGAAAGTCGAAGCCCTCGGGGCCGATGTCTTGGCGACGGGTCACTATGCAAGGATCCGGTTTGATGAAACCACGGGAAGATACGTCGTCGCAAAATCGCTCAACGATGCGAAAGACCAATCGTACGCTCTCTGGGGCCTGCCTCAAGATGCGTTGAAACGCACCTGGTTTCCTCTGGGGGATATGGCCAAAGCGGAAGTTCGGGAAATTGCCAAACGTTTCGGCCTACGGAATGCCACAAAAGAAGAGAGTTTCGAGATCTGTTTTGTTGCTGACAACGATTACGGGCGATTCCTCCAAGAGCGGGTACCGGATCTGAGAAAGCGGGTTGAAGGTGGTGAACTCGTCATGAATGGAAAGACCGTGGGGAGTCACACCGGGTATCCGTTCTACACCATCGGACAGCGGCGCGGGATTGGCGCGCATGGAAAACCTGTGTATGTCACGGGAATAGACAAAGAGTCGAACAAGGTATATATCGGATCAAGTCAGGAGTTGATGCATCGCGGACTTGTTGCACGTCAGACGAACATGGTGAGCAGGTCCGAGATTGTGGATGGTATGAAAGTCCAGGCAAAGGTACGATACAAGGACGATCCTTCACCCGCATCGGTCTTTGGTGAGCCGGGCGGTGGATTTCGTGTCATCTTCGAGAATCCAAAGCGAGCCATCACTCCCGGCCAATCCGTTGTTCTTTACGATTCGGAAGACGTGGTGGGGGGTGGTGTGATAGAGAGCGTCTTTTCTTGAGAAATCGCACGAGTTTTCGGGCACTTTCCGTCCCCACGGGGAGAGCTCATGTGGCCGGCTCCAACGGATCTCAGGGGATGGCCTTTCAGGCCGCAAAGGAAGTGCTGGAAGAGGAAAACTGAGGAACTTTTCGATTTCGTAATCGTTTATCTGCAGTCCAGCGTGGAACAACAACCAGACGATTTCCAGCTTATTGAGGCCTTCCGGCAGGGTGATGAGAAGGCGTTTGACGAGATCGTCAGGCGCTATCAGCGCCAGGTCGCGAACATCATCTATCTCACCATGGGGAACAGGGAAGAGGTGGATGATTTGAGCCAAGAAGTTTTTGTTCGCGTCTTTCGTTCTCTGGGGAGATTTGAGTTTGATTCCTCGCTGTACTCGTGGATCTATCGGATCGCCGTCAATCTCTGCATTGACGAAATCCGAAAGAAGAAGATCCGCAGACTGATTCCGCTTGACTTCATGACGGAGAAGAAACTCGAGGGGGAGAAAAAAGCGAAATCGAGCCTGACCGGATCAGATGAGTTGCTGCTGAAGGAAAAGAAAGAAATGATCCGAGAGGCGCTGGAGAAACTCTCCCCGCTTCATCGGACGGTGATCTTGTTGCGCGAGTACCAAGATTTTTCCTATGCGGAGATCGCAAAAACGCTGAGAATCTCGCCTCAGGCGGTGAAGTCGCGCATATTCAGGGCGAGAGAAGAACTGAGAGAATTGCTCAAAGAGTACTTTCAGGAGCGAACATGAACCACAAGAAATTCGACCGTCAGCTTTCGGCGTATGTGGACGGAGAGATGGATGAGCAGCAGCGTGAATCGATGCGCCTGCACATTGAAGGATGTGCTCTGTGCCGTCGTCGGATGGCCGAACATGAATCAATACGTCATCAACTGCGCGCGGCCGCAACAGTAACGCTTCCCGATAATTTTGTCATGTCGGTGCGGAGTGCCATCAGGCGCCAGGAAAGCGACTCTGTTGCCTGGTTGGGCCCCGAGCGATTTGCACGAAATGTTGTCGTAGCGCTGTGTGTCTTCTTGCTCGCGATGCTCGTATTCGAATCCTATCTTGTGCCGCAACAGACTATTGGCGTTGACCGCTATTTTAATGCTGAAGTGGCGGATTCTGCCGCTCAAACTGTTATTGGCAGCCAGCAGGAATTGTCGAAGGCCGACGTCTTGATGGCGGCGCTCACAAAATGAGGTTCCTATGCAATTGAAAACGAAGACCTTTCTTTTCATTCTCATCTCGTTCCTCCTTGGCGGCGCAGCAGGGTGGTATGTCGGGAGGACGTATTTTCCCCGCTTGCCGGAGAGACACCGGCCGACCTGGGCAGAAGTTCAGAAGCAATTCTCCGATCGGTTGAAGCTCAATCCCGGGCAGACCGCGAAAGTTGATTCTATTACGGAAGCGTTTCGTCAGAGCTTCAGTCAGGTGCAGGGGCAGTACATGGAGCTCTTCCATTCAAAACGGGACACGATGAGAATGTCCATCCGGGCATTACTCACTCCGGAGCAGAATGCTCTGTTCGATGAGTACATCAAAGAAATGGATCAGCGCCAAACGAGACGGCGGGAGGGTGGTCCAGGCAGGTAGCGACACTGGAAGCGTAGCAGCGATGAAATGTGCTAACGAACGATAATCTGGAAGGAGTTCTGGTTCATGAAGAAGATCTATCTGTATGGAGGAATCGCCGTTGTTGTTGTGGCGGCCCTCGGCTACCTGTTCCTGCGCAACGGGAAGGAAACCGAAACAAACCCGGTCGGTCAGGTTCAACGGATCGTTTCGGTCGTACGAGGTGACCTCAATCTCACTGTCTCTGCGAACGGGGTTGTCCAGCCGATCAACAAAGTGGAGATCCGCTCCAAAGCAGGAGGGCAGATTCTTGCGTTGAATTTTGAGGAAGGTTCCTATGTGCAGAAGGGGGATCTTCTGGTGATTGTCGACACCACGCAGACCAAGAACGACTACGAACAGGCGAGAGCAGATCTGGCCTCGGCGACACAGGCGGTGGCGCAGGCCGAAAACAGCAGCCGTCGGTCGAGAGAACTCTACGAGAAGAAACTTATCTCCGATCAGGAGTTCGACCAGACGAAGCTCGACTACGTAAGGGCCCAGACGCAGCTGGTGCGGGCAAAAGCAGCCCTCTCGACTGCTGAAGACAGACTCCGCGATACGCGGGTGGTCGCACCCATCTCGGGCGTCATTCTGTCGCGCAGCGTTGACCTCGGTCAGATTATCGCGTCGGCCGTCTCGAACGTCGGCGGCGGAACAGTCCTTGCAACAGTGGCCGATATGGAAGAAGTCTATGTGAATACGAACGTCGATGAAGTGGATATCGGCAAGGTTGCGGTTGGTCAACGGGCAAAGGTCGTCGCTGATGCGTTCCCTGATGATTCGTTCTACGGTGAGGTGCTCCGCATCTCACCGCTCGGGAAAACATCGCAGAGCGTGACGACATTTAACGTCGTGGTGGTTGTGCGCAATATTGGCGGAAAGCTGAAGGCAGGCATGAGTGCCTCTGTCGATGTTGAGATCTTCCGGCGTCAGAACGTTGTGCTCGTGCCGAATGAAGCGTTGAAGGATCCGAAGAGTGAACAAGGTCAGGCATTGATGGCTTCCATCAAGGTTGACAGCTCGAAGGCGAAGGAAGGCACCACGCAGGTGACGACTGCATCCGCAGAGCCGAAAGCGGAGACGAAAGAAATGACGATCGAACAGATTCGCGAAAAAATGCAGAGCGCGACTGGTGAGGAGCGGGACAAGTTGCGGCAGCAGATGCGGGAGAAAATGCAGAAGATGTCACCCGAAGAGCGGCAGAAGCTGTTCAGTCAGTTTGGCGGAAGAATGGGTGGTGGATCCCGTCAGGGAGGATTCAGTGGTGGCGGATCGATGGGAGGAGGGATGATGGGCGGCGGAGGGATGTTCGTTGAGGGGGGTGGAGATATGGGGCAACGCCAGCGTCGCCAGTCGCAGGTGAGCCGAATCGACGAGACGAAGGAACGCGTTGTGGTTGTGAAAGAGGGAACAGAATTCGTCCCCCGCCTGGTGAAAGTAGGTGCCAGCAATTTCGACTACGCTGAGGTGATCGAAGGACTGAAGGAAGGGGATGAAATCCAGGTGACAACGATTTCGAGGGCTAAACTTGCTGCGGAACAGATGAATCAACGGATGAGGAGCAATACCGGACTCAGCGGCATGTCAGGTGGTGGTGGAGGCGGACGCCCGCACTGAGGACAATCCTATGAACCTAAAAGAGAGTTTTCTCACAGCTCTTGCTGCGTTGTTTGCGAACAAACTGCGCGCACTTCTGACGATGCTTGGTATCATCATCGGGGTTGCAGCGGTGATCACAATGATTGCCATCGGCGAGGGCGCCCAGAAGGCGGTGATCGACCGCATTCAGTCGCTCGGTACCAATCTGCTCTTCGTATCGCCGGGTGCGATGCGAGGAGGTGGCATCACGGTGATCCAGTTTGGCACGAGCGTGCGGATGCGGAACTCGGATTCAGATGCGCTGGTCGAGAAAGTTCCTGCAGCGGAAGCGGTGATTCCCGAGTTCAGCCGGCAGGCGCAGGTGAAGTACCTGAACCGCAACTGGAACACTCGCATCATCGGGACTGTCCCCGAATACGGGGAGGTCCGGAATTTCAAGGCTGCGTTCGGCCGATACTTCACGCATGCGGAAGAGGAAGGTGTTGCGAAGGTGTGTGTGGTAGGCCAGACCATCGTCGACAATTTGTTTCCGAACTCTGATCCGTTGGGCCAGATCATTCGTATCTCAGGCGAAAGCTTCGGAATTGTGGGGGTGCTTGAGATGAAGGGGCAGAGCGGATTCCAGAACCCGGATGACCAGATAATCGTGCCACTCTCGACGGCGCAACGCAGGATCTTCGGCGTCGACTATTTGTCCCAAATCACCATCAAGGTCACAGACGATCAGAGAATGGACGAGGCGTTCCTTGATATCGAGAGAGTGCTGCGGAGAGAACACAAGCTTCGTGAAGATCAGGACAACGACTTCACCATCAGAAATCAGGCTGATATCATTACGACATTTCAGGAAACGCAACAGACGTTCACGTTTTTGCTCGCAGGCATCGCGGCCGTGTCATTGCTCGTCGGAGGCATCGGTATCATGAATATCATGATTGTCTCTGTCACTGAGCGAACGAAAGAAATCGGAGTACGAAAGGCAATAGGTGCCCGCCGCAAAGATATCATGTCTCAGTTCCTCATCGAGTCGGTGGTCATGAGTGTCGTGGGAGGATGCCTTGGGATAGGGCTTGGGATCCTGGCTTCCTATCTGATAACAACGTACGGCAATTTGACACCGATGATCTCTGTCAATTCCATTGCTCTGAGTTTCGTGTTCGCCACGTTTGTAGGAATCTTCTTCGGTATCTATCCAGCCTGGAAGGCCGCAACGTCGAATGTCATCGATGCTCTGAGATACGAGTGATACTTTTTCGGAGCGCCATGGGCTGACACCTGTCTCGGCCCGCCGCTCCGTACACTAATCTGTCACTGTTGAGGGTACCGTGTCTATCTTACTGAAATACAAGAAGACCCTGCTGACGATCGTCGTGATCGGTGTTGTCGCAGTTGTCGCCATGATGAGATCGTCCGGCAATAAGAACTCCGGAGACCGGCAGAGGGGTCTGGGTGGCCGCTCTGGAGAAATGCGCATGTCGGTGCGAGGAATCATCGTTTCGCCCGTTCCTCTGGACGAAAATATCGAAATCACCGGGAGCGTACTCGCGAACGAAGAGGTGCAACTTCGCAGCGAGGTCGCGGGAAAAGTGACGAGGATTCTCTTTGCCGAAGGATCTCACGTGAAAAAAGGGGATCTCCTCGTGAAGATCAATGACGCTGATCTCCAGGCGCAGCTTCAGAAGGCGGAATCCCAGCTGAAATTCCTATCGGAGAAAGAGTCGCGTCAGAAGAAACTGCGTGAAGTCAACGGGGTCAGTCAGGAACAATACGAGGAGGCTCTCAATAGCCTCAACGGGGTTACGGCAGAAATCGCACTGCTCAATGCTCAAGTGCAGAAGACAGAGGTGCGTGCGCCGTTTGACGGCGTTGTCGGCATTCGCTTCATCAGCATGGGGAGCTACATTACGACAGCGACCGTCATAGCAAACATGCAGGATATCAGCAGCGTGAAAGTCGATTTCTCGATTCCGGAGAAGTACGTCTCCCACGTCCGGAAGGGGAACAAGGTGTACTTCTCGATCGAGGGCTCGAGCCGGCGGCACGAGGGAACGGTGTACGCGATAGAGTCGAAGATCGACCCGACGACGAGGACGCTTCGGATCAGGGCGATTGCGCGCAACGAGCAGGGATTGCTCGTACCAGGATCGTTCGCAAGAGTCGACCTTGTACTCGGACGTCAGGAATCCACACTCTTGGTGCCGACGCAGGCGGTGATCCCGGAGATCGACGGGCAAAAGGTCTTCTTGGTTCGGGGGGGCCGTGCGACGTTGACCCCGGTGGTCACGGGTATGCGGCTGGAGGAAAAAATCCAGATCTTGAAAGGCGTCGTTCCGAATGATACGCTTCTCACAACAGGACTTCTGCAATTGCGGTCGGGTCTCCCGGTGACAGTCACCCTCGAACAGTAAGACTGGCGCCACGGGACATCAGACCAGGGCTACCTTATGACTCTCTCATCAACGTTTATCAGCAGGCCGGTGCTCGCAACCGTTTCTGCGATTGTGATCATTCTGTTTGGCGCCATTGGATTCACGTTCCTCGGCGTGCGCGAATATCCGGCCGTTGATCCGGCGATGATCAGCGTTTCGACGAGCTATCCGGGTGCCAACGCGGACGTGATTGAAACGCAGATCACGGAACCGCTGGAGGCATCAATCAATGGAATCGAGGGAATCCGGACACTCACCTCCTCGAGTAGTGACGGCTCAAGCCGAATCAGTGTCGAATTCCAGCTTGGCGTCGATATGGAAACGGCGGCGAATGACGTGCGAGACCGCGTTTCGAGGGCGATGCGAAGCCTCCCGAGGGATGTTGATCCTCCAACCGTGTCGAAGTCCGACGCCGATCAATCCCCAATCATGATTCTGACGCTCCAGAGCACGACGCGCAGCCTGCTTGAACTGACGCGCTTCGGCGAAGACATTTTCAAAGAACGACTCCAGACGGTTTCGGGAGTGGCCTCCGTCGGTATATGGGGTGAGAAGCGATACTCGATGCGGCTCTGGCTTGACCCAGCGCGCCTCTCTGCATTCCAACTCACACCGGTGGATATCGTCTCGGCGCTGAACAAAGAGAACATTGAGCTGCCTTCAGGCAGAATCGAGGGGCGAGCGACGGAGCTGACGATACGGACTCTGGGACGCTTCCGGGACAAGTCGGATTTTAACCGCCTCATCATCAAGCAGGTCGAGGGTCGGCCCATCAGGCTCGAGGATGTGGGCTACGCAACGCTCGCCGAAGAGAACGAGCGGTCGCTCATGAGAGGGAGCGGAGGAATACCGCAGATCGGAATCGTTGTCTCGCCACAGCCGGGGTCAAATCACATCACAATTGCGGACGAGGTCTACAAGCGGATTGAGCAGATCAAGCGCGATCTCCCTGAGGACATTATCCTCGGCGTTGCACTTGACATCACCCGGTCAATCCGAAAGGCGATTACGGAGGTCGAGGAAACGATAGCTGTAGCCTTCGTGCTTGTCGTTCTTGTCATTTTCCTCTTTCTCCGTGACTGGCGCACGACGCTCATTCCGGTGGTCGCAATTCCGATCTCGCTTATCGGTACGTTCTTCATCATGTACCTCATGAATTTTTCAGTGAACATTCTCACCCTCCTCGGGATTGTACTTGCCACGGGAATCGTTGTCGATGATGCCATCGTGGTGCTTGAGAACATCTATCAGAAGGTTGAACGCGGGTATCGTCCGATTGAGGCTGCTCACCGTGGTTCGAAAGAGATCTTCTTCGCTATCATCTCGACAACGGTCACGCTGGCGGCCGTCTTCCTCCCGATCATCTTCCTCGAGGGGCTCGTCGGGAAGCTCTTCCGAGAATTCGGTATCGTGGTGGCGAGCGCTGTGTTGATCTCTGCTTTTGTGTCGTTGACACTCACCCCGATGATGAGTTCAAGGTTTCTCCGGAAGGCGGAAGAAGAGAACAAGTTCTATCGTCTCACAGAGCCGTTCTTCGCTCGGCTGATCTCTTCATACAACAGCTCGTTGCGCCTCTTCATGGAAAAGCGATGGTGGGCCATTGCCATTATGGTGTTTTCGTTGGCCGCAATCGCAGGGATCGGTGCCTTGCTTCCGTCTGAACTTGCCCCGCTTGAAGATCGCTCCCGCCTCATGGTGCAGAGCACTGCTGCCGAGGGAGTGTCGTTCGAGTACATGGACAACTTCATGACAAGGCTTCTCTATGCGGCCGAAGAGAACATCCCGGAGCGGGCCGGAACAATGGCCGTCACTGCAGGTGGAATGGGCTCCAGCGGTGCAAACTCAGGTTTTCTCCGCATCCTGCTCGCCGATCTAGGCGAGCGTGACCGGACCCAGCAGCAAATCGCCGATGATCTGACACGGCTCCTCCAACGGTTCTCCGAGGCCCGCACATTTGTGACGCAGGAACAAACCATCAGTGTGGGTCGGAGAGGCGGGCTTCCGGTTCAGTATGTGATCCAGGCGCCGAATTTCGAGAGCCTCCGCGAAGTCCTGCCAAAATTCCTCGAGGAGGCACGGGATAATCCGGCATTTCAGGTGGTGGACGTGAATTTGAAGTTCAACAAGCCGGAACTTCATCTCTCGATTGACCGCGACAAAGCTCGTCAGCTTGGCGTCGCAATGTCCGACGTCGCCCAGACCCTGCAGTTCTATTTCAGCGGGCAAAGGACCGGCTACTTCGTTATGAATGGCAAGCAGTACCAGGTCATTACCCTTGCGACGCGGGATAACCGGAACGAGCCGCTTGACCTCAAATCGATCTACGTTCGCAATGACGTAGGAGAACTCATCCAGCTCGACAACATCGTGAAGCTGTCGGAGGAGAGCGCTCCGCCTCAGCGCTATCGTTATGATCGCTATATTTCGGCAACGGTTTCGGCAGGCCTCGCGCCAAATGTCACGCTTGGTGATGGAATCAAAGCGATGGATGAAGTTGCCGGGAAGGTGCTCAATGAGTCGTTCCAAACTGCGTTGGCAGGTCCGTCAAGAGATTTCTCGGAAAGTTCTTCGAGTCTGTTGTTTGCGTTCCTCCTCGCACTTGTGCTTATCTATCTCGTGCTCGCAGCCCAGTTCGAGAGTTTCCGCGATCCGTTGATCACGATGTTCACGGTGCCCCTCGCACTTGCCGGCGCAATGCTCTCCCTCTGGGTATTCGGGCAGTCGTTGAACATCTTCAGTCAGATCGGAGTCATTACACTGATCGGTATTGTCACGAAAAACGGCATTCTCATCGTCGAGTTTGGCAACCAGCGCCAGATTGCGGGCTTGTCAGTCACGGAAGCCGTCATCGAAGCAGCTACGCTGCGCCTGCGCCCCATTCTCATGACGAGCCTTGCAACGGTTCTTGGAGCACTTCCCATCGCTCTTGCCCTCGGAGCCAGTGCGCAAAGCAGAGTCTCGATGGGTATTGTTGTGATTGGCGGTCTCATGTTCAGTCTCGTGTTGACTCTGTACGTCGTTCCGGCACTCTATTCATACCTCTCGACCGTCAAAAAGGCAATCGTCGTTCCAACGAAAGAGGATTTCGAGGAGCGGCAGCAGTCGGAGATAGACGAAGTGCTCGTGAAATAGCTTGATGCACAGAGGAAAGTGCAAACGCCCGGGGAAAAGCAGGTTTCCTCGGGCGTTCTTCGTTTTGGGGTCTCCCGGCAAATACCGGGATGGCTTTTCCAGCCTTGCATCGTCGCCAGGGGTTTTCTATATTCCCCGGTCTGGCGGCCCTATGATGAACGAATCCCACCAGCTAGGAGAGCCCATGAGCACCGATCGTACGAGAAAGCTTCGGGAAATGCGCGAGAAGGCGCAACTCGGCGGAGGAGCAAAGCGTGTCGATGAGCAGCACAAGAAAGGGAAGCTCACAGCCCGGGAACGGCTCGATCTCCTTCTTGATCCTGGCAGTTTTGAAGAGATCGGAATGTTCGTTCAGCACCGAAGCTCGGACTTTGGTCTGGAAAAGCAGAGAGTCCTCGGCGACGGGGTCGTGACGGGGAAGGGCACGATCGATGGAAGGCCGGTGGTGGTGTTCAGCCAGGATTTTACGGTGTTCGGAGGCTCGCTTTCAGAAGCGCACGCCGAGAAGATATGTAGGATCATGGACATCGCTCTGAAGAATGGCGTCCCCGTGATCGGATTGAATGATTCGGGGGGAGCCCGGATTCAGGAGGGAGTTGTGAGCTTGGGAGGATATGCTGAGATATTTTTGCGCAACACGCTCGCTTCTGGTGTTGTCCCTCAGATATCTGCCGTCCTGGGACCTTGTGCAGGAGGAGCAGTCTACTCGCCCGCAATCACTGATTTCGTGTTCATGGTGGAGAATTCAAGCTACATGTTCGTCACCGGACCCAATGTCGTGAAAACGGTCACGCACGAGGACGTTTCGTTCGAGGAATTGGGGGGTGCGATGACGCACGCGACAAAAAGCGGAGTTGCTCACCTTGTTCACAAAAATGAGATTGAGACCCTGCAAGCAATTCGCAGGCTCATGAAATACCTGCCTCTCAACAACCGCGATGATGCCCCCCGGAGGGAGATGACCGCTGAACCTGACCGAAATGATGATTCCCTCAACACGCTGGTACCGGAGAATCCCAACAAGCCCTACGACATGAAGGAAATCATTCAACGGATTGTAGACGAAGGCGATTTCTTTGAGGTGCACGAACACTATGCGCAAAACCTCATCGTCGGCTTCGCTCACCTCGGCGGATATCCGGTTGGGCTTGTGGCTAATCAGCCCTCTGTTCTGGCGGGAGTTCTCGACATCGATGCGTCGCTCAAAGGAGCGCGGTTTGTAAGGTTCTGCGATGCCTTCAACATTCCGCTTCTCGTGTTTGAAGATGTGCCTGGATTTCTTCCTGGCACAGATCAGGAATGGCGGGGGATTATCAAGCATGGGGCGAAGTTGCTGTACGCCTTCTGTGAGGCAACGGTTCCGCGGGTGACGGTGATAACTCGGAAGGCATATGGAGGTGCCTACGATGTCATGAATTCCAAGCACATTCGAGGTGACGTCAATTTCGCATGGCCGACAGCGGAAATCGCCGTGATGGGCCCGAAAGGGGCCGTCGAAATCATCTTCAAAAAGGAAATCGAGCGGGCAGAAGACAAGGAGAGTGCGACGGAGCAAAAGGTCAATGAGTATCGCGAGAAGTTCGCAAACCCCTACGTCGCGGCTGAACGCGGATACATCGACGAGGTCATCCTGCCGAGTGAAACCCGCGCAAAACTGATCACCGCGTTCCGCTTCCTTGAGAACAAAGTGGATTCAAATCCGCGGAAGAAGCATGGCAATATTCCGCTGTGATGAATTCAAGGCCGGGCATTAACGAAATCGTTGATTGTTTGAGCATACTGTGTTATATTTGATGAACGACAGATTCAAGGATTATTGACTGAGGCTGATGAAGTATACTCTGCCGTTCATTTTTGCTCTTCTGATCCTGGGATGTTCCTCGACGCAGAGCGCCAGGGAAGCAGAAATCCTGGCTCGCATCGAAAAGATCGCCCAGGAATCCACATCATCTCCCGATTCAACCCTCCTCCTGCAGGACCGGCCCAAGCAACCGGTAGTGGAACCGGCTGTGGCAGACTCTGACCTCGTGATCAGCGAGGGAATCGCCGACACCGTGGAGGCGGAATCCATCCTCATTTCGAAACAGCTCGAAGCGGCCCGCAAGCATTACGTCGCAGCGCTCGAATCTCAGGAAAACGGGGACTCGACTGCGGTGGTGGCAGAATATGAAGCAGCCATCGGTATCCTCAATGAGTTGCTCTATTACCCCGATATCGAGACCAACAAAGACTTCCTTGATTTGAACAAGAGCGTCATCGACGACTATCAGAAGTACATCGATTCGCACCCGGCTCTGGAAGGTGGAGGCGCTTCGGTTTTCGCGTTGCGGGAACTGGCTAGTAACGCCATTGAGAAAGCTGCCGCTCCACCGATCGCCATTCCCAAAGAAGACATTGTCGGGACTGCAGTACCGCTGCCGTACAACGAATACGTGGAACGCGCGACCAGCTTCTTCATGAATCGCGGCCGGGAACACATTGAACGCTGGCTTTATCTCTCAGGTAAGTACTTCCCCATCATGAGGAAGATTTTCGACGAAGAGGGAGTCCCTCTCGAACTTGTGTACCTCTCGATGCCGGAAAGCGGCCTCCGGCCAGATGCTCAGTCATGGGCCAAGGCGGTCGGATTATGGCAGTTTATGCGGGCTACCGGGAAGCTTTACGGTTTGCAGGTCACGTACTGGTACGATGAGCGACGTGATTTTGAGAAATCGACGCGTGCAGCTGCGAGGCATCTGAGAGATCTCTTTTCTGAGCTCGGAGATTGGAACCTGGTTCTCGCTTCATACAATGCCGGAGCAGGGAGAGTCTACCGCGGTATTCGAAGAACAGGAAAGACAGATTTCTGGACGATGAGGAAATACCTCCCGCGCCAGACCCGCAACTATGTCCCGCAGTACATTGCAGTGACCCGCATCGCGATGGAGCCGGAGAAGTATGGTTTCAATGTGACGCCTGCCCAACCGCTTCAATTTGACGTTGTGACTGTTGATGATTGTGTTGAGCTCGGCGTCCTCGCTACATGCGCAGGAACCACTGAAGAGGTTTTGCGGGAGCTGAATCCTGAGCTTCTCCGGGGTCATACGCCGGCGAATGTGACAGGATACCGGTTGCGCGTCCCTGAAGGGACCAAGGAGACCTTTGCGCAAAACTACTCGCTCCTTCCCGATAGTGAAAAGAAGCACTGGAAGATGCATACCGTCCAAAAGGGGAGGACGACGCTTGCGAGGATTGCTTCGCAATACAAGGAATATGGTGTCACGGTCAATGTGCTCAAGGAAGTCAATAACATTCGCACGAATGGCTCGCTGAGAGTTGGCACGGTGCTTGCCATTCCGATTTCTCCGCAGGACATGGTGGTTGGAAAGGCGCCATTTGAGTACGATAAGAAAGCTGAGAAGGTAAGCTTCGGCAAGGGCGTTGATGCGGCTCTCGCGTCTGCGAAGCCGGAGGCAACGAAAACGTCCAAAGCGGTGGCTCGCCCGGTGAGAAAACCTTCAGGGAAACAGCAACTTGTCTACACTGTTAAACGCGGCGATACGATTGGACACATTGCGGAATGGTACAGTGTGCGGGCGAGCGACATCCGAAACTGGAATGATATTGAGTACGGAACTTACATCAAGCCGGGCGACGAAATGGAGATCTGGGTCGATCAGGCAGATGCAGATCGGCTGCGCAAAGTCGATCGGATGAGCTTCGCAGAGAAACAAGAGTTCGTACGCAAAGAGGTCGGCAGTGACGCTTCCCAGCCTGCGGTCTCCACGCCAAGAGTCTCAGAGAACGGCCAGGGATGGTTCCAGTACACCGTTCAGGAGGGCGATGCGCTTGAGAAGATTGCAAAGCAGTTCGGAGTAAGCGTCAACGATCTTAGATCGTGGAATGGAATCAAGGGAAACAAGATTCTCGCCGGACAGGATCTGGATATTTTCAGCGAGCCCGAAGAGAGAGCTCAGATCATTGCAACCCCGGCTGCCCGTCAGAATGGTTCATCGAATGGAAAAAATGGGTCGGGCGAAAAGCTGTCGTCAGGCACAACCCCAACGAAGGCGAAGGTAGCAGAGCAGACGCACAAGGTGAAGAGAGGCGAAACGTTGACGGATATAGCGCGGCAGTTCGGTACCAGTGTGCGTGAGCTGATGAAGTACAACAATCTTCAGAGTTCAAAAATCAAAGTGAATCAGATTCTGAAAATCCCCGCCGCATCCGGTGCCTCAGCGGCGGGTCCCCGCTAATTGAACAACCTCCGCCTGCTCCAGGAAGTACGGACGCGGAGGAATTCTACAGCTTCACATCCCTCTCGTAGCCTCTCAACAGGCGCCCGACCCTCAGCGGAACAGGGAGCCTCAGGCCTGCCTTCCTGATCATGCCTTCGTTTGCCACGAGCGGTTCTGGTGGTCCGTAGTAAAGTGCATCGCCCGATCTGAGGATGAGCACGCGCGTTGCATACTTCAGGAACAGCCCAAGATCATGCGAAACGACAATGAGCCCGCGTTGCTCGATCTTCAGAGCATCCAACAATTTTTCAAAACCTATTAATTCGAGCTGGGACAATCCTGCGCTCGGCTCATCGAAAGCGAGGAGGGGTGCCCCGGAGGCGACCGCGCTGGCAACCGTCAGCAACTTGCGTTGAGCGGGGGGAAGATCATAGGGGTGATGGGTGGCGACAGCGTCGAGGCCGCAGAGGGCCATTGCCTGATGGGCCAGCCCCGGTGAGTTATCCCGGCGAAGATTGCGAGGGGCGAATTCAACTTCCTGCGCAACGGTTGGAGCGAATATCTGGTCGGCCGGATTTTGAAACGTGACGCAGAGTTCTCCCGCGATCTGTGAGGTGCGGGAGTTTTTTGTATCCAGATCGCCCACTGTGACCCGCCCGCTTGTGGGCTTTAGAATTCCGTTCGCCAGCTTCAGGAGAGTGCTTTTCCCCACGCCGTTTTGACCAACGATGAGGAGAAAATCAGATGGTCCGGCATGGAACGAGAGATTGTGGAGAATCGGGCGGCTCAGCTCGTACTCGAAACAGACATTATGGAATGTGATCGTCATGGAAGCCCGAGCGCTTTGCGGATTCTGTTCAAGGGACCAGGTCTCCGGGAGGAGGGTTGATTCAGAGGAGTGACAAGACTGCTCCAGTGTTCCGAACCACCCACATTTGTAAGTAACTTGCCTGTCAACAGCAATTCAGCAGGTTTGGCGCACGCTTCGATCCTGCCCCGATCAAGAACGACAATGGTATCGCAAACTGACATAGGAAAATCGATCTGCGAGTCGGTAAGCAGGACCGTCGTTCTTCCCCGAAGCGACTTCAGGATGGAACGCAACCGGTTTTGCGCCGTGGCATCAAGAGCAGTCACAGGCTCATCGAGAAGCAGTACTGAAGGATTTGAGATAAGGATGCTTGCGAGCGCCACCCGTTGTGTCTCTCCCCCGGAGAGGGTGGTGGGAGCTCGATCAGCGAGATGCTCAATCCCCAGGCTCGAAAGCATCGTCTGTATGAGCTGATCCGATCCCTGGCCTGCAGCGTCGAGGTTTTCCAGCGTGAAGCGGAGCTCCTCGGTCACCGTGTCGCGCACGCCGGAGATCTGAATAAACGGATCTTGAAGCACAAGGCCGACTGTAGGGAAAAGTACCTCTCGGGGGATGCCCTGGAACGTGTCGCTCCCGATGCACAGCTGGCCGGAAACGACAACTTCCGGATGGTGTTTGCCGAGGATGCCGGAGAGAGTATGGAGGAGCGTGCTCTTGCCCGACCCTGTCGGACCGACGATCCCAACGCAACCCCCTTGAGGGATCTCAAGGGAAACTGAATCGAGGGCAGGAAGTGCCGTGTCCGAGTATCGCAGCGAGAGCGATAGAATGTCTATCCGAGCAGCCATTGGGCGATTGTGTACAGGACGACGATAAGAGACAGGAAGAGTATCAATAGTGTGAGCACGTTCCGCTGACCGGGTGACGACTGTGACTCTTCTGTGGATGTTGGTCTGTGCAGGAATCCGCGGAGCTCCAAGGCGGTGCCACGGTCGATGCTCTCAACAATGGACGAAAGCACAAGCGGGGAGAGAATCGAGAAAAGTGCCCTCGAGCGTGAGATGAATCCGGCGTCGACGGGAGCGCCCCGCGCCTGTTGGGCGAGAAAAATCTGATGGATCCGCGCCGGCAGTTGATCGAGGAAATGAAGTGTCAAAAGCAGAATCAGTGCGAACGAATTGGATAATCCTCGTGCCTGGAGATAACGGATTAGATCTTTCAACGGCGTGGAAATGAAGAACACGAGGATGGCGAATGTCAGCAGCAGCAATCGCGAGGCGGTTCTGATCCCAAAGAAGAGTCCGTCCTGGTACAACGAGAACCCGCCGATACTTCCGAATGTCGAGCCACCACGAATGAGCAAAGAGTTGAGAATGAGCACAAAGGTCGCGACGGCGAAACTGTAGATCAGAAATCGGGTGAATGCTCTGGCAGAGCGCCTGGACTGTGGTTTGAAGTCTGGTACGGCGAAACGACTCATGATGATGAGGAGGACAAGAACAACCTGTGCCTCCCACGAGACGGCGAACGCACAGATCCATAGAAGGAGAACGAGCGCCAGCTTCGTCGGGAGGTCGATACGGAAGTTCACTGTGCCCTGTCCGGAGTTCGTAGGTTGACGGCTCCGTGGAGTCTGGAGAGGAGCCGCAGGGGAAGATTTCTGACGAGCAGAAATACAATGGCGTAGCTTACAAGTTTGTCAACGGGATCGGAGGCGAGTCCCTGATACAAAACGCTGTCCATCAAGGTGTTGCCGAGGGACCGGAAGTACAACACGAGGAAATCGGTTCCCGACATCATGACTCCGCTGAAGAGATATGCGGAGATGGGAGCGGATACGATCGCCGCAAGGACTCCCTGGAGAATTCCTCCAAGTCCAACCAGGTACCATTTCCGGAACCACCCCAGTTTTGCCACGTAACCCGTGAAGGCACCGATGACTGCCACGACCGGTATGAAGAACATCATTGCCGGATTTCCAAAGGCAGACGCAAGGATGTTCGCAGTGCTCCCGCAGAGCACAGCCGACCAGGGACCGACAAGGACTGCAACGAGGATTGTCCCAATTGAGTCGAGATAGAGCGGAATCTTGAGAGCGGCGGTAATTTGACCGGCGGTCAGATTGAGTGCTATACAGAATGCGACAAACGGGAGAGCAGGCCCGGTGAGTTCTTCGGCGAAACGTTCGCGGATGTATTTCAGCATGTGTTCTCTGTTCGTTGAAACTGAAAAACCCGACGACCTGTCGGGTTCTCCGGCAACCGCTGTACTGTCGATCCCTCTCAGAGGACGAGAGATGCGGGATTCTCCAGGATCTTTTTCAGATCCTGAAGGAAACCTGCTGCGACGGCGCCATCGATGATCCGGTGATCCGAGGAGAGTGTTGCCTTCATCGTATGACCGACAACGATTTGACCAGCTTTGACGACGGGCTGTTCCTTGATAGTGCCGGTCGCAAGGATAGCACCTTCGGGCGGATTCACAATCGCGGCGAACGAATCGACACCGAACATGCCAAGGTTGCTGATCGTGAACGTCGCGCCGGTATACTCCTCAGGTTTCAGTTTTCTCGAACGAGCCCGGTCAGCAAGGTCGCGTAGCTCTGTGTTGATCTGATCGAGCCGTTTCTGCTCACAGTTGCGCAGCACGGGTGTTACAAGTCCTTCCTCCAGTGCAACGGCCACGCCGATGTGGGTGTAGTGATACAGACGCATCTTGTCGCCGAGAAACGTCGCGTTCACCTGGGGATTCTTCATCAACGCAACGGAGGTAGCCTTGATGATGATATCGGTGAAACTGAGTTTGAGCTCTGTGACAGTGTTTATTTGGTCCCGAAATGTGATGGCCGGGTCCATATCAATTTCGACCGTCACGTAGAAGTGCGGGGCGGAGGATTTGCTCTCGGTCATCCGCTTCGCGATCGTCTTCCTGATCGGGGCGAGTTCGACATCTTCCGCTGTCCCCGGGACAATTGGAGCTGTCGGGAGAGCGCCAGGAACGGTTTTACCTGCAAGGTACGATTCCAGATCACGCTTTATGATCCTTCCCTGTGGGCCGGATCCCTGGACCCGGGCAAGATCGATACGATGGTCACCGGCGAGTCTCCGTGCGAGAGGAGAGGCCTTCGTCTTTCCGTCCGTCGGTTGCGCACCTGCAGCCGCAGCTGCCGGCTTTGACTCCAGAGTGGCTGTAGCGGATTTAGCCGGGCTCTTTGCACCGGGCGAGCTTCCTTCCGCCAGCCAGGGCTCGATATCCTCCGCAGCATCTCCGATAATTGCGATCAAACCGCCAATGCGGGCCTTTCCGCCTTCGGGAACGACAATCTTCCGCAGAACTCCTGTGTCGTAGGCCTCGAGTTCCATATCCGCCTTGTCGGACTCGATTTCGACAAGAATCTCGCCTTGCTTGATCTTGTCTCCCTCTTTCCGAAGCCATTTGAGGATGACTCCCTCCTCCATCGTGTCGCTGAGCTTCGGCATGAGTACTTTAGTTGCCATCGGAATATCCTTTGTCAATCGCGATAAAGAACCTTTTTCACCGCCGCCCTGATCTTGTCGATGCTCGGGAGCGAGTGGAGTTCCAGTTCATGAGCGTAAGGAAGGGGAACATCCTCCTGCGTCACCCGTTCAACGGGCGCATCGAGGTAGTCGAATGCGCGCGAGCTGATCTCGTGAGAAATCTGAGCGCCGACACCGGCAAACGGCCACCCTTCCTCGACAATAACCAGTCTGTTCGTCTTTTTCACCGAACCGACGATGAGGTCGTAATCCATCGGCTTGATTGTTCTGGGATCGATGACCTCGATGCTGATGTTCATTTCTTCCTGAAGAGTGTCAACGGCTTTCCAGACGACATGCGCGAGGATTTTTGACCAGGAAACAAGCGTCACATCACTCCCGGGTTTCTTCACTTCTCCGACGCCAAGTGGTATCGTGTACTCACCATCGGGAATCTCGCCCTTGTCTCCGTACATCACTTCGCTTTCGATGAACACGATGGGATTGTCATCACGAATCGACGTCTTCAGCAGACCTTTGGCGTCCTTGCAGGTGGAGGGCATGACCACCTTGAGGCCCGGAATATGTGCGTAGATCGACTCAAGAGCCTGTGAGTGGGTTGCGGCGAGCCCGTGTGCTGCACCGCCAGGTCCGCGAAAGACGATGGGCACATGAAAGTGACCGCCCGACATGGAGAGCATCTTTGCGGCATTGTTCACAATTTGATCGTACGCGACCAGCGAGAAGTTCCAGGTCATGAATTCCACAATAGGGCGGAGGCCAACCATTGCCGCACCGACACCGAGGCCCGCAAAGCCAGCTTCGGCGATCGGAGTATCGAGAATTCTCTTTGGTCCCCATTTCTGAAGCAGTCCCTGGCTTACCTTGTATGCTCCCTGGTAGTTGGCGACTTCTTCACCCATCAAGAAGACGCGTTCGTCGCGTGCCATCTCCTCGTCGATCGCCTGATTGATCGCCTCACGCAAACTGACGATGGCCATCTGCTACGCACCACTCCTTTCCATGTACACGTCTTTCCAGAGTTCCTCGAGCGGTGGCTCCGGACTGTTTTCCGTAAACTCAACGCATTCGTCGACGATCTTCTTAATCCGTTTCTCGGCTTCTTCGAAGTCCTGGTCTGTCGCGACGCCTTCTTCTTTGAGCGTTTCCCCAAACATGATGATAGGATCCGACTTCCTCAACCGCTCGACTTCTTCCTTGGAACGGTAGTGGCCGTGAATCGGGTCCGACATCGAATGACCGCGGAAACGATAGGTCTCGATCTCCAGCAGGGCGGGTTCATAGGTTTCTTTCGCGCGATCCGCCACGGCTTTCACTTTCTTGTAAACGTCAAGGACATCCATGCCGTCCACAACCTCGCTGTACATGTTGTAGGCAAGTGCCTTTTTGTGCAATTCCTCGACAGCCGATGCCCGGCCAACCGCTGTGCCCATCCCGTACTTGTTATTCTCGATGATGTAGATAACTGGGAGTTTCCAGAGTCCGGCGAGATTCAGGCCTTCGTGAAAAGCGCCGATGTTTGTCGCGCCATCGCCCATGAAGCAAAGACAAACCTTCTTTTCCTCGCGGTATTTGATCGCAAACGCAACGCCGGCTGCAAGAGGGATATGGCCGCCGACGATCGCGTGTCCCCCGAGGAAGTTCGTCTCGCGGTCAAAAATGTGCATCGAGCCGCCCTTGCCCTTTGTTGTACCTGTGTATTTCCCGAGGAGCTCGGCAAGGATCTTTCGGGGGTCGACACCTTTGGAAATCGCCTGACCATGATCACGATATGCTGTGATGACATAGTCCTCGCGTGTGATTGCACCTTTGATGGCGCCGGTCGACACCGCTTCCTGGCCGTTGTAGAGATGGCAAAATCCCATGATTCGTCCCATCCCGTAGAGTTGGGCGCACTTCTCTTCGAAGCGACGTACCAACAGCATGTCGTCATACCAACTCATGACGGTGTCAGGTGAAAGGCCAAGGAGTCGCGAGGTGCGTTGTTTGGAGGATGCAAACGTCGTAGCAGTATTCATTCTATGTTTTTTCACTGAGGAGGATTGACCAGAGGTCGTGGATGGACTACGCCGCAGAGTGTATCGAGATTTGGTTACCTTCCGTGTCTTCGAACACGGCGTAGTACCCGAGTTGTTGATCGATCAGGGTTTTTGGCAGCACAACCTTGCCGCCAGCCTGCTCAACACGCAGCAGGACGATGTTGAGGTCCGACCCGCCATTGAGATAGATTTTCGGGCCGGATTTCGAAGGAACATACCCCGCGCCTTTGACAATTGCCCCGCCTATGCCCTGGTTCTTGACATCGTAGATGAGGATGCCCATTCTGGCAGGCCCCATCTGGAATTCGGGCATTTCGAAGTCGTAAATCGCGCTGTAGAACTTCTTGGCTCGCTCGAAGTCTTCAACGGGAATTTCGAACCAATTTAAAGCATTTTTCATCATTTCCATAGTCACCTCAAGAGAAAGACGGAGAAAACACAAGGTCAGAGCGATTTCGTATCGCTCCCCGCAACATCAAATGTACGAAGAAGTTGGCGAAAATCAAAAATGAGAATGCGCGCCTACCGATGGAATTTCGCCGCTACTGCTACAGAGTCACCAGCAATCTGTTCAATGAATGTTGAGGTCTTCCTTTGTTTTCGATGTATTCGATCGTAGTACGTCCGATTCGCGTTCAGACGAAGACCTTGGACGTACCGGATTCGCGAGCGTCGAATGAATCATTGTGACTTTGACGCCTCCCAAATGGCTTCCTGTATTGTGAGAGACTCTTCCTGATCGAATAATGGCGCAAATCATGACGGATCCTCGATCGAACCAGCACTCACTGCCGCTTGACAAGAGCGGAGGTTTTCCTTACAATCAAAGCAGACATCATACATCATACAGCCTATGCCAAGCCCATTTACGCCTGTTCCAAGCCGCGGTACACTGAGCAAGGTGGTCGAGTCGCAGATTGAAGGTGCGATTCGGTCAAAGAGGTACACCGCGGGCGCAAAACTCCCTTCTGAACTCGAATTGTGCGAGCAATTCCAGGTAAGCCGCACGGCGGTGCGTGAAGCCCTGAGGATGTTGAGCGCCAGAGGGCTCGTCTCTGTCATCAAAGGGAAGGGGATTTTCGTCAGCAATGTCTCGGTGGAGACTGTGACGGATCCGATATCGCTCTATCTTCAACTGAAGTACGAACATGAGTCTTCGCTCGATGTCATTCATGCGAGGCAGATCATTGAACCGCCGATCGCTGCCTCCGCAGCCCACCACCATACCGAGGAAGACGCTGACCAGCTGGTGAAAGATCTCGACGACCTTGAGAAGAGTCAGGGTGATTATTCGGAATTGTCGCGCCTCGACATGAAGTTCCACCTCGACATCGCTAAGGCATCTGAGAACACGCTCATCCCGCTGCTTCTGGAGCCAATCCATCGTCTCATGCCACAGATCAAATCATCGGTGTATGAGAATGTGAAAGACGCGAAGGAGTCGGCGGTCAAATGGCACAGGAAGATCGTTGATGCGATCCTTCGCCGCGATGGTGAAGGTGCAGAGGCGTCGATGAAGAAACACCTTGAGATTGCCGAGCAGCACATTCGACAAACGATGAAGCGGCCAGAGCACTCAGCCGCGAAAAAGAAAACCCTATCCAAATCCTAAGCCGGAATCGACCGCCCCGCAATCCTCTGCGACACAGGGAGGGAACTTGCTCCCGTCAAGAGGATTGATTCTCTCCGTTGTGCGGTGCGTCTCATCCAAATGACAACGATGACCCAATTGATGCGAACTCTCGGAGGCACATTGTGTGCCCTTCATCTTCTGTGTTTATCCGTAGACGCCCAAGAGGCTGATGGAATTCCAAGGAACCGTTTGCTGAGTGACAGTGAGCTGCTGAGGCAACTCAGGAGCCCCAAGGCCATTGTATCATCTGCCGCACCGTTGATGAGCAAGGGTGACACCACCGTTGCTCGTGCGCTCCTCATATCGCACTTCATGGAGCGTGCAACGCCGCATTTCTTCTTTGCCGCGAAGGATGTGAAGGACCGGGTTCGGGAATACGCGCGTCTTTTTCCGAAGGACATCGAAGGCTCGAACCGCCGTGGCAATGCATTCATGTCGACATACGGCGCAGATGTGGATTGGATGATGCCGGGGAAGGACTTGCGTGGGAAAGCCCACACACCAAATACGGTCCGGTATCTGGCCCGACAATGGGAAGCTGTTAGTTTCGCCCTTCGGTTCTTTCAGGAGGACGAGAATCCTGAGATTCTCGGATTTCTCATGGCACACGTGAGGGACTTTGCCTCGGATTTCTCGGCAGGCAAGGTTGAGACAGGAGATAATGATGTCTTTGAGAGATTCTATGGGGGACATCGCACGAGAAACTGGATCATGATGCACCAATTGTTGCTCGCAAGCAAGCGATATACGGTTGATGACCAGATTCTCATGCTGAAACTCCTGCTCCTGCACGGAGCAAAACTCGCTGACCAATCGAAACAATTCAATTGGGGGAATCATCAGCTCGTGGGGCTGGTCGCGCTGTATGAACTCGCCGTCGTCTTCCCAGAATTTGAGGCAAGTGAGAAATGGCATTCGCAGGCTCTGAAGCTCATTCTCCAGCATCTCGAGAAGGAAATTGCACCCGATGGATTTCAGGCGGAACGATCATCACACTATCACAAGCTCGATATTGCCAACTACTTCCTGGTGTTGCAGCTTGCGCGACTGAACGGGGAAGAACTACCACCAGTCTTTCATGAGCGATTCAGGAACATGTTTCGTGCGATGGCACAACTGGCGATGCCGAACAAGTCGCTTCCGATTCTCCAGGATGTCTCAGACTCGGTCTATGTTCGCATGGACCGAATCGACGAAGAAATGAGCCTGGGGGCACTCCTGTACAATGACCGCAGTTTCCGCTATTTCGCACGATCCGAATTCCCCGCTTCATTGTACTGGTTCTGTGATCGCGATGCAGTGAAGCGGTATCGATCCCTGAAGCCCGAAAAACCCCGAGGGACATCGTCGGCGCTTGAGCAGACCGGTTACTATGTCATGAGGGGGGGATGGAATGAAGCCGATCCGTACCTATTGATTGATGGCGGTCTCGCCAAGGACAAACCTGACCACACACATGGCGGTGTCCTCGGAGTCATCGGTTATGCGGTGGGAGAGGTGGTTTTGCCGAACTATCCGGTTCGATATAGTGATAAGATGTTCGATGTGATGAAGAATTCTCTGTCGAAGAACGTCGCCCTGGTCGATGATGTGCTCCAGGGAAGGGGTTGGATCCCTAACAGGGCCCGCACGGGATTCGGGAGATGGGATACCCTTCCGACGCCAACCGTCGAGCAATGGATTATCAGTCCCGACTTCGATTTCTTAGCCGCTTCTCACGACGGATTTAACAATGCCCGCGTTTCGTACAATCGAGAGATCATTTTTCTGAAACCTGCCGGTTGGCTAATCCTTGATGACTTCAGTTCACAATCTGAGCACCGGTACAAGCAGATATGGCAAGGAGATTACAGGATCGTGCCGGCGGAGCAGCGTGCGGAACGAACTCTCAGGGATGGGTTCATCGAGCTTGTTCCGACTCGCCTGAATGATGTACAGATGCTCACTCACAAGGTAGCTGATGCGACAGGAGTCCGCTTTGAGCACAACCCGATTCGGTCAACGGTCATGGGGACGTTCATCCACGTTGCCCGTGGCGCAGGAGCTCCGCGTGCCGTTGTGTCGGCCAAACGTATCGGCGAATCGATGAATTTCAGCATTGCGGTTGGGAAGAAACGGTGGACGATCGCTCGTGTGGCAGAGGATTCAGGTAAGCGACCTGTGTCCACGACAGTCACGCGGTTCGAGTCGGGGAGGGAAGTGTCGGTCCTCGCAGTGAATGTGTCGTCCTACCGGCTGGGGGATCTCAACATTGATCTGAGTCGGCGCGGGTCTTACCAGCTTGTCCGCAAGAAAGACAGCGATTGGGTCTTCACGCTTGTGAGCAAGGAACCTGTCTCAGCTAAGGTAATCGCGAGAGGCGGTGCTCCAAGATCATATGACGTGAAGCCGAATGAGAGCATTCAGTTGTCAGTCCGGTAGACGCAGAGGGTGAAGTAACTGTCGGTTGAACAAGGTGTTGTCCAAGATTGAGATGGTTATCGTATCAGAGATCTCATATCGCAAACGTCATCGTATCTTACTTTCGAAAGGGCGGTCCTATGATTGATTTCACAGGCAAAGTGGCATTGGTGACAGGAGGTGCACGGGATATTGGCCGGGCAGTATCGCTCGTATTGGCGCGGCAAGGAGCGAAGATTGCTGTCAACTACTACGACAATCCTGGTGATGCGGATGAAACGGTGAAGCTCATTGCCAATGGGGGTGGAAAGGCAGCTGCCATTCAGGCTGACGTGACGAAGGAAGAAGACGTCAAACGGCTTGTGGCGAAGACTCTCGAACTGGTCGGTCCGAAGATCGATGTGCTCATTCACGTCGCCGGCGGATTGGTTGCCAGAAAGAAAATGGAAGAGATGGATGGCGCGTTCTGGGACACCGTGCTTGACCTCAATCTCAAGAGCACGTTCCTGGTTTGCAGAGAGGCATTGCCGCACATGTCCGATGGGGGTTCGATCGTGACCTTTACGTCGCAGGCCGCCCGCGACGGCGGAGGAGCCGGTGCTATTGCATACGCGACTGCAAAAGGAGGCGTGTTGACATTCACGCGAGGGCTCGCAAAAGAACTTGGTCCACGAAAAATCCGGGTGAATGCTGTTTCGCCGGGAATGATCAACACGACGTTCCACAACACGTTTACGAAGCCGGAAATCCGGCAACGCGTGGCAAGCATGACACCGTTGGGTCGCGAAGGGGAGGCAAGCGAAGTGGCAAATCTGGTCGCATTCCTGGCCTCGTCAGAAGCTTCGTTCATCAACGGCGAGGCAGTTGAAATCAACGGGGGTATTTTCTTCGCATAAACGAGAGTGGGGCATGAAATTCCGCAGAATGTGTCAAACCTGGCTGGCATTCGCACTCACGAGCTGTGCTCTGTCGGCACAGACTTCGCGTCCGAATCTCTTTCTCACGAAAGGGGATATCTCGGCCATGAAGGAAGCGATGGGGAAGTACCAATTGTTCGATGTTTCTCTCACGCTCGTCAAACCGAAGATCGACAAGGCAGTTACGGCTCCGATCGACATGCCGCTCCCCAGGGATGCCGGCGGCCCGACGCATGAACGGCATAAGCAGAATTACTCAGAGATGCAGTTGGCCGGTATCCTCTTTCAGCTCACAGGGGATGTGAAGTACGCCGACTTTGTCCGGAGGATGCTCCTGAAATATGCGGAGCTTTATCCTACGCTCGGTCCCCATCCATCCGCTGCCGGCGAGGCAGCAGGGCGATTGTTCTGGCAGACACTGAATGAGACAGTCTGGCTGGTTCATTCGACTCAGGCATATGATTGCATCTACGATCGGCTGTCGCCGTCTGAGCGATCGGTGATCGAATCAAAGGTACTGCGTCCAATGGCGGTGTTTCTGTCAGAGGATCATTCTTTTGAGATGGACAGAATTCACAATCATGGCACCTGGACGTGCGCGGCTGTTGGGATGGCAGGGTACGTCATGAACGATCGGAATCTCGTCGAGAAGGCCCTCTATGGATCGAAGAAAGACCGCTCAGGAGGTTACCTTCGGCAGCTCGACCTTTTGTTTTCGCCGGATGGATTCTACACTGAGGGACTGTACTATGCGCGATATGCCCTTCTGCCATTCTACACATTCGCACAGGTTATCGAGAACAACCAACCCGATCTGAAGATCTTCGAATACCGCGGGCAAATCCTGAAGAAGGCGCTCTACTCCGCACTTCAACTGACGTATGCAAATGGAGTGTTTATTCCCATCAACGATGCAATGAAGGATAAGTCATATCTCTCCCCGGAGATCATCGTTGCGCTCGATATTGCATTTGACAGGTATGGGAAGGACTCAGATCTTCTGCCCGTCGCTGAGCGGCACAGGCAGGTCATACTAAGCGGATCGGGGGTGGCAGTGGCAAAGGCTCTTTCTGAAAAGAGCGACCACGGCCAGTTTCCGTACAGGAGTGTCGAGTACTCTGACGGAGCAAATGGGACAGAAGGGGGGATCGGCGTGTTGCGTGACGGTCCTTTGAGCGATCACACGATGGTTGTCATGAAATACACGGGACACGGTCTCTCCCACGGCCATTTCGACAAACTCACTCTTCTCTACTACGATGGAGGGCGTGAGATATTACAGGACTACGGATTTGCCCGATTCGTGAATGTGGAAACGAAGTATGGAGGGCGATACCTTCCGGAGAACAAATCCTTCGCAATGCAGACGATTGCTCATAATACACTTGTCGTAGACGGGAAGTCGCACTACAATGCGGATATCAGGCTCTCTGAGCGCAATCACGCAGACCGGCACTTCTTCACTGCGAGGGACAAGTTGTTCCAGGTCATGAGTGCCAAGGCGTTGACAGCCTACGACGGCGTGTCAATGCAACGTACGGTTGCGCTTGTCGCGGACAAGATGTTTCGGAAACCAATAGTCCTCGACATATTCAAGGTGGTCTCGGACAAGGTCCATACATACGACCTGCCGTTCTACTATCTGGGCCATCTCATGAATACAAACGTGCGCTGCCAGCCCTTTGACAAGCAGAGATCGCTGCTTGGTGCTCAACATGGATACCAGCACCTTTGGAAGGAGGCTGAGGGGTACTCCAATGGATCAGCACAGGTGACCTGGCTGGCAGGCGACCGGTTCTACAGTATCACGAGTGCTGCCGACAGCACGACTCTGGTTCAGTTCGTACGAATCGGCGGGAGTGACCCGAACTTTAACCTCCGGAATGAACCGGCGGTCATTCTGAGGCAACGGGCGGCTTCACATGTCTTCGCCTCCGTGCTTGAGCCGCACGGCGCTTGGGATGGTACGCGTGAGTACTCTGAAAACGCCAGATCCTCGATCAAAGCGGTCAATGTGATGGCAACAGACAATGATGCCACAGCGTTAGAGATCCTGGGAGTATCGGGTTGGAAATGGCTTTTCTTGATTGCGAATGGTGAAGCTTCGGATTCGGGCAAGCACACCATCGTGGTAAACGGAAAAACATACTCATGGACAGGCAATGCCTGTCTGGTCAAAGACTAGAGGAGACGTCATGCAACGTGAACGATTACCGTTTGTTGAACAGAGCGCCATCGCGTGGGAGGATCTGGGCGGAGGAGTTCGAAGGAAGATCCTCGGATACGACTCATCCCTCATGATGGTCGTCGTGGAGTTCAAGAAAGCATCCATCGGATATGTCCACAAGCATCCGCATCGTCAGGTGACGTATGTCCAGAGCGGGTCATTCGAAGTGCAGGTTGATGGCAAGAAGCATGTTCTTCGGACGGGCGACTGCTTTTTCATCCTTCCCGACCTCGAGCACGGTGTCGTTGCGCTGGAAGATTCCTGCCTTGTCGATGTCTTTACACCTGCACGTGAAGATTTCCTTATGCCCAAGAAGTAGTTTCTGACTGCCTGAACAGAGGAGATGCATATGACAAAACTCCGTGGTCTCCGTTGGTGGATCATTGGCATGATCGCCGCTGCAACCGTTATCAACTATATCGACCGGACGTCTCTTGCGATCATGTGGCCGGACATATCCAAGGAGATGGATATCACCAAAGAACAGTATGCGACGATCGTCTCAGCGTTCATGATCGCCTACGCCATCGGTCAGGCGTTGTCGGGAAAGCTGTTCGATTGGGTGGGGACAAGGGTTGGCTTTGTTCTTTCTATCGTCGTGTGGTCGCTCTCCTGCGCACTTCTGAGCGTTGCTCGCGGAGTGGCAAGTTTCTCATTCTTCCGGGGGATGCTGGGACTGAGTGAGGCGGGCAACTGGCCAGGCGGAGTGAAAGCCTCCGCTGAGTGGTTCCCGGTCAGCGAGAGAGCCCTGGCGGCAGGAATCTTCAACGCGGGGGCATCGCTGGGCGCTGTAATTTCTGCCCCGCTCATCGCTACTCTGTATCTTCTGGTGGGGTGGAAAGCGACGTTCATCCTGATTGGGCTCCTGGGTATCATTTGGGTCGTACCCTGGTGGATTCTGAGCCGGGCCGAACCGGAACAACATCCATGGATCACGCCTGAAGAGAGGGAGTACATTCTGAGCGGTCAGAAGGTTGGTGTTCCGACTCAGGTTGAGACTCGGGTGCCATCATGGGGTGAATTATTGACCTATCGGAAAAGCTGGTCGCTTATCGTTGGCAGGTTCTTTCTTGATCCTGTCTGGTGGTTATTTGTGAACTGGCTTCCGATCTATCTGGCCGATCAGTTCAAATTCGATGTGAAGCAGATAGGCTTCTTTGCATGGGTGCCGTATCTTGGAGCTGCAATCGGAAGTATTGTCGGTGGATGGTGGTCGGGACACAAGATCAGGCAGGGGTGGTCGGTCAACAAGGCGCGAAAGTGGGCGATCGCGATCGGCGGTATCATGATGGTTCCGGCGTTTGTGCTCATCGCATTTGCCGATTCGCCGCTCGTCGCAGTCATCCTGATGGCCTTCCTTCTTGCAGGCTATCAGGTAACGATGAACAACATACTTACGCTTCCTACGGATTTCTTCTCGGGGAAATCAGTCGGTTCGCTTGCCGGTATGGGGGGGATGAGTGCGGTGTTTGGCGTTCTGGTGTTCAGCACCTGGCTGATTCCCGTTCTTAGCGAAGCAAGCTACGTCCCGGTCTTCTTGATGGGAGCGATGCTCGTGCCGGTTGGCACGCTCGGTCTGTTCTTGCTGAGCGGCACAATCGAGCGCGCAAGGCTGCACAAGAAATAGACCCTAGCGGACACTCTCTCGTCGAATGAAGGAAACGGTGTGTTGCTGCTCGCCACTCACTCCGCGAGGAGCATCTACAAAAAACAAACTGCCCCGGGCTCGGGGCAGTCGTTTGTTGTAATCAGAGGGACGAACCTACTTTCTGTAACGTGAGATGAATTCCTCAACTTCGGGAATCCCGCCCTGGAAGATCAGGTAGCCGTTGCTCGGTTCCCGTTCCGTGATTTCCCCCGCAATTGGCGTCAGCATGATCTCCCGGACCTTTGCGAGATCGGTGGTTTGGCCGAGCGCCCATCCAAGTTTCACGTAGGCAACTTCGGGCAGCATGTTCGCTGTAGGAACGACACCGAGTTCCATCATGTCCCTTCCGGTGTCATAGACATACATTTGCACATATCCCCAGAGTGTCTGGACTGTCATGAAGACGGCGATGTTTTTATCTTGTGCTCGCTTCAGCGAAGGGTATAGCGGTTTGTTGACGTGTCCCAGGCCGGTTCCGGCAATAATGATGCCCCGATAATTGTTGTCAATCAATGAGTCGATGATGTCGGGTTTCATGTTGGGATAGTAGTACACGATGCTGACCCTCTCGTCAAATGCCGTGTTGATGACAACGTTCTTGTCTTCCCGTCGCCGCTTATAATCCTGACGAAGCGGAGTGATGTTGTCGCGACTTACCATAGCGATGGGAATATCGCCGATGGTTCGGAACGTCGACCTGTAACTCGAGTGCATTTTTCGCACTCGTGTGCCGCGGTGGAGAAGCCCGTACACGTCGCTTGTAGGGCCGAACATGCAGACCATCACCTCGGCGATGTCGCTCTCGGCGGCCGTCTTGACGCTGTGCATCAGGTTCAGGGCGGCATCCGAAGAAGGCCGGTCACTCGAACGTTGCGAGCCCACCATGACGATCGGCACGGGCGAGTTCTGCACCATGAACGAGAGAATTGCAGCTGTATGGTGCATCGTATCGGTTCCGTGGCCGATAACAATTCCTTTCACGCCTTTTTCAATTTCCCGCCCGATCGCCTGTGCCGTGCCGATCCACTGCTCAGGAGCCATGTTCTCGCTGAAGACGCCATAGAGTTTCTCTGTTTCCAGGTTGCAGATGTCGGCAAGTTCGGGGACAGAGCCATAGAGTTCACCCGGTGAGAAGGCCGGAATGACCGCTCCCGTCCTGTAGTCGAGCCTGCTTGCGATCGTACCGCCGGTGCCGAACAATTTCACTCTTGGTTTTACCGGATCGTACGGAAAGTCCTTCTCAGGGATCTTATAGTGTGCTTCTTTTCTTCCCTGGATCGTGATCCCCTGAATGCTGTGCGCTGCGACTCCAATATTGTAGCCGCTACGCAGTTTTAGGACGATGTGAAGAGGATCCGCCGTCTCTGAACGGGGGAGGACAATTCCGGCAAAAAAACCTTGTTCGGTCTTAATCTCAACATCACTCCATACCTGGGCACCGTAGGTCTTCAGTGTCTCTAGTGCTTCGCCCCTGTATCCGCGGTAATTGTCGTTGGCACTCATTGCCGCACCTCCTGGAGCAACGATGGGACTCGTTTTGCCACAACGCTCCCATCTATTCTTCCTCGAACCTTGTTCATGATGCTCCCAAGGAATACGTCTGAGCGTTTTTCGGGATTATGGAGCTCCATGCTGTTGAGTTGTTTTTCGACCTCGGCAGCGACGGGTTGGAGTTCCTCCGTTGTGCAGGCTGGTGGGAGGGACGCGCGTGAAAAGCTCTCGCCGCCCGCAATGCGCGTCATGATTGGCAGGAAGCCGTCTTTCGCAAAGAGACCTTCCCTGTACGCGGAAAGCAGCTCCTTCATCGTGTCGGGGGAAAACCACGCTCTTCTGCCGAAGAGTTTTGAAATGCGCTTCGGGAACTGAATCAATACCACGGCGACGAGTGTTGGAGGCATGTTCCACTCGCGCACCGCGAGCTCAAACACCGGTGCAAGAGGTGAATAGCTCAGCGGCACGAGCAGATCGGCTGGAATGCCGAGAATCTTGTACCATTTCTGATTGTCCCAGTAGTAGTGCGGAACAGTTGCCTTGATCCGTTCAAGGTGGGTTCCAGTGATCCGGCGGGGAGGGAGATCGGTGTCGGGATACATTCTGTCAGGTCCGGGGAGGATTCGTTCGAATCCATTCGTTCCGTCGCGAAGTGCCTGGCGCGTTTCTGAAGGGATGCCGATGGTCGCTTCCTTTGCGCGTATTGCGACTTCCGCCGCTCCGGTTGTGACATCCTGCTTGTTCCCCCAAACGAGTACGATCGTATCGTCTTCGGTCGCGCCGACATTCTTCTTCAGCATCTGCCACTCTGATGAAGCAAGGGTCTCGCTCGGGCTGTCCGAATGAATGATGTTGGGAAGCGTCGTCAGGCAGGCCACGACTCTGACCCGGTCGGAAATCTCACGGGAGAAGAACGTATCCGTCTGCGTCTGCCATCGAAGGAGACCCCGGTATCCTTTCAGGAGCACGCAATTCACAAGGAGCCCTTCAGCGATCGCGTTTCGTAGAGGCTGGTATCGCGTTTTGCGAAGGAGCTTGGTCACTTCGTCCGTTTTGGATTCAAATGTCTCTTTTGTGATGCCGCGGCGGGCGAGCTCCTCGCGCAGTCGGAGGAGATTCCACTGACGCATCGCCTCATTGTAGGTCAGGAGTGGAATGTTGGGGATGCGCGGAACACCTTTGATTTCGATACGCGTGCCGCCAGTGACGCTGACATTCACGTCCTGGCGCGCGGCGCCGGCGCCTGTTCTGACTTTCCCGGTACTGCGGACGAGTTTGCGGAGGATCTCACCGACTTCAGCAACCTCCTGCGGTGTGCGCATATCAGGGGCAGTGACCGTTTCAATGAGCGGCATGCCAAGCCTGTCTGTGAGATACACCCTCCGGTGCCCGACGTCGCTCACCTCGCGACATGCGTCTTCTTCCAGTCCGAGCTGGATAATCGTAATCGACCGGTCCTTGTATGGAATGTGACCGTTGACCCCTACAATCGTTGTGCGCTGAAATCCGGTTGGAATGCTTCCGTCGAGATACTGTTTCCGGGAAATGTGAATCTCATCAACCATCGTGCAATTGTACAGAAGGCCGATGCCGAGTGCGATGTCGAGTGCCTCGCCATTCAGCTCGAATGGGGGCGTGTCGTCCATTTCGTACGTGCACACCGTATCATGGTTGATCTGGTAGATGATCTCCTTTTTCGTCTTGAATTCCATGAGCGCCGTGCCGTCATATTCACCGAGTTCCGAAAGCGTCGGTCGCATGTGCCGCAGAATCTCAGCGTGATATGTGTCGCTGTAGCGGCCCGCCGGACAGCGGCAGAAGAGCTTCTTAGAGGTCAGAAGTTGTTGATGGATTTCAAGTCCCGACTTGAAGCCGATCGCGGCATAGTCGCTCTCGGTCATCTGCTCAAAAGGCTTGAACGTCATACGGTGATGGAACCTGGGAAGGAAACGGTTGGGGGAGGCCTGAGGCCCTTTTTCCGAATATACTACTAATAGAACACAGAAAACACAGAGGGGACGTTATCTCATCACAAAAAAGCGCAGTAGGATTTCGTAGGTGCGAGTTGACGACGTTCCGAATCCGAGGAACGAGGTGAGGAACAGTCGTCGGTCGCGGGAATACTCCGTGCCTGTTTTGAGAATGAACTATCTCTGGATCCCGCTGGTCGGGGTCCGCGAGCGAGATTACTTAGATTGGACGATGTCCCGGACTCGCTCAGTGATCGTCCTGAAATCGATCTTGCCGCTACCAGCCTTTGGCAGTTCAGGCATAACGACGAATTTGCTCGGAACTGCAATGTTCGGCAGCTGTTCTGACATCTTCTTCAATGTGGACTTTTCGTCAATCGGCTGAGTGATGGCGGCGACGATACGCGCACCGCGAAGGGCATCCGGGACTTCGACGACGCAACACTCGACGTCGGGTGGAAGCAGTTTTTCAAGGACATCCTCGACCTTGATGAGCGAAACCATTTCTCCGCCGACCTTCAGAAATCGTTTCAGGCGGCCGACGTGCCAAAGGTATCCATCGGCGTCCACGTATCCCATGTCGCCGGTGTCGTACCAACCATGGCGGATGCTCAGCGAGGTCTGTTCGAAATCGTCAAAGTACCCCTTCATGACATTGTCACCTTTGACAAGGATTTTTCCGATTTCTCCGACCGCACACGCCTTCTCCGTTTCATAATTCTCCAGGCGAACCTGAACGCCCTGAATTGGCCTTCCGACGCTACCTGGCCGATTATTTTCAGGTGTATTGACGGTGATTGCGGGACTTGTTTCGGTTGTTCCGTACGCTTCAAGGAGAACCTTGCTGTGCTTTTCCATGAAGGCCTTGCGCAATGCATCGGGGCATTTGTCTGCACCTGTAAGCATAATGCGACAGGTCGCGAAATCTCCAGGCTTGGAGTTCCTGAGGTACCCCCAGAAGAATGTTGGTGTGCCGGCCATGAGAGTCACCCGTTCTTCGCGCACGATCTCGGCGATGGTCTTGAAATCAAGCGGATTTGCGTAGGTGACAATGGTCATGCCCTCGATAATCGGCACCCAGAGGTTTGCCGTCTGCCCAAAGACGTGAAAATAGGGGAGATTGCCGAGGAAGATATCCTCCGATGAGAATGTGTACGCCTTCGACAGGCTCTCCCAGTTCGAGGAAATATTCCTGTGGGTGAGCTGAACGCCTTTTGGGTCCTTTTCGCTTCCACTCGTGAAAAGGATGAGCATCGTGTCATTCTCATCGCCCTTGTGGATGCTGTTCAGGATAGTCTCGGTTGGCCTCCCGGCCTTGAAGGCCGCTCCGATCTTGTCGAAAAAACTGACGGACTTCATAACATCTTCCAGATAGACCATTCCTTCGACATGCCGGCAATTGATCTTCTCACAGAGTGCCCTCGACGTGATTATTGTCTTGAAGGCACACTTCTTCTGGGCATATTCACAGTTGCCAGCGGCTCCCGTGGAGTAGTTGATCATTACGGGAACGCGGCCGCTCATGAGTGTGGCGAGAATGGAAAGAACCGAGCCTGCGGAGTTGGGGAGCATAATGCCGAGAAACCCCGGATCGTAGACTGAGAATTTTTTTGTGAGGATGAGGGCTCCGATTAGGGCTCGCTTGTACGTCACGCGGCGATTCAGGGTCCTGTCGGCAATTGCCAATTTTGACTCGTACTTTTTGGCAGTCTTAATGAATTGCTGATGTAGTAGCATCGGCTCTCCAGAATTCAAATTGGTTCTTTGTATCTAGCGATTGCTGAAAAGGTGCGAGGACGGAATGACTCGATCCAGGCTTAGAATTGCCAGCGGCGTGTCAACGGTCGGATTTGCTTCCAAGGAGCTGATCGCAGAATACTCCTCAGTCTGAAGACACATGGAGCCAAAATCAACAGACTTTGGCCGCCTGGTTGAACGTTAACTGATTTTAATCTACGTAAAAGAATGGGGAAAATCAATGATGCGGCGTCCTCGAAATGCCGCATCCCCGCTGTTTAGCCCTTGCCATCGGCTTATCTGGTAGAACCTCCTGCCTTCCTCAGAGGAATTCTTACCAAGAAAAGGCCCAGAATGCCGATGCATACGATGCTGACGAGGTACCAAGGTGACTCAAATGCATGGAACAGCTTGATCTCTGCGAATGCAAGTCCCGCAAACAAGAGGCCCAGAAGTGCCTCCCCGGCGATCAGCCCTGAGGCGAGGAGCACGCCAACATTGTCAATGGCCTCTTTGTCTTTCCCTTCGATCTTGCGCTTCGCCGCAATGCGATCCACGAGACCCTTGAACAGTCCACCCACGAAGATCGCGAACGTGGTGTCGATGGGGAGGTACATGCCAACACTGATCAGCATTGGACTTCTGATCTGCATCATGATGAGCGCGATTCCCATGAACATACCGACGATAATCAGGATCAATTCTGTTTTGGCCTCTACAATCCCGCGTCCGACGACCGCCATGAGGCTTGCCTGAGGAGCGGCGAGTTTCTCTCCGCCAAAGCCGGCCTGGGTGCCGAGAATGTCATTCTGCCGCTCCGGCTCCATCGCCCGAACTTCTGCGATCGTGTACGTCTTGCCCGCAAGCTGCGGATCTTTTCCCTTATACACTACCGAAGTCGTCTGTTGAGTGTCCAGGTAGTCTAGTTCTTCTCCGACAGCTCGTTTGATGTCACCGAGGTGCAGGAGGGAGAGGATGAGAAACATCACTGTTGCTGCTGCGGTGACACTGAAAACATCGCCGAGCTGCATTCGCCAGGGCGTGCAGCCGAGGATATGTCCTGCCTTCAGGTCCTGCATCATCTCGCCTGCCACGGAAACACTCGTACAGGTGAACGCCGCGACACCAAGCACGGCAGCAATGGCTGCTTCACCTTGCATGCCCATTCCGACCATCAGAAACGCGACTACAATGAGGACTGACACAGTGAGTCCGCTCGTAGGATTGTTACTGACACCGATGATGCCGACGAGATATCCCGAGACTGCGGCGAACACGAACCCGAAGAACAGCATGACAACGGCAGCGACGATGGCCGGCAACGTTGCCTGGGTGAAGTAGGAGAAAATGAAAACCATTGCGAGTGTGATCACGGCGATCGTTGGCAGCGCATACCGGAGGCTGATATCACGTTCGGTCCTCATGACCTCGCTCTCTCCCTGTGCGGACTTTCGGACGTACGCAAACGATCGTGTGATTCCGTTGTACAGACTCGAGCGCATCCGGTACAGAGTGTAGAATGCGCCCACGAGCATTCCCCCAATCGCGATATAACGAACGATGTTCTTCCAGATATAGGTCATCTCAGCGACCCAGTCGGTGACCGCCCCGGGATTGTCGCGATGAATGAAATATGCAATCAATGGTGTCAATAGTCCCCACGCGAGGACGCCGCCGCTGAAATTGATGGCGCCGAGTTTTGGTCCGATGATGTAGCCAACACCGAAGTAGGCCGGATTCATTCCAGGGGCGCGCAGCAGAAGGACTCCCTTTGAAAGAGAGACCAGCTGTTGCCAGCCGGCAGCGATGAATTTGAATTCTACGAGTGCATTGAAAAATGCACCGAGCCCCATTCCGGCAAAGAGGTAGCGAGAATTCTGAGTACCCTGTTGGCCCGATTTGTGGATCTCAGCGGCTGCGATCGATTCCGGGAATGGCAACTCCGCATCCTCGACGAGTACCCGGCGGAGGATCGTGACGAACATGATCCCGAGAATCGCTGACACGGCCAGGATGATCGTTGAAATGAGGTAGTGCTCAAACGAGAAGAATTCCGGCCAGACCGAGGCGATGAAGAAGGCCGGCAGAGTGAAA
>Ga0233425_10001575_pt1 | contig 50435 bp, 37 predicted proteins | sample Watercolumn_Towu_2_FD_181712 | JGI IMG/M metagenome (GOLD analysis project Ga0233425, IMG submission 181712) | Freshwater microbial communities from Lake Towuti, South Sulawesi, Indonesia - Watercolumn_Towuti2014_140_MG | ecosystem: Environmental > Aquatic > Freshwater > Lake | place...
CCAGTGGTCAGGATCCGGCGCGCATTCGCGGAGTTCTTCCAGCGCGACCAGACGCAGCTTGCCCATCGGCGATGAATCGCCTAGCGAGGCCAGGTGCGGCCGCAGCGACTGGACGGTGATGACCGTCGGGTGATCGAGCACGCCGTACAAATAGACCAACTGATCAAGGAACCGATTCGCTTGTGCATAGGTCGGCGGAACAGGAGACACGACGGGCACGATGCCGCCCAGGAGGCAGCCCCAGAACGCGGCCAGAAGGTCTTCGTTCCGCTCCAGCTGCAAAAGGGCCTGGTCTCCCGCGTTCAGGCCAGCGGCACGCAGACCGGACAGGACCCGTTCCGCCGCGATCAGAAGTTCCGCGTACGACTGCCGCGTCTCCTGCCCGTCCTCCTGGACGTACACCAGGTCGCCGGCTCGTGCCGGCAGCGCAGCCTGCCGGAGCGCTGCCGGCAGCGTCCGTGGCAGATCGTCGCCCGAGGGAAGCTCACCTCCCCAAGCCAGTGCCGGCGCGCGCCCCGTGCGCACAGCCACCACGGCCTGGGATTGGGCAGTTTCCATCTGCGGCATCTTCTGATGATGGCCCATCGCCACCTCGGTTAACGGTCAATCCGGCCACATCGCGCATTCGTTTTCACGGCCCACGGCGGTATGTCCCGCGAGTGCCGCCACGAAACGAGATTGAACATAACAGTTGGCTGCCCGACCTGCCATAGTCGCCAAGTTCGCCGTCCCTCCGCGGTGCTAGCGCCAATTGGTTCCGCTGCGACTTTGCACGCGTCAGCGTGGTCCGCTAGAATCGCGTCACATTAGTCTCGGGAGTCAACGAGGCTTCCGCTCCGCAACCTCGCTCTCTGACGGAAGCGAGGTCAGCGCGGCACAACCAGCGGCAGGAGGACACGAGATCGAATCAGCCAGGGCTCGGCAATGATGCTGAGAGAACGCATCCACCTGTTTGAGTTTTCGGACCTGCCTCGTTGGCCGAGCGTCCTTCGCACGTACGCGCTGGACTACTTGCTGGCGGTGGCCGAGCGATTCCGGCCCTTCTCATTGAAGGTCGACCTGTTGCTTCAAGCCATGGACGCGGTGGGAACCGATCAGATCGTGGATCTGTGTTCGGGAGTCGGCGGCCCGTGGCCTCACCTGGCGCCGGAGATGGCGCGGCGGCGAGGGCGCCCGATTCAGTTGCTGCTCTCCGACAAGTACCTGGCGCCCGGCGTGGAATCCGTGGTGGCCGCCATTCCGGGAGCCCGGTGTTTGAAAGAGAGCGTGGACGCGCGGTGCGTTCCCCCGCAGTTGACTGGCATGCGGACCTTGTTCAACGGCTTTCACCATTTCCGTCCCGACGAGGCCCGTCAAATCCTGCAAGATGCCGTGCGGCACAACCAGCCCATCGCCGTGTTCGAGATGTTGGAGCGGAGTTGGTGGTACTTCATTTACCTCTGGCTGACACCGTTCCTGGTGCTGCTGATCACGCCGAAACTGCGACCCGTGCGTTTGTCCCGCTTGCTGCTCAGCTTCGTCGTTCCGGTCATTCCCTTGTGTATGTTGTGGGACTCACTGGTCTCGGTGCTCCGCTGCTATACAACCCGAGAACTGCTCGACATGGTTGCCGGACTGGATGGGAACGAGTACGTGTGGGAGGCAGGGCGCTATCGACACCGAATCATACCCGTCACGTACCTCGTGGGTTATCCGCGTCGCGCCAAAGCGTCGGCCCCGCAGCAGGCGATGGATGGAGAAACGACGGCGCCCGCGGATGCGTGAGGACGAGCTAACGCGTTACCGGCCTCCGAATCGTTCGGCCAGCGCGTACCGGCCTTCGACGCCGATCAATTCATTGAACTCGGCAAAGCTCATCAGCTGTCGTTCTTCACCGAGCGTTGTCCCCTCGACGGCCACTCGACGATACATCTGTTCCAGTGCGCGGGCGGTGGCAAACAGCCCGGTAAGCGGATAGAGAATCAACTGGAAATTGAGTTCCGCCAGTCGCGCGCGCGGCAGGACGGGCGTCTTGCCCCCTTCGATCATGTTGGCGACATTGGGGGCCGGAGAACGCCGGCCGATTTCGGCCAGTTCCTCCAGCGAACCGGGCGCTTCGACGAAGCTCGCATCCGCCCCGGCCGCTCGAGCAGCCGTAACGCGCGCAATTGCCTCATCCATCCCCAGCACGGCCAGCGCATCGGTGCGGGCGACAATAAAGAAGTCGCGCCCCGCGCGGGCATCCACGGCAGCCCGGATCTTCTGCACGTAGTCCTCGCGATCGATGACCTGTTTCCCGCGCAGATGACCGCACTTCTTGGGCCAGACTTGATCCTCCAAGAAGCAACCGGCCGCACCGGCCGCGATCATCTCCTGAACGGTCCGGTGAACATTCAGCGGGCCACCATAGCCGGTGTCCGCATCCACGATGATCGGGATGTGCACGCTCAGACACATGCGGCGCGCGCGATCGACCATCTCCGTCTGCGTCAGCAATCCCAAGTCCGGCTCGCCCAGCAGCGTGGCCGCCACGGAATACCCGGACACAAACGCCATCGGAAAGCCCACCCGCTGGGCGATCTTAGCCGACAGCGCGTCGTAGATCCCGGCAAATGCCAGGGACCCGGCGTCCTCCAGAATGCGGTGCACGCGCGTCTGAGACGACGAATGGCTCATGACCGCGAATCTACCAGGGGTCAACGCGCGCGGCAACAGGCGCACGGCGCGAAACACGAGCCCGCGAGCACCGGTGAGCGGCATCGCCGGAAGTGCCCGCGGCGCGGCGCTGCTCCCACTTGACTGGCTTCCTGCTCCACGTCACGATGCCAGTCGCGAGACCATGGGGATTTGTGTTTCTTGGATTGGCAAGCATTCACGGGTCGGCGGGGGATTGGCGCATTTTTCGGCGTTCACGCGTCGCCTTCAGGGCCAAACATTGCCCGATAACACGGGCCAATCCCCGTCTCTTCGCCGACCCTTGAACGCTTGCGTAGGTTGCAGGATACAGGACCCGGTTATGACGCAGAGCGCGAAGGTTTTCTTGGCTGTGGATCTGGGAGCGTCGAGTGGCCGAGTGGTGGCGGGCCTGCTGGATGGACGCCGCCTGACCCTCGAGGACGTGTATCGTTTTGAGAACGGCGGCATCCTGGCGAACGATCGTCTGCACTGGGATCTGCTCGCGCAATGGAACCACATCCTGCAGGGCCTGCGGGCGGCCGCCGTGAAGTACGGGAACCGCGTGGCCAGCGTCGGTGTGGACACGTGGGGCGTGGACTTCGGGTTGCTGGCGGGCAACGACGAGCTGCTGGGCAACCCGTATCACTATCGCGACCGGCGCACGGCAGGCATGATGGACAAGGCCTTCTCGATCGTCAGCCGGGAGGAGATCTTCCAGGAGACAGGCCTGCAGTTCATGGAACTGAACACGCTGTACCAACTGGTGGCGATGCGCACGCAGAACTCGCCGCTGCTAGATACCGCGCATTCTCTGCTGATGATCCCGGACCTGTTCCATTGGCTGTTGACCGGCGAGAAGGGCAACGAGTTCACGGACGCCTCGACCACGCAGTTCTACAACCCGCGGACGAAGACCTGGTCCACGAAGTTGTTTGAGAAGTTCGACCTGCCGACGCGGATTCTGGGGAACATCGTGCAACCCGGCACGCGTCTGGGCGCGTTGCGATCGGCAGTCGCGGAAGAAACGCAACTGCGCGGCGTGGAAGTCGTCCTGCCGGGATCGCATGACACGGCCAGCGCGGTGATGGCCGTGCCGGCGCGGAGTTTGCCCAGCGACCGGCCGGACTGGTGCTACATCAGCAGCGGCACCTGGTCGCTGATGGGCGCGGAGATACCGGCACCCATCGTGAACTCGCAGTGCAGCGCATTCAATTTCACGAATGAAGGCGGCGTCGGCGGGACGACGCGTCTGCTGAAGAATATCGCCGGGCTCTGGCTGCTGCAGGAATGCCGCCGCATCTGGGGCAAGGAGATGGGATGGGACGAAATGGTTCGTCGGGCCGAAGCGGCCCGGCCGCTCGTGTCGCTGCTCAACCCCGATGCCACGGATTTCCTGGCTCCCCGCGACATGCCGGACGCAGTGCGCCAATACTGCCGTGCCACGGGCCAACCGGTCCCGGCCGACGAAGGAGCGATCGTGCGGTGCGCGCTGGAGAGTCTGGCCCTGCGTTACCGCATGGTGTTGGGAATGGTGGAGCAGCTGACCGGATCGCGCATCGCGGTCATCCACATCGTGGGTGGCGGCACTCAGAACGAGTTGTTGTGCCAGATGGCGGCCGATGCGTGTAATCGACGTGTGGTCGCCGGTCCGGTTGAGGCCACCGCGATTGGCAACGTGATGATGCAGGCCGTGGCCAGCGGCGATGTGGCGTCGATTGCCGAGGCCCGCGCTGTCATCGGCGAGAGTTTTCCGGTCAAGGAATACGCCCCGCGAAATCCGTCGGCCTGGGATGAGGCATTCGTACGATTCGAGCAGCTCGTATCGCGTTCGTGAACGACATTGACTTGGCGGAGTAGAATCATGCTTAAGGTCGGAATCGCCGGCGTCGGCTTCATGGGTTGGATCCATTACCTGGCCTACCGCCAGACGCAAGGCATCCAGGTGGCAGCGATCTGCGACACGGTTCCCAAGCGTCTGGCGGGAGATTGGACGGACATCAAAGGCAATTTCGGCCCGCCGGGGGAGCAGATCGATGTCTCGTGCATGAAGACCTATTCTTCGCTGGACCAACTGGCGGCCGATCCGGACATCGACCTGATCGATATCTGCCTGCCTCCTTTCCTGCACGCGGACGCGGCCGTGGCGGCGCTGCGCGGCGGCAAACACGTCTTCTGCGAAAAACCCATGTCGCTGACGACAGACGCCTGCGAACGCATGGTGCAGGCGGCGCGCACGGCGGGCAAGCAGCTTTTCATTGGCCACGTGCTTCCTTTCTTCCCCGAATACGCCCACGCCCGCCAGCTGATCGCCAGCGGGCAATACGGAAAGCTGCTCGGAGGCAACTTCAAACGCGTGATTTCCGATCCGAAATGGCTCAAGGACTTCTACGATCCGCAGCGCGTCGGCGGCCCGATGATCGACTTGCACGTGCACGACGCTCACCTGATCCGTCTGCTGTACGGCATGCCCGTCGAAGTAATCAGCCAGGGTCGCCTGCGCGGCGAAGTGGTCGAATATTTCGACAGCCTGTATCGCTTCGCCGATCCGTCGCTCGTCGTGCGTGCGACCAGCGGCGTCATCAACCAGCAAGGACGTGAATTCACGCACGGCTTTGAGATCCATCTGGAACAGGCCACGCTGCATTTCGAGTTCGCCGCCTGCCGCGACAAGCCCGAGTTCATGCCGCTGAAAGTGCTCACCAGCGACGGCCAGGTCGTACGCCCCGATCTGGGAGACGGCGACCCCACACGCGGTTTCGTGGGTGAGATCGCCGAGGTCGTGCAATGCATCGAAGCCAATCAGCCGTCGGCTATTCTCTCCGGCGACCTGGCGCGCGATGCCATCGTCTTGTGCCACCGGCAGACCCAATCCGTGCGCGAGCGACGACCCGTGACGGTGTGAGCAGCCCGCCGGCCGGCGTGCAACACAGTTCCATTCGTGTGCGTGCCCGAGCCGGTGAGGACTGGCGCATTCTTCAACGCTGAGGGTTTGCCGTCAGGACCCGACGTTGTCCGAGAACGTGGGCCGATCCGCGTCGCGGCACCAACCCGTGAACGCCTGCGCTCAATTCCAGCGGAACAGCCGCAGCGCCAGGACGAAGGTCACCACACCCCAAGCCGTGATCAGTACCAATTGCGGGATGATGACGCCGAGGCCGGCGCCTTCCAGCATGACGCGCCGCAGCGCATCGATCAGCGGCGTCAACGGCAGGACGCGAATGGCGGGCTGCACCAGGGCCGGAAACCGGTCCACGGAAAAGAAGATCCCCGACCCGATCCACATGGGCAGCATCACCAGGTTCATGAGGCCGGAAACGGTCTCCAGCGTCTCCGCGCGGCTGGCAACCAGGAGACCAATCCCCGCAAACTGAAAGGCGCCCAGTAAGATCAACAAGCCCACCGCCAGGTGACTGCCGTGATTCACGACACCGAAGAACAGGTGGGAGAACACGAGCAGGAACACGACTTCGGGAATGGTGAACACCAGCCGGCTGAGCATGATGCCGGCGAGAAAATCACTGCGGCGCATCGGAGTGGCCAGATAGCGCTTGAGCAGCTTGCGGATGCGCATATCGACGATGGCGAACCCCACGCCCCACAAACCGCCCCCCATGAGTCCCATTCCCAGCAGCCCTGGAACCAGGAAATCGATGTACCGCCCGCCCGGCTCCTGAAACACGGAATCCCGGGTGACAATCGCGTCGCGGCGACCAGCCCGCCGCTGCAGCACGTCGTTCGCGGTATCTCGGGCCAACTGACTGCCCGGCCGCGTCGGATCGTAGCGGTACTCGTAGCCCGCGTCCGACTCCGCCGCCACGATGACCAGGTCCAGCTTGCCGATCCGCAGTTGCTCTCGACATTCGGATTCGCTGGCGATCCGCGGGGCGAATCGAGGATCGGCTGCCAGCGCCGTCAGCGTGGCCTCGGCCCGCGGCCCGGCGGCAATCGCGACCGTGGCTTTCTCCAGCGGCCGGTTACGAAACGCCACGCCCAGGGCCACGACCATGATCAAGGGGAACACGTAGACCCAGAAGATGGCCGCCGGCTCGCGGCAGAATTCGCGCAGGCGAGCCAGAATCAGTTGCGCGAGCGGGTGATGGCGCGCGGACGTGGTATCGCCGGAACTCATGCAGCCTCTTCTCCACCCGCTTCGAGTTGTCGTCCTGTCAGTTTGACAAACACGTCGTCCAGGCTCGCGTGACGCGTCGTCAGACTCGCCAGCCGCAGCTTGTCTCGCTCCAGCCGCTCCAAGAGCGCTGGAATCACGATGTGGGGCTGCAGCACCGACAAGCGATAGCACCCGTCCTCGTCCCAGCCGCCCGTCACGGCCGGCAAGCTGCGCCATTCGTCGAGCGTCGGGGAAGCCGACTCGGCTGGCTCCAGCGCGAATTCCACGACGTGGTCTCCGCCCAGCCCCGCAATCAACTCGCGGGGTGAGCCGAGCGCAATCACACGGCCGCGGTCCACAATCGCCACCCGATCGCAGAGCCGCTCCGCCTCTTCCATGTAGTGCGTGGTCAGCATCACGGTTCGTCCCTGCCGGCGGAAGGCGCGGATGACATCCCACAACTGGCGACGTGATTGCGGATCGAGACCCGTAGTGGGTTCATCAAGGAACAGCAACTGCGGGTCCCCGATCAATGCCGTGGCAACCGCGAGGCGCTGCCGCTGGCCGCCCGACAGCTTCTTCACCCAGACGTGAGTCTTTTCCTCCAACGAGACCCGGGCAATGGCTGCTGCGGGGTCCAAACCGTGGCGATAGAAACTGCGGAACAGCCGGAGGGTCTCCAAGACGGTGAGCTTGTCGGAGAACTGCGTCTCCTGGAGCGAGATGCCGATTCGCTGGCGAATGGCGTCCGGATCCCGGTGCCAGCGCATGCCCAGTACCTCCACGTCGCCGGACGTCGGCGCCAACAGACCTTCGAGGATTTCGATCGTCGTCGTCTTCCCCGCCCCGTTCGGCCCGAGTACGCCAAAACACTCGCCGGCATTGACCTCCAGATCGATGCCGCGAACCGCTTCGACCGGCGGCTTGCCCGGATAGGTCTTCACGAGCTGGCGGCAACTGATTGCGAGCGGCATGTGGGAGCGATTCCAGCGAACACAAGCGGTCACGGGTCGGTGCAGAGACGGGGATCGGCCCATGTTTTCGGACAAGGTCTGGCCCTGACAGCCAACCGCCAATGCCGATAGATGCGCCAATCCCCCGCCGACTCGTGAACGCTTACCTGGCGGATCAAGGTCCTCAAACGTGCCAGCAGTATAACAAAGACGATGGTCCTGGGTTGGCGGAGGGCCGGCCAGCACGCGGTGCGCCGCCCATGGCCCTGTCACGCCGGACTGCGAAGTTGCCGGTCCGCCGTCACGGCTCAGGGGTTCTCGTTTTCCACGAGCGACAGGAGTCGGCTGCGCATGTCCTGGCAAAGCTGCTGAAAATCGCGGCTGTTGAGCAGTTTCTGCCGCGAACTGCCGTCCGGGTTGACCGCCATCACCAATTCACCGGACGCGCGGCGAGTCAACGGCAGGCATTGGCTCCCGTCGTGCAGGTGGCTGCAATTGCGCCCGGCGGACTTGGAGGCGTACAGTGCCTGGTCGGCTCGTTTGATGAGATCCAACATGGTCTCGCCCGCACGCGCTTCGGTGACACCGCAGCTGATCGTCACGTGCAGCTGCTTCCGCTCGTAGCTGCACGGTGTCCGTTCCAGAGCCGCACGGACTTGTTCCGCCAGCCGACCCGCCTCCGCCGCCTGGCGGCCAGGCAGAACCACGGCAAACTCCTCGCCGCCCAGCCGCGCAGCGAGTGCCGGCTCGGAGATGAGTTGCCGCAACACGCGTCCCACACCGACCAGTACCGCGTCACCGGCCAGGTGTCCGTAGCGGTCGTTGAAGCGTTTGAAATGGTCGATGTCGAAGATGATGAGCGAGAGAGTCGCGCCGCGGTTGCACTCGTTCAGACGCCGCGTCAGCTCGCTGTCCAGCGCCCGGCGATTCGGCAGTCCTGTCAACGTGTCGGTACGTGCTTCCGACATGTAGGACGAGATGTCCCGCGCCTGCTTCTGCAGCGTCTCTTCCGCCCTTTCCAGCCGCTGGCGGACGTGTTCGCTGGTCTCGATCATTTGCGCCAGCAGTTCACTGGCAGGATCTGGCAGCTGCGAACCGTCCGGGTGCTGCGACTGGCGGCAGCGGTCATCCAGTCGCCCCAGCGCGCTGCGGCATCCGGACACCACATTCGCAACGCCATCCGTTCGTTGGGACCAGTTTTCCAGCAGCTGCGTCCACTTCTGATCCCAGACCGACGCGCGCGAAGACGGCCCCCCGGTCTTCCGGCCCAGCCAGAAGCCGAGGCCCAGACCGATGAACAACAGCCCGGCCCCAAACAGAAGCCCAATCGCGAAGATCGGCAGATCGTAGACCAAGACTGGCACCTCACAGCCAACAGAAGGTTCCCGCTGCCGAGATTGGTCGTTGGCAACAGGGCAATATCCCAGTACCGCAGGGTAACCGCGGTTGTCGTGTGCTTTCAAGAGAAGGGTACGTCACAACTTGCCCTTTTTCACCCTCTGTGCCTCTGCGGTCAATAATCCGGACTGCAGCGAATGTACCGAAGGACCCACCTTACGTGAGGCACCGGCCGCACTGTTCGAACCTCGGCCCGTGAAATGCCCGCGGTCGGTTCCGACCTACAATTGACCGATGAGTGTCATTTCCTGATACTTCCGGTCACAGGGAGACACGGAGTGCCTCCGACGGGGAATCGTTCACGGGTCGGTGAAGAGACGGAGATCGGCCCATGATTTCGGACAAGGTCTGGTCCTGACGGCCAACCGCCAATGCCGAAAGATGCGCCAATCCCCCACCGACCGGTGAACGCTGGCCTCCGACTGCGGCCGGTCTTGCAAGGAACACGGATTTCATGAGTATTCTCGTCGTTGAGGACGCGCATGTCACGGACCTGCAACCGATCGTCCTCGCCCGCCCCGCCTACGCCATTACCTGCGGCGGCTATCGCCTGATCGACTGGCTGAGACGTCTGCAGCAGCCCATCTGTGGCATCGTGCGGCCGCACCTGCACGAGATCCAGCTGGAGGACCACCACGTTCTCGCGCCCGCGGAGCTGCCGGCCGAGGGTTTTACGTTGGTGGTCAGCGCCCGACTCGTCCCTTCAGTGGCGGCCTACCATCGGCTGCGCGGCTTGGCGGAGCAGCATCAGACTCGGGTCCTCTGGCAGGATGGCCAATTCGTCGCCGCACTCGTCCCGCGGGAACGTGCCGCCGCCATTGTGAACCATCCCCAAGAACTGAGTAACACGGACACGGCCATCGCGCATCTGCCGGCCGTCAATTGCGAACTCCCTCTCTTCCGTTACCCGCACGATGTGGTTCGGCACAACATGGAAACCCTGCGCGAGAACCTGGAGTTCCGCGTGGCAGAGGGGGAGTACCGCGAAATTCAGGACGGCGTCTTCGCGGCGCCCGGCGTCCAACTCGGACCGCACTGTGTCACCGTGACGCGTTCGGGACCGATTGTCCTCGAATCGGGAGCCGTGATGGGGCCCTTCTGCTACCTCAACGGTCCCGCGCTGGTCGGTCAGGGAGCGAAGTTGATCGAGCACGCATCGATCAAGGACGGTGTCTCCATTGGCCATACGACCAAGATCGGCGGCGAGGTGGAAGCCTCGGTCATCGAACCGTACACGAACAAGCAGCATCACGGGTTCCTCGGCCACAGCTACCTGGGCAGTTGGATCAACCTGGGGGCCGGAACGTGCAATAGCGACCTGAAGAACACCTACGGCAAGGTCAACATGGACTATGCTGGCCAGCGCGTGGCGACGGGCATGCAGTTCGTCGGCTGCATGATGGGTGACTACTCGAAGACGGCGATCAACACGGGCATCTTCACGGGTAAGACGGTCGGCGTCTGCAGCATGCTGTATGGCTTCGTCACGGCCAATGTGCCCAGCTTCGTCAATTATGCCCGGCTGTTCGGCCAAGTGACGGAATTGCCGCCGGAAGTCATGATTGCCACGCAGGAGCGGATGTTCCGCCGGCGCAATGTTGCCCAGCGACCGTGCGATATTCAGTTGGTGCACGACATGTACGAGTTGACTCGTGAGGAACGGCAACTTGCCGGAGAGCCTTTGGCGCTGTGAACGCACGTTGCCGCGGGCGAGCGGATCGACGCGGCGGTTCTTACTTCAGCGAGAAGTCACGGCATGCGTTTGAGAACCTTCTTCGGAACAGACCGGCTGGGCCTGTCATTCGAACTGTTTCCCCCCAAGACCGCGGAGGGGGAGCGCTCGTTGTTTCGGCACGTCGCGCAATTGATGGAACTCCGGCCGGGCTTCATCACGTGCACTTACGGTGCGGGAGGATCTACACGCGACAAGACGCTGGAAATCGTGGACCGCGTCAAACAGAAGCACGGTCTGCCCGTCGCCACCCACCTGACGTGCGTCGGCTCCACCGTCGAACAGTTGCGAGTCATTCTGGCGGAAGCCCAGCGGCGCGGCATCGACTATGTCGTGGCGCTCCGCGGAGATCCACCGCAAGGGCAGACCGAATTCCAGCCGATGGCCGGCGGACTGCGCCATGCGAGCGAACTGGTCGGCCTGATCCGCCAGGAATTCCCGAAATTCGGCGTGGCCGTGGCCGGGTACCCCGAGAAGCACCGGGAGGCGGCTGATGCCGAGACGGACCTGAGAAACCTCCGGCACAAAGTCGATGCGGGCGCCGACGTGGTGCTGACGCAGCTGTTCTACGACAACGACGTCTTCCTGCGGTTCCGCGAGCGCTGCGTGCACGCCGGGATTCGCGTACCAATCGTGCCCGGCCTGCTGCCGATCACCAGCCTGTCGCAGATTCAGCGCATCACGGCCCTGTGCGGGGCCACGCTGCCGCCAGCCCTGGTGTCGGACCTGGCGCGCAGCGAGCAGGAGGATTGGCAATTCCGGGTCGGAGTGGAATTCGCGACCCGGCAGGTGGAGCGTCTGATCTCCAGCGGGGTGCCCGGACTGCACTTCTATGTGCTGAACAAATCCCAGGCCACCAAGGCCGTGTTCGAGGCCGTGTCCGGCGGGCGATAGAACGCCGCGCCGACACGGCGTTCCGCTCAGGTGGACTCGGCGGGCGAGTCGGTCAACGGCACCTCGACGCCATCCAGAAAACTGGCCAGGCTGCGACAACGATACGGCTGCTGCAGTTTGCGGACGGCCTTCGATTCAATCTGCCGCACACGTTCCCGCGTGACGGAGAAGATCTTTCCCACTTCTTCGAGGGTGTACGAGTAACCGTCGGCCAGACCGTATCGCAAGCGGATAATCTCGCGTTCGCGATAGTTCAGGCTCTGCATGGCGTCCTCAATGCGGTTCTTCAGCGCCTCCTTGTTGGTGTCGTACAAAGGATCGTCTTCGCGGTGGTCTTCCACGAACTCACCGAAGTAACTGTCATCGTGATCGCCCACGGGCTGATCCAGCGACAACGGCTGCCGTGACATCTTCATGATGCACCGCGTGTCCTCGATCGACAGACGCGCTCGGGTGGCCGTTTCCTCGGCGGTGGGTTCGCGTCCCAGTTCCTGCACGAGATCCCGCGTGACCGTGCGCACCTTGCTCATCGTATCGATCATGTGCACCGGGACGCGAATCGTGCGGCTCTGGTCGGCAATCGCGCGGGTGATCGCCTGGCGAATCCACCATGTGGCATAGGTCGAGAACTTGTAGCCCCGTGCATACTCGAATTTGTCCACCGCCCGCATCAAGCCCGTGTTGCCTTCCTGAATGAGGTCCAGGAAACTCAGGCCGCGATTGCGGTACTTCTTGGCAATGGAGACCACCAGCCGCAAGTTACCGGCTGACAGATCGCGTTTGGCAGCGTCGTATTCGTGCCGGAATTCACGGGTCTTGGCAGCGCGCCGCCCCAACGTCGCCGGACTCTCAAACGTAATCCGCATCAGGTACCGGAGCTCAGCCTTCAGTTCTTCCAGGCCGCGACCACCAGCGGAACCGACGAGTTCCGCTTCCACCATCTGCCGCTTCAGAACGGCCATGCGGTCCGAGATCTCCACCAGTTTGTCGAACAGCGGCTGCAGTCGGTTGGTACGCAAGTTGAGTTCCTCGACCAAGCGCACCGCCTTGTTGCGCCGCACCACCAACCGACGCCAGGCAGCCTGTCGCGCTCGACGCGGCTCCCGGCGATTGATGGCCTGAAAGAAATCATGGCGGTTGGCCGCCAACAGATGCCGCAGCGTGCGGAGATTCGGCCCCAGCCGCCGCATGATCTTGCGCTTCTCCGCCGTGTTCGTGACAGATACTTCAATCGTGCGGTCCAGCCGCAATTCGCCGTCACGCACCTTCTCCAGGGCGCCGACCGCCCCTTCCAGCACGTAGTCGGTCCCCAACATGCTGTGGCGGTACCGCCGGCGAGTGCGCTCAATCCGCTTGGCTGAGTCGACCTCTTCCGGACGCGTGAGCAACGGAATCTGCCCCATCTGCATCAAGTACATGCGAACGGGGTCGTCCGTGCTATTATCGGCTGAACCACCCCGTTCGGTTTCCTGATCCTCGTCCAGGTCCTCCGCACGGTCCACATCAAACTCGTCCTCGTAGCGGTCTACCGCCCCTGCGACCTCCCCCTCGTGTTCGTCAAACAGTTCATGCCCGTTCGCGTCGTCGTGTAGGGTACTGCCGCTCTTCTTCCACTCCCGGCCTTTGCGTGGACTGTCAATCCGATTCCCAGCGGGTTTTGCATTGATCTTGGCCAAGGTGCAGCTCCTGATTCGCGGTCAACCTGAGGGTCGGTCACGGAGTCAATGTCAACTGTGATCGACCTAAAGCACCCCCGGTGCCAACACTCAGGCAGCGCAAAGGCTGAGCTGCAAGTCATTGACATACAATATGTTATGAATTTCACAGAAATTCCTGGCAGCTGCCGGACGTTGTAGCGACACAACACGAGGGTGTTTTTCGGCAACATGCGGCGTTCAGAAAGCAGCGCATTCCCACTCGTGCTGGTGCTCGGAATCGCCCGCTGCTCTCGCCACGGAATCGGCAGGGTGTGACAAGCGCAGCGCCGGCACACCTTGGTCCCATGCAGAATCCTGGTGTGCCGGCGCTCGCTGCGCGAGCTGGTCACACTCTGCATCGCGCAATCGTCAGATGCAGCTCGGACGGTTCTGGAGTTCGCGTGCCAGGCGATCCGCGATATCGCGAAACAGCCGCGCATGATCGCAGGGCAACTCCGCCAGCGCTTCATGCGACTCGGCCACGTGTCGGCCAAACTGGGTTTCGCTGAGTTGGCCACGGCGGATGGGCACAAAACTGCCCAGAACTTCCGGCGCGACGTCCGTCAGTCTCAGCACGGCATCCAGCCGGGTGGGTGCCAACAGCCGCCGACGCCCGGAGTCATCGACGATCACTGATAAGGACGCGGGAGGCGCCCCCGCCGCTCGCCGATGCAGTCGCACCAGACACCCGAGAAACGTGCTGTCCAGGTACTGGCAGGAACGCAGATCCACCGTGATAGAAGAGGGTGGTGACGCTTCGAATGCCTGGACCGCAAACGCCGAAAACGAGGGGCTGTATTGCAGCGTGGCATGCCCCTCGATGCGCACCAGATATCCGTCCGCCGTTTGCGCCACCGCCAACTCGCAGCTCCGCATGGAAGTCTCCTCGTATCAGCCGCGACGCAGGTGACGCAACAGGAGTGACAAGCCGATCACGGTCGCGGCAAAGCAGCCCGTGTAAATCGTCATCCTCATCAGATCGGACACGTCATCTCCCTGCCTACAGGAAACGGACTCGGGAGGACCCGAATGCCGCCCTCGCAGCGACGCTTCTCGGAAAAAACTTGTCCCATTGTGACACGGAAGATGAAGATCAGCAACGCCGATCGCGACCGAATTCGCTGGCCGCCCGCGCCGCAACTACGCGCGATCAAGGGGAAACGCCAACACTTCGCGAATGTGCTTCGCACCTGTGATGGCCATGAGCACACGATCGAGTCCCAATGCCACTCCCGTGCATGCCGGCAACCCGTACCGCATGGCTGCCAGCAAGCGGCTCTGTTCCGGTAGACTGCATTTGCCACGTGCCGCGCGCTCCGCGTTCGCCGCGCGATTTCGCGCCATCAGAACCGACGGGTCCAGCAATTCGTGATATCCGTTGGCCAGCTCCATGCCATGCACGTAGAGTTCAAACCTCTCCGCCACCGGCGGGTACTCATCACGCACGCGCGCCAAAGCCGCCTGGCTGGCCGGGTAATCAAAGAGTATCAGCGGCCGCGTCTTTCCCAGGTGCGGTTCCACGCATTCGGCCAACAGTAGATTCAGCCATTCATCGCGCGTGGCTGCGCTCATGCTGCGGGGCAACACAACGTCGCGGTTCCGTGCCGCCAGCGCGAACTCCTCAACAGAAGCGGTGAGTGGATCCACTCCCAAGCAGGTTTGAAAGGCATCCCGGTAGCTGCAGCGATCGACGGCGGAAGCACCGAGCAGTTCGCCGGCTAGTGCCGCCAGGAGGTCCATGCCCTCGTGCAAACCGTCCCCCGCGCGATACCACTCCACCAGCGTGAACTCCGGATTGTGCCGAGCGCCTTGCTCGTCCGCGCGAAACGCTTTGGTGATTTGAAAGATCCGCGGGATGCCCGCCGCCAGCAGGCGTTTCATGGCGAATTCTGGAGATGTCTGCAGCCACATCCGCGGACCGGCAGAGGGGCGATCAGGGTCCGCTGTCAGGGTGACGGCGAGCGGATCCAGGTGGAGATCGACAACCGTGTCCCGCGACAACAGCGGGGTCTCGACTTCGAGGAAGCCGCGCTGCGCGAAGAAGTCGCGCAGTTGGCGCAAGACCGCGGCGCGGGTCTCCAAGGCTGTGACCGAGGCCGTGGGCAGGAAATCGAAGTCGTCTGTTTCGTACACTTTTCGGCTCAGGATGGCCGACGAGCAGCGGGCAGTGCCGATCAGTTGCTCACGCGTTCGACGTACTCGCCGGTCCGCGTGTCGATCTTGATGACGTTGCCTTCCTTCAGAAATGCCGGGCCCGAAAACTCGGCCCCCGTCTCCACCTTGACCGGCTTCGTGACATTGGTGGCCGTGTCGCCCTTCGCGCCCGGCTCGCACTCCACGACCTTCAATTCGACGTGGTTGGGGGGGGACATGGTGATGGGGTTGCCGTTGTAGAGGACCATGGAGCAGGGTAGCCCCTCCTTGAGATACTTCCAGTAATCCCCCACCTGTTCGGAGCTGAGTTCATACTGCTCGTAGCTCGCGTTGTCCATGAAGACGAACGTCTCGCCCTGCCGGTACAGATACTGGGCGGCGATTTCCTGCACGTCAGCCGCTTCCAGCGCGTCGCCACCTTTGTAGGTGCGGTCCAGCACCGTGCCGCGAACCAGGTTCCGCAGCTTGCACTTGTACAGCGCGTTCCCTTTGCCGGGCTTGACGAAGTTCATTTCGATCATCAAGTACGGCTCACCGTCGATCTGGACCTTCAGACCCTTGCGAAAGTCACTTGTCTTGTATGTCGCCACGTGAAGTTCCCTACTACGCTTTCTCGGCCACGACCATTATGCTACCCGGCGAACACTCGTCATCAGCCCATTCCCAGGGAATGGCACGAGGGTGTTTGCAGCAGCGCCCGCGTCGCATGTCATGGCAATTGTAACTACTTCCACCAAGCCTGTCGCCGCTGATCTGCCACGCTGGCCGGAGGTCGTGCGGACCGCCATCCGTGATGCCGACGGACTGTGCGACTATCTGCGACTGCCGCCCGAATACCGCGAGTCAGCTCGTCACGCTGCGCGACAGTTCCCCGTGTTTGCTCCCCTGCCGTTCGTCGCCCGCATGCGGATCGGCGACCCACACGACCCGTTGCTCCGGCAAGTTCTGCCCGTCGCGGCAGAACTGGACGAAGTCGCCGGTTTTACGGCGGATCCCGTCGGGGACCGGGCTGCCACCTTGGCACCCGGCATGCTGCAGAAATATAGCAGTCGGGCCCTCTTGATCACAACGGGGGCATGTGCCGTGCACTGCCGCTACTGTTTTCGGCGCCAGTATCCCTACGGCGAGTCTCCCCACGGTCTCGAGCAATGGAGACCCGCGCTGGCCCACCTGGCCGCCGCACCGGACATCGAAGAAGTGATTCTCAGTGGCGGAGACCCCCTGATGATCGCGGACAACCAGTTGCTGGCACTCGTGGCGCGCCTCGCGGCGATCCCGCATCTGCGGCGACTCCGGCTGCACACCCGCCTGCCCGTAATGATTCCACAACGAATCACCGCGGAGCTCGCCGCGGGCCTGCGGCAAACGCGACTGACCACCTGGTTCGTGCTGCACGCCAATCATCCCCAGGAATTCGATGCAGCCGTGGATGCGGCACTCACGCGACTCGTCGATGCGGGAATTCCACTGCTGAATCAATCCGTGCTGCTCAAGGGCGTCAACGATGCCGTCGCTACGCTGGTGAACCTCTCGCGGCATCTCGTCGAGTTGCGTGTGACGCCCTATTATCTGCACCAATTGGACCACGTCGCGGGCGCGGCACATTTCGCCGTTTCCGATCAGGCCGGGCAGGAGATCATCGAACAGATGCGCCGGCAGCTGCCGGGTTACGCGGTGCCGCGATTGGTGCGGGAGTCCGCGGGAACCCCCTACAAGACACTGCTGGCCTGAGCGTCAGGTAGATCCCCGCGATCCGCAGGCCTCCCAGAGAAACTCACCCAGCAGTTCGTCCCAGTCCCGTTTCTCCTTTTCGGGCTGCACCAGGTGCTTGCGAGCGGCACAATGCTCCCTGAGCGATCGGTAGAACTCGGCATCCGTCTCCGCCCGCAGCATGAGATCCGCCAAGGCCTGCGTGTCACCGACGGGGAAGTAGCCGGGGTAGTCCTTTCCCAGCAACCCCACGTTGCCCGATACGCGCGATGCCAGCAACGGCGTTTCGGCCACCAGGGACTCCGAGACAACATTCGCTCCGCCCTCCATCTTGGAACTCACCACGACCAGCCGCGCTCGCGCGATGTGTTGCCGAGTCTGGCTCCAGCTCCGTTCTCCCAGCCAGCGGTACCGCGGATTGCGGTCCATTTCCGCCAGCGCGCGGCGCTGCAGGGACGCTTGCAGCGATCGTCCCAAGTGCAGGATGCGGATGCGCGAACCCGCCGGCAATCGCCGCGCGGCCATCGCGGCTCGAAACGGGTCCTTGACCGATCGCAGGTGCCCAACCACGCAGACTTCAAACACCCGTTGCAGCGGCTGTCCGCCGCTCCGGGGTGGTATCGCGGACTGATAGACAACGCGTGCCTTGTGAGCCTGCGGCTTTGGCAGGCACGCCAGTCCGTCCAACTGCAATAGCACGATGCGGGAAGCGAGCTGCATCGACCGCTGAGCCGCTTCCGACCGCTCCAGGTCGCGATAGAGGTCCGTACCCGTCATCGCGAGAATGAGCGGCTTGGCGGGAAACTGCTGCCGGTACCTCAGGACGGACCGAGCACTGCGGCGCGCATGCAGAGCTATCAGCACATCGCACGGTTGACTCGTGTAGGCCGTATCGATCGTCACGCGATGGCCCAATGCCTGCAATAGACTGCGCCATCGTCGCGCAGTCACGCTGTTGCCGCTTTGTCGAATGGCGAACGCCGGAATCACGATCAGGATACGCATATTCATTTCTACGGGCGTCTGTGCCGATGAAGAAAAGAGTGTCGCTTGCGCCGATTGTACGGTCTATACCAGATATGAGCGAGAATCGGAAAATGGAGATCTGGAAACGCCGGCTCGCCGCCGCCGGCCCGCACTGCGTGTTGCTGTGCAGTCTGGCGTTCCTGGCACACCCGGTCATTGCCGTCCAGCCGGTCATCCCCGGAACAGGAATCCAAGTCGAACAGGTGGGGGATGATTTCGAGGATCCCGAGTGGCGCTGGAATCACAACTGGCCCAAGAGCAGCCAGAACCTGGATGACAACTCCAACATGCCGGCGGGCGATTCGGAGAACGGCCGCTGGTACGAGGGGATCAAACGCGGGCACCCCGACTACATCAAACGCGTGTCGACTCCTCCGGGTGGATTGGACGGGAGTACGGGGTCCTTGCTCCTGCGGTCCCTCTACACGGGCATCCCGTATTCCCCCAGCCGCGAACAACAACAGGACGACCTCATCTGCGACGTGATGTCCAATCTGGATGGAGCGATACCCGTCGGCCAGGCGCCCAACATGGTGGTCCGCGTCTTCCTGCCGCCCGTGGACAAGTGGGAGAACCGCAGCGGCTGCCATTTCGCGTTCCGCTGCGCGCTCGACACCACGGTACGCGAAGTTTCGCGCGGCTGGTTCGCGACGGAATCGTACCGGCGCGAGGTTTTCTACCCGGGCATCTTCATCGACTTTGAAGCGCGGGAAGACACGGGACGCGACTATGATTCGGCGGCGATCCGCATCCGCGGCGACGGCAGCGGCAATGACTACAAAGCGCGCGAGATCGCCGTGACCGGCTGGTGGACGTTGGGACTGTCAGTTACCGGAGACGGCATGCTGCACTACTACGCCCGGCCGGGCGTCGAGAACCTGACCGCCAAGGACCGGCTGGCTTCGCACCTGGCGGAGGGCTACCGCGCTGAACGCCTGCGCACGTTCTTCTTTAACGTCTGCAACGGTGACGACGGCAAGACATGGTCCACGGAGTGGATCATCGACGACCCGACTGTCTACGTTGTCAAGACGCAGTGACCCGGACTCGGTCAGGCTGGAAAGTGGGCGGCAAACGCAGCACGAAACGCTTCGATGCCCCGGCGCACCGCCAACAGGTCGCCGCCGATGGTTATCAGACGGCAGCCGGATTCCACGGCCCGGCTGGCAAACTGCGGATCCGGCACCACAGCTCCCCAATGTTTTCCCTTGCGGCGGCAAGCGGCGGCCACGTGTTCGATGGCGCGCCACAGCTCGTCGTGATGGAACTGCCCGACAATTCCCAACGCCAATGACAAGTCGGCCGGGCCGATGAACAGGAGATCGACTCCTTCGATCGCGGCGATCCTGTCGACATCGGCCAGCGCGCCGGCGGTTTCGATCTGGATGGCGACAAAGCTCTCCCGATTCGCGTCGGCAACAAACCGGGCCGGCGGCTTGTGCGAGTAATCCGCGTCGCGCCCGCCGACATTCAGACCGCGACCGCCGCGCGGGGCGAACTTCGCCCAACACACGAACTGTTCCGCTTGCTGTACGTCGTGAATCTGGGCCGCCATGACGCCCCCCATGCCCGTTTCGAGGCATTGGGTCACGTGCCAATAGCCGATGGGCGGAATCCGCGCGAAGCAGTCAAAGCCATTGGCGCGAGCCGCCAGGGCGGCGACGGTCATCTCGTGCGTGGACAACCCCACATGTTCGCCGTCCAGCCAGAATCCGTGATAGCCACCCGCGAGTCCGAACAATTCGAATACGACCGGATGGAACACGCGTCCTGCCTGGAACACGCGAACCAATTCGCCGGCAGCTAGTATTTCCTTGAACCTGCGCAGGGCCATGCCCCCTCGTCTCCGTGGCAGCGGGTTGCGGTCAGTCGTCCAGCAACTTGACCTGGATGTTCTTCACGTACACCGTGCTCTTCGGGTCATGTGCCTGGATCGCAAAGGTTCCGCGCGACAAGCGCCGATCCGCGTCGCTCCAATCATCAGGCTCCGTGTAGTCGAAGATGACCTGACCGTCGATTTTGGATACGATCCGCTTGTTCTGGACGATGATCTCCTGGCTATACCAGACGTTGTCCTTGACGGGCGGATCGAAGCAGTCCTTGATACCGTACAACCCACCACTGCGCTTCGGGTCTCTGTGGGACGCGTTGATCTGGATCTCGTAGCCCTTCTTCGGCCAGCCGGATTCCTGATACTGCGTGTGAATGTAGAAGCCCGAATTGGATCCCGGGGTCGTCATCACGTCCAACTTGACGTGGAAGTTCTTGAACTCGTGATTCGCCACCGGACCGGTGTAGAACAGGTGAGCGTTGCCGCCGACGGCGTGCGCTACGAACTGGCCGTCTTCCACGGTGAACGATGCCGGGTCCCCCGCGCATTTCCAGCCTTCAAACGACTTGCCGTCAAACAGGCTGACCCAGCCGCTGTCGGGAGTTGCGGGTTCCGCGGCCCAGGCGAGGGTAGCGACCATGGAGAACAACAAGGGTACAACGTGGAACTTCACTGGGAGACTCCTTTGATACTCGTGATGTCAGGTGCTGACGACGCGAACGGTTCCCGATTCGTTGACAGACAACGATGTCCGGCGACATCCGGCAACGGACTCGCCGCCCGGACATTATGGCCTCTGACGTTGACGTTGCAAGGACGCCGCCGCCCGGAACAGGCCCCCCAGTCGTCAACGTCCGTCGGCAATCTTGAGTACGTGCAGCGCACACGCGTCCGCGCCGCTAGTATCCGGAACCTCGGCGGCGATGGGCAATTGCAGCAACGACTCCAGATGGTACCGCCAATGGCCTGCCGTGAAGTCCGAGCGGGGAATCTCTCGCGCGGGCAGCCAGTGTTGAATCGCGGAGCCCAGAATTTCGTCCTCGCGGAAGTTGGTCCGCGCCGGCCACAGCAGACGCGTACCGTTGGCGATCGCTTCCGACACGATGCCGTACCCCAGTTTCGAAACGACCGCATCGCAGGCGCACAGAAGTTCCGGGAACGTGAGCTGTGTGCCAAGCGTGATGTGGCGTACGTTTTCCAGCTGGGTCGGCGACGGTTGGTCGATTGCCAGAATCATCAGGTCCCGGGTGTCCGCGGCCACGCGTTCCAGAACGCCGTCCGGTAAACCGCCGCGCGTACCGGACAGGATGAGCGGCCGCTTTTCGTCCTCCAGCGCAAGTTGCCGTCGAATCGCGTGGCGCGATCGTTGGGGTTGCCGCGCAATCAACGGCACGTCGATCACCTCGGCGATGCTGGACACCCGATGCGAGAATGGCAACCGCAGCAGGGTTTGCACGCGGGCATAACCTTGAGTGACGAATTCGCTGAGATCGTGAGCTTTCGAGTTCGCGAAGAAGGGCTCGTAAATCCAATCCCACGTGAAATTGCCGACGAGCACACAGGGTAGACCGGCTGCGGCTGCGATGTAGCCTGCCAGGTAGGGAACGTCCCCGACGATGGCTTTGACGCCGTGCTGGTGCAGGTAATGGGCCTCGGACGACACCACGCTCTCGCGACGTGCCAGCAAATCGCGGACGCGCCTCTGGGTGCCCGGTATATCGATGTCCAGGGGATTCAGTTCGGCGGCTCCCGAGTCGACATCCACGCTCTGCACGGAGAGGCGGTCGTTCGGCGGCCCGAAGATCACGGGCGGCGCCGTGGTCCGCACGTGGATGTGCATCGCCGGGCAGCGGGCCAGCAACCGGAGCATGACTTGGGCGCTGCGCACGGCATGCCCGAATCCGTGGCCGCTGACGTAGTAGGCTAGGTGCAGCATGAGCGGAGACCCTCTGCAAAGATTTCCCTGTCGGCCATTGCGACCTCATGCAATCCGCGCTAAAGTCACGGGTGGCATCTGCCGGATCTCGTGAAGACCGCGTCGCGCCGTCGCGCAACGGCCAGTGCTGATCCCAGGCGGCTCTGCCGCCCTGTGTGCAAGAGCGTCGCCGGACATGTCTGAATCGTTCGATCCCTACTATCTGTGGCTGGGAATTCCTCCGAAGGATCAGCCGCCGAATCATTATCGGCTTCTCGGTCTCGAATTGTACGAAAACAATGTGACGGCGATTGACAATGCCGCGGAAAGGCAGATGACTCACCTGCGGCAGATGTCATCCGGACCGCGTGCCGTGGCAGCCCAGGACCTGTTGAACCAGATCGCAAAAGCGCGCATCGTACTCCTCGATGAGACCAAGAAGAAGCAGTACGACGAAGAGTTGCGGCAGCAGCTCGAGGGAACAGCGGCCAGCCCGACCGTCTTTGCCCCTCCGAGTCCCGGCGCCGGACCGTCACTCCCCACCGCCCGGGTCGGCTCCTTGCCGCCGGGACGACCGTCATCCCACCGGCGCTCGCCGCCGCTTTCTACCAGCCCAATGCAGTCGCGCTGGCTGCCCAACGTTGCGATGGGGATTCTGAGCGCGTTGCTCGTCGCCCTGCTATTTGTTGCGTATTGGCTCTGGTCCGACCAGGGCGGTCGCAAGCCGACAGCACTGCAGACCGGTGGCGTGCCGCCGCTGCAGTCTCCGCCCGCACTGCCGGCTCCTGAAGCGACTTCGACGCCGCACCAGGGGAATGGCCATGAAACGAAGGTTGCCGTTCCGGAACCGTCGTCTCCCGCTCCCGTAATGCCGCCGATCGAAAAGACTCCCGATGAGGCAGCCCCCGCACCAGAACCAGCGACCACACCTTCACAGGCGGCGATCCCGCCCGCCGGTCCGACCAGCGCGTCCGAGCCGGATCCGAACCCGCTGCTGAGTCTGCCGGAGTGGGTGGATTTGCCAGGGAGCATCGAATCGGAGCCGACAGTCATCGCTCCTCTGGGCACCGCGACGAGCGCCATGGAGTTGCAGGTCGTCGATCGACTGGCCGACAAGGCGGAGGCCGCGTCGTATTCCGTGAAACAGCCAATCCCGTCACAGGGAGCCTGGGAGGTTGTGCTCACAACAGCCGGTCCCGATGGGAGGCCCGTCGAGCAGGCGATTGGCTCGTTTGTGTTGGACGCCGCGCGGACAGCTCTCGTATTTCGCTGGGCGGGACCGCCGGATGGCAGCCAAGCGCTGCAGCAGTTCCGCAACTGCCTGATGCGGATCATCGCCGGCGGGCAGTCGCGAACCATTGCCCTCCGCGCGCCGCAACCCGCCCCACCTCTCGTGCTGAACATGCGTGACGCCCGCGACACACGGTCGTTCTCATTTGCAGCCCTGCCGCGACCCGGTAGCCTGGTGCTGGAAGTAACCGGTCTCACCGACTTCCCGCCGTTGGATGTCGCGTCGGGTGAAGTGCGCAGCGTTGCCGTTGGCCAGCCGCTGGTCCTGAAATTGACCGACGTGTCCGGAGCGCAGATCGAAGTCGAATTGACCAATCCGGCGGCAGATCGACTCGGCGTATCCGTGCGACCACTATTTCGTGATCCGGACGGCACGGTCAATTCGATGACGATGCAGCAGCTGAACACCACGTTGCGTAGTCTCGATGCATCGATTGCCCGGCAGCAGAAGGACATTCGAACTTTGGAACAAGCGCTGCGCGGCATGGAGGCTCTGGAACGCTCACCGCAGAACCTGTCCCCCGATGCGCGCCGACGCGACGTCCTGCTGGCGTCTTTGCGAGCCCGGATCCAATTGCAGAGGAACGTATTGACAGTCCGCCAGAGTGAATTGGCGGCGCTGCAGAGCCGCAGCGCAGCCGGCCCCAAGATCCGCAGCCTGATCGACGCGCTGCACAAGCGCGCGACAATCGCGTTCCGCATCCTGGCAAGATTCGATGCCGAGACGTCGCTGGTCCTTGTGAACTCCGATCTCTCCGAAACGAGCCTCGTGCCGAACCCCCCAAGCAGCCCGTAACCGCCCGATAAATGTGCCAGGCACATTTATCCAGGAAGACTGCACAAGACAGGCAAGGCAGGTATTCAGTCTTCGTGGGGGGGCTCGCCGGACGCTTGTCGCTGCGCCGCCGTCTCGGAGAACCGTCAACTCTGCCTGCCCCCGGGCTTCTCCCAACTATCTCGATTAGGGTCTCCAACGCAGCAGCTTGCCGCCGCCTGGGGGCAGATCCACACGCACGCGCCGCTCAGCGGGTTCCGCCCAATTCTGAGTCGTCGCATCAAAGACGCGAACTGGCCCAGCCGCGCGTAACGTAATCTGCAGCGCCTGTTGGTAGTCCAGGTTGACGACCAGCGCATCCGTTGCCGGCTTGTCCTCGCTCGATCCGAACAGTCCCAACAACACGCCCCGCAGGCGTTCCGGCGGCTTGTACTGCTGGACGGCTATGGCCGGATCGAGTTGGATCGGTGACGAATCCGGCAGCGCGACGGCTCCCGCCGGCAGCATTCCTTGGTGATACACGCCCAGGGATTGCAGCGGCTGGAGCTGCGAGGCAATCGCCACGAACTCCTGATTGAGCGGCTGGAGCGCGTGGTAGAGAGCGGTCGGCGACCCGTCCGGATTAGCTATGCCTCCGGTATGTCCCGGATGGCAGTAGACGTAGTACGAAATACCCTGCGCCCCATACGCCAACGTGGTGTAGACGAGATAACGCATCTCGTTCCCCTGCGGCACTCGGCGCACGGGTGTCCACGAACAGGCCTGCACAATGTTCAAGAACGGCAGGCGGGCTTGCCGCGCGGTTTCGCGCACCAGCGCCAAGTTCAGAAAGTACCCGTCCAGATCCCCGTCCGTCGCGAATTGATAGTGGTCATAGCTGATCAGTTCCGGTTTCACTGTGGTGACGAACTGGCGCAGGTGCTCGCGGTACGCCGTGACGGTATCGCCGACGGTGCCCAGCTGTTCATTCGAGGCATAAGTCGGGAAGAGGTTGATGTAGGCCATGTGCGCCGGATCACGCGCACGAAGATACGCCACAAGTCGGCCGATTGCCGGAAACGCGCCGGCGCCGGGCTCATCAAGCAGGAAGTAACAGTACAGGGCCGGGTGTCGTGCCACTCGGGCAATCAGCCCGTCCAGTTGCCGGCACTTCTCTGGATCGTCCAACGCGGCCGGCGTGATCAGGTCCGGGGCGAACAACATCGCCCGCAAGCCATTTCGCTGCGCGACGTCCAAGTCCTGTTCCCGGCACCAGACTACGTTCCAGCCTCCCTGGGCCATCTGCCGGGCTGTCACCTCGGTCATCTCCGGCCCGGCCCAGTAGGTCACGATGGGTCGGCCGACCGTCCACGCCGCCGGTGGAGCCGTCTCTGCCCCTTCCCCTCGTACGATCAGGCAACTGCCCGCCAAGATCAGAACAGTTGCGACCATTCTCGGTTGCAGGATCATCGTGATCTCCTCTGGACTCATCCCCTTTTCTTCAACGCGTGGCGGGAATCGCCCCAGCTGTCGAATCCGATGGTCCGTCCCACGGACTGAATTCGGGCCTCCAGGCAGCTCAGGCAACTCTCCGCCGATTCATCGAGGCACGGTTTGCCTTCGTACAACAAATAGTCTTTGCGCACTTCCAGCGGCGTGACTTGCGGCATCACCACATTGGCGCCGAAATTCAATCCTTCCTCGCGCCCCAATGGCCGCATGGCTTGCAGGGCCGTGGTGGCCGCGATGTTCACGTCCCGCAAGACGATTCGGGCAACGGCAATCATCAGGAGCGCTAACCGGTAAGCATCCGCGCTCGCCCAGCCGCAGTCGCCGTGACGGGCCGCCAGCGGCGTGTCCGGGTGCGGCAAGTAAGGCCCCATGCCGATCATATCCACATCCATGTCCCGAAAAAACTCGATGTCGTCGGCGAGGTGCTCCACCGTCTGTCCGGGAATCCCGATCATGACTCCCGTGCCCACCTGGTAACCGATGTCCCGCAAGACCTGCAAGCAGTGGCGACGCTGCTCCCAGGTCTGTTCCGGCGGGTGGACTCGCGCGTAGAGCTCCGGCGAACTGGATTCGATGCGCAACAGATACCGGTGCGCGCCCGCATCAAAGAAACGGTGATACGTGGCGGGCGATTGTTCCCCCACGCACAAAGTGATCCCCAGACCGTGCGGCAGCCGGTCAGAGACGCTCTCGCGCTTGATGCGCCGGACGGAATTCTCGACGAGCCTGACAAACGCCGCATCATGCCGTTCACCGGATTGCAGCACAACGGACCCGTAGCCCTTGTCGGCACACCAGAGTGCTGACGCGACGATCTCGTCCTCGGTGAGCACGTACCGCTTGACGTGCGGGTTGCCCCAACGGATGCCGCAGTATTCGCAGTTGTTCACGCACTCATTCGAGAACTCAACCAGTCCGCGGAAGAACACCTGCATTCCGCAGTGTTGCGCCAGCACGTCCATGGCGTGCGAACGCATGGTCTGCACATCTTCCCGACTGGTCACGGACAAGAGCGTCACGAGGTCCGCCTTGTCCCAGGAGCTTTTCTCCAGAACGCGTGCGAGGTTGCCGACCGACATTACTTCTCCCTTTTCCAGGATTCTAGGGATCTTTCCGGACTTGGGAAGCGCGGATCGCGGCACTTCCCGCCCGGGCGTCGTACGGCTACGATCTTGAGGGACCCCCTCGTGGCACCGAACCGGCGCAGCAGCCTCCCCCCACCCGCGCAAGAGAACTCAACGGTTACGACTCCATGACGCAGCTCTTCGCACTCCCACCGCTGGCCAACTCGTCGCTGAACGACGAGCGTCTCCTGTTCACGGTCTTGACTCAGCTCATCCTGATCATCGCTACCGCGCGCCTGTTCGCCGTCGTCTTTCGCTGCCTGCGGCAGCCAATCGTCGTGGGGGAAATCGCCGCCGGATTGGTGCTGGGACCCTCCTGCTTCGGTCATTTCTTTCCGGAAGCGTCGCAGCGCATCTTCGATCCGGCAGCCGCTGATGTTTTTGGCGTCTTGAGCCAGCTCGGCCTGATCCTATTGCTGTTTATCGTGGGATTGGAGTTCGAATTCAGTCATCTCAAATCGCACAGCCGCGCGGCCATCGCGGTCTCGCTCAGCGGCATCGTCGTCCCCTTTGCACTCGGCGCAGTGTTGGCGCTCGGCCTGTGGCAGGCCGTGAGCACACCTGCTCTCGGTGAGCGGGCATCGTTTGCGGGATTCCTGCTGTTCCTGGGAATCGCGATGTCCATCACCGCCATTCCCGTGCTGGGGCGTTTGTTGCTGGAATTGAATATCACGAAAACGACCATCGGCACGGTCACGATGACTGCGGCCGCCGTCAACGACGCCGTCGGCTGGATTCTGCTGGCCGCGATCTCCAGCATTGTGGAAGCCAGGTACGAGGTGGGGCTTACCGTCCGCATGGTGGCTGCCACACTCGCGTTTTTTGCGGTGGTGCTGTGGCTCGTACGTCCGTTGCTCAAGCGATACATCCGGCGAGCCATAGAGGCCGGTAACGGTGATCTGACGATGAACAGTCTGGCCGTCGTGTACGGATTGGTCTTCTTGTGTGCGCTGGCCACGAACCTCATCGGGATCTTCGCCGTTTTTGGAGCTTTCACGCTGGGGACGGTGCTCTCGGACGAGCCGGAGTTCCGTAACATCATGACGCGCCATCTGCGTAACTTCTTGACCGTGATCTTCCTGCCGATCTTCTTCACCTATACCGGCTTGCAGACCGACATCGGCGCGCTGCAATCCAACACCCAGTGGTTGATGTTCGGGGCCGTATTGGCCTGCGCGATTGCCGGCAAGCTGGCCGGGTGCGGGTTGGCCGCCTACGCCACGGGCTTTCACCTGAGGGAAGCCCTCTGTATCGGCACGTTGATGAACACACGCGGGCTGATGGAGTTGATCGTCATCAATGTGGGACGACAACTGGGAGTTCTGCCGCCGGACGTCTACTGCATGCTGGTGCTTATGGCTCTCTTCACCACGGCGATGACTACGCCCTTGTTACTGCTGCTGATGCGCGGCACGGAACTCGAACCGCAGATCCGACAGAGCGGCTTTCTGGAACGGCGCTCCGCGGAGCCCCTCTGACACGCCGCACTTCAATTCGAGCGAGTTGTCGTTACTTTGCGCGCCTTCGCGGTCCAACGGCTGCTTTCTTCCCCATAGACAAGTCACTTCACTTGCGGGCCGGCATTCGCCTGGGCACCGGCCTGGACAAATTCGGGTTTGGTTTCCCGCAGAATTTCGCGAACGGCACGCCGATCGTCCGCTGACAGATGGACGAACTGGTCACTGGTCACCGGCGCAGTCAGGATGGCTTCCAGCCTCTGGTAGACGCAATCCTTCGCCTCCGCCGGCAGGCCGTCGAATGCGGCCGAGTAGACGAGATAGCTGCAGGGGTACTTGAACAACCGCCGCTGCAGATCGAAGTCGCGCAGGGAGCGGCCCTGCGAGTCCCGCGGCCCGCGTGCGGAAAATGCCCGGGCGAAATCGCTGGTTCCGCTTACCGGTGACTGCAACGTTGCCTCGCGCGACAGCAGCAGGCCCTCCACTAGTTTCTCACTCGCATTGCGGATCCGGCGCAGGGTGGACGCGGAATGTTCTCCCTGGGGACGCCCCAACATTTCATTGATGACACGTTCGTCGTGCAACGCGAGCCGCGTTTGGAAATTCGCAGCCGTGATCAGATTGTGAACATGTGACTGGTGTTCCAGCACCATCAGCGCCACCAGGTCGCTGTGCGGCTGCATGTAGGGCGTCACATCGCAGAAGGCGTTCAGGTCCGTGACGTTCGCGCCGGCACTTCGATCGAACTGGTCTTCCCGCGCGCCGCGTTCCATCGTGCTGTTGCCCATGTGTTGCTGCTGACCGTGGGTACCCGTGACATACCAGCCGCCCCAACGCTGCGCGAACGGGCTTTCGTGCGTGGTTACGAAGCTGCCGGCTCGCAGAATGGGATGTCCTTCACGGTCCGGAAAAACCGATCGCACCAGGTGTCCCGGTACTCCTTGAGTGACGCTGGACGAATGGCATTGCAGGCATTCGTGCGTGCGCCGCACGAACCGCATGCCCGTGGCCGGTGCCTGGTCCACGGTGTAGAAGACCGCACCGAATTGCGGATCGGCGACGGAGATCTCCGTCACATCGCCGCCCGGAACATAGCCGACGTAAACGTCGTCGTTGAAATAGAGAGCACGCGGGGTCTGCGGAGCGATGAGTCGCAATTGGAAACTGGTCTTGGAGAAGACCAGCATTTGCGTGGCGGGATCGATGTCCAGCAACTTGAGCAACGCCGGCAGATAACCCCGGCGTGCATCGTATTCGCACGGGAGAGTTCCCGCCTCGCTGCGCGCCTGGAGTTCCGCGACGCGATTGCAGGGCTGACCGTCGAGATACCGAATCGGGGCTCCCTCGAAGGTCGCCTGCCCCACACAGGTCGCGGTAGTGCCGGCGAAGGCCAAGCCGCAGAAGGCGGCGGCCAAGGCACGACGTATCAATTTGCCGTCGGTCATGACCCCCTCCCGCAATGCACCCGGATTATTCACCAGAGAGGCACAGTAGGTGAAGAAAAGGCAGGTGAGGCAAGTGGTTTCGCAACGATGCGGATTGGATTGAATCCGACAAGCTGTGAATTCCGCCTCTTGTGCTTGCCTCTGTGTTCTCTGTGGCTCCGTGGTGGCTCTTCTGGTTTCCCTTGTCCGCAATGCACTGGCGGCACGCGCGGCCCGCCGCCTTGTGGGTTACTTGCTGAGCACCACGATGGCCAGATCGGCGAAGCGATTTGGATCCTCGACCACCCGGCAGCCGCTCTCGGTATCCAGGCAGACGTACTCGTGAATGGTGATTTCCTGCTCTCGGCAGAATTCCTCGAAGTCCGCAATCGTGAGGAAGCGCACGTTGCTCGTTTCGTACCAGCGGGTTCCGCCGCCCAGCGCCACCAGCGGCGCCCGGCCGTGTTCGGCCAATTGGGTGCGCAGTTTGTGGTAGCCCAGGTTGGGAAAGCTGACGATGGCCTGGCGTCCGACCCGGAGCATTTCGTCGATGACGGTGCGCACGTCGATGACCGTCTGCAGGGTCTGAGAAAGCACGACCACGTCGAATTGGCGATCGGCAAACGCGGCCAGTCCCTGATTCAGGTCCGCTTGCACGACATCCAGCCCGCGGCAGACACAGTTCACGACCGATCGCTCGTCGAGTTCCACGCCGACGAGATGCGGGTGTCCGCGCTCGCGCAGCAAGGACAACAGTCCGCCGTTGCCGCAGCCGAGATCCAGCACGCTGGAGTCTGCGGGAATGAGTTCGGCAATGGAGCGGTAGTCGAGGCGTTGCGGGTCATGAAAGATGCTGGTGGGATTGGGTCCGCCTTCGGGCAACGGCCCGGCCTTGGCACCGCCGTTGAGGTTCGCGAGGAAACCGGCGATGAGCGTACCATACGAGTCCAATTCGTCCGGCAGCAGAAACGCGTCGTGGCCGCACGAACTCTTCACATCGCAGTAGCTGATCGGCTTGTCCTGGGCCAGCAACGCATCCACAATCTGGCGCGACTGGAACGGCGGGAACAGCCAGTCGCTGGTGTAGCTGACGACCAGCCAGCGGCAGCGGGTGGGCTGCAGTGACTGCCTGAGCAATTCGGATGTCCCGCCCAGATCGAACAAGTCCATCGCCATCGAGAGCGTGATGTAGCTGTTCGCATCGAATCGTTCGCCGAACCGGTCTCCCTGGTAAGCCAGATAGGAACCTACCGAGAACTTCGTCTCGAACTGCGTGGCGACTTTGCGCGGCCGCAATCGATCGCCATCGAACTTGGCCATCATGGCTTCGCGCGACAGGTACGTGATGTGCCCCAGCATGCGCGCGATCGCCAGGCCGACGTGCGGGCCGGGTCCGTGATCGTAGTAGCGCCCGTCCTGGTAGTCGGGATCCTGCAGGATCGCATTCCGGCCGACGACGTCGAAGGCCAGGGCCTGGCTGGTCAGCCGCGCGCTGGTGGCGATGGCGGCAGCACCGGCCATACGGTCCGGATACCGCGTGGCCCAGTCCAGCGCCATGTATCCTCCCAGCGATCCGCCGATCACGGCCAGCAGCCTGTTGATCCCCAAGTGATCCGTCAGGCAGCGCTGGAGGTTTACGATATCCCCGATGGTGATCAGGGGGAAATCAGGACCGTAGGCCTGCCCCGTCGCCGGGTTCGTGCTGTTGGGTCCCGTCGTTCCGCGGCAGCCTCCCAACACGTTGGGACAGATCACGAAGTAGTGGTTGGTATCGATGGCCTTGCCGGGACCGACGGCAATGTCCCACCAGCCGGCATCATCCTGTTCATGGTGGCGGGCGACATGGGAATCGCCGGAGATGGCGTGGCAGATCAGTACCGCGTTGTCACGTTCCGGACTCAGTCGGCCGTAGGTCTCGTAGGCCACCGTCACGGAGGGCAGGCAGCCGCCACACTCCAGCGGAAACGGCTCGTCAAACGTCACATACTGTGCGTGGGCGAGCTGCCGCGCATGGCGATCGCTGTCGCTGCTCTCGAACGCCGGAGGCTGCACGTTGTCGTCCATGGATTATCGAGGGAGCACGGTACAATTCTCAGCGTTGGGAGGCGGCGAGTGCCTGGTCCAGGTCGGCAATGATATCCGTGATGTCCTCCAGTCCCACGCTGAGGCGAATGTAGTCTTCGCCAACACCGGCCGCCCGCAACTCGTCCGCGGTCTGCTGGCTGTGCGTCGTGGTGGCCGGGTGGATTACCAGGGTCTTGGCATCACCCACGTTGGCGAGGTGCGAACACATCTTCACGGACTCAATGAAACGCCGGCCCGCTTCGCGCCCGCCGCGAATGCCAAACCCCATGATCGCCCCCGCACCGTGCGGCAGATATCGCTGCGCGCGGCTGTGATCCGGATGGGAAGGCAGACCGGGGTAGTTGACCCAGGTCACCAAGGAGTGGGATTCGAGGTGGCGGGCCACTGCCAATGCGTTCTCACAATGCCGCGGCATGCGCAAGTGGAGCGTCTCCAAGCCTTGCAGGAACAGGAACGCGTTGAAGGGGCTCATCGCACCCCCCAAATCTCGCAGCCAATGTGTCCGGCAGGTGATGATGTAACACAATGCTCCGACCGCATCATGGAACACCGTGCCGTGATAGGCCGCATCCGGACGCGTGAATTGCGGCCATTTCTCCGGCTCGCGGGTCCAGTCGAACTTGCCGCTATCGACGATGCAGCCACCAATGCTGGTCCCATGTCCGCCAATGAACTTGGTGACGCTGTAGACAACGATATCGATGCCGTGGTCGATCGGGCGAAAAAGCATCGGTGTCAGGACCGTGTTGTCGCACACGACCGGCACGCCGAAGCGATGGGCCACGTCGGCGATGGCCTGGTAATCCAACACATCGTTCTTGGGGTTGGCCAGCGATTCGATGTAGACGGCGCGCGTGTTCGGCCGCATGGCCCGCGCGATGTTCTGCGGATCCGTGACGTCGACGAACGTGACCTCGATCCCCAACCGCCGGAACGTCGCGCCCAGGAGCGTAATGGTTCCTCCGTACAGGGCCTCGGCACTGACGATGTGCTGCCCGCTGTGCGCCAGATTCAACAGGGACACGGTTATGGCCTGCTGGCCGCTGGACAGCGCCAGGCCGCCAATGCCCCCTTCCAGCGCGGCCATACGCTGCTCGAAGACGTCCGTCGTGGGATTCATGAGCCGCGTGTAGATCCAGCCCATTTCTTTCAGCGCGAACAGGTCGGACGCGTGCTGCGTGTCCCGGAAACAGTAGCTGGTCGTCTGATGGATCGGTACGGCTCGGGAGCCTGTGGTAGGATCCGGCCGCTGGCCTGCATGCAACGCCTTGCTTCCCAACCCCTGCAACTCAAATGCCTGAGAGTCCATGCCCTTGCCCTTCCCGCTCGATTGCCACTCACACCCCGCGCGCCGGAATCGCCGCCAGGCGCGGCGTCAAGGTTTTCGATTTTAGCAGCTGGAGTCGTGTTCGCCAGGGACAATCGCGGAACTCCCCGTCGGGCACTACTGGCGTTGGGGGACCGGGGCAGCCACAATGGGCTCCTTGTTGACGTCCTCTACCTTACCGGGAAACATGCCGCATGAGCCGCAAGAAATCTACCGGCACGCCCTCAGCCGACTCGCAGGCTGCTCCGAGCCCGTGGCGATCGAATACCTGCCTGTTGCTGCTGATCGCCGGCCTGGTACTTCTGACCGTTCTCGCAGTCTATTGGGTGCGGCCGCGTCCTGCGGAACCGGCGGCTCCTCGGGAGACCAGCGACGAAGCGCAACCGGCCCGCACCACGCCGCCAGAAGCGAGTCGCACCGCGCCCGATCCGGAAGCGGACGCAACGGCACCCCGGCCGCGACCGGCGGAGTACGCCACCTTGAAGGGGCGCTGGCTGCGCACGGATGGCGACTACGTGATTGCCGTCGAGGACGTCACTTTGAACGGCACGGTGAAAGCCGCTTACTACAACCCGACCGCGATCCATGTCTCCGAGGCGCGCGCGACGAAAGAAGGAGACCGGCTGGAGCTGTTTGTGGAACTGCGCGACGTGAACTATCCGGGCTGCACCTACCGTTTGAACTACGTGCCGGAGACGGATCGACTCCAGGGAGTCTACTTCCAGGCTGCGATGCAGGAGCAATACGAAGTGGCTTTCGAACGGTCGCCCTAGGACCGCGTCAGGAGGCGGGTGTCTTCGCCGTGGAGTCGGCGGCGTTGAGCACGACTTCGATGGTGCGGAAGAGTTCGTGGGCGCGCACAGGCTTGGGGATATAGTCGTCCATGCCCGCCGCTAGACATCGTTCCCGATCGCCTTTCATGGCATGGGCGGTCATCGCGATGATCGGGATATGGGTACCCTGTGATCGTTCGCGGGCACGAATGGTGGCAGTGGCCTCAAAACCATCCATTTCCGGCATCTGCACGTCCATCAGTACCAGGTCGAACTGTTGCGCGTCCAACGCGGCGATGGCCTCGCGCCCGTCGTTGGCGATCGTGACGGAGTGCCCCTCCTTTTCCAGCAACCAGATCGCCAGTTTCTGGTTGACCGGGCTGTCTTCCGCCAGCAGGATCTTGAGTGCCGGGAAGCGGCAGCCTGCCGCCTGCGGCACCGGCTTGACCGCACCGGCATCGGGCGCTGCCCCCAGCGCCACGTTCAGAGTCTCCACCAACTCCAACGGTTTCACCGGCTTGAGCAGGTACGCGTTGATGTCCAGCACTTCGCAGCGCGCGATCTCACCGGGGCGGTCACCGGCATTCAACATGATGATCACGGGAGTGTCCAGTCCGGAATCTTGACGGATGCGCGCCGCCAAGGCAAAGCCGTCCCCCGTGGGCATGTTGGCATCGGCCAGCACCAGCTGGAAGGGTTCGCCCGCCTCTCGCGCCCGCAGCAATCGCTTCCAGGCCTCCTCCGCATCGGCCACCAGTTCGGGCCGCAGTTCGCTGGCAGCGCACAGCTCCTGCAGGATCTTCCGATGAGTTGCGTTATCGTCGACTACCAGGATGCGAGCGCCGCGCAGGGCCGGGGGTGTTGCGAGCGGTTCACCGTCGTGGGCCGGCTGAACGGGCAAAGTCACGTGAAACGTGCTGCCGCGCCCTTCGTTGCTCTCCACCGAGATGCGCCCGTTCATGAGCGAGACAAGTTGCGAGCAGATGGCCAGCCCCAGCCCGGTACCTCCGTACTTGCGCGTCATGGAGGTATCAGCCTGCTCGAAGGCATCGAAGATCGTAGCCTGTTTCTCCGGCGCGATGCCGATACCCGTGTCGGATACGGAGATGACGACGGCGGGTTGCCCGTGCAAATCCGGCAAGTAGCTCACGTCGAGCAGCACTTCGCCGGACTCGGTGAACTTGATGGCGTTGCCCACGAGGTTGACCACGATCTGCCGCAGGCGCCCGCTGTCGGCCACCACGCGCCGCGGCACATCGGAGTGGAATCGCAGCAGGAGCTCGAGATTCTTGGAGTGGGCTCGGAAGGCGAGCGATTTCAGCGTATCGCCCAACGCCTCCTGCAGATCGAAGGCCGCGTCCTGCAGCAGCAATTTGCCGGCTTCGATCTTCGAGAAATCGAGGATGTCGTTGAGAATGGACAAGAGCGACTCACTGGACTGCAGCACCATCTTCAGATAATCCCGCTGCGACGAATTCAGCTCGGTGTCCATGAGCAGTTCTGTCATACCGATGATGGCGTTCATCGGAGTGCGGATCTCGTGGCTCATGTTGGCGAGGAAGTCACTCTTCGCGCGGTTGGCCGCTTCGGCCGCTTCCTTGGCGAGCTGCAGGGTCATTTCGGCTTGCTTGCGCAGCGTGATGTCGCGGGAGATCCCGAACGTGCCCACCACGTCCCCCGACGCGTTGCGCAGGCAGACCTTGCTGGTCAGCAGCCATTTCTTTTCACCGCTGGCGGTCACCTGTTCTTCTTCTTTGTTCACCACCGGCTTGCCCGTGCGCATGACCTCCTGCTCATCGGCCAGATACTGCTGCGCCTGTTCCGGGGCAAAGATGTCGGAATCGGAATGGCCGACGGCTTCTCCCGGCGAATTCAGATTGAAGTACTTGGCCAGGGCGTGGCTGATGCGAATGAACCGGCTTTGCGCGTCCTTGAAGTAGATGAAGTCCGTGGAGTACTGCAGCAAGGTATTCAGCAGAAACCGTTCGTAGGCCAGGGCCGCTTCCGCCTGGCGGCGAGCGGTCATATCGCGCGTGATGCCTCGGTAGCCGATCACCTTGCCGAACGCATCAACGATCGGTACGGCATTGGTTTCCGCGAACACCTGCCGGCCACTTCGATGCAGGTACGTGCTCTCCACGGCCGCCAACGGCTGGCCGGCTGCCACCGCGCGCTCGAAATGGGCCTGCGCTGCCGCGCGCTCATGCGGCACCATGAACTCCGTCTGGTTCTTCTGCAAGACCTCATCGACGCGGTAACCCAGCAAGTCCGTGACGTGCGGGCTCACGTAGCGAAAACCGCCGGACAGATCGACCTCCCAGATCCAGTCACTGGTGTTCTCCACCAGCGCACGAAAACGCTGCTCACTGTCCCGCAGCGCCACCTCCGCGCGCTGCCGATCGTGGACCTCACGTTCCAGCGAGACGTTGGCCTCCCGCAATTCACTCGTTCGCTGCACCACCAGCTGCTCAACGCGGTGCTTCCGATTCATCATCGCATGCGCGTAGGCGGCCATCACCGCCGTCACGAGCACCCCCAGCACCAGCGCCACCCACGATGTGGGCGTGCGGCGTTCCACGAAATACCGTCTGCCGGGAAAACACTGGACGGCCCAGATCCGCCCCGGAACATCCAACACGCTGCGTTCGATGAATTCGCCAGCACCTTCAGCTTGCGGAGCCAATCCCGGGGCGAAGCTCACCGTCTGGGACCGCGAGTCGAAACTGGCCACGAATTCCGGCCGGTCGGATGCCACGACATCGTAGAGCACAATGTCCACATCACCGGAAAGAGGCTTGAGACCGGTCTCCATCATCTCCGCCAGCGGGACGATGACCCCCAGGAATCCCGCGAGTCTCGCTCGGCGCGTCTCGGCGGTGTCCGCCGGATTCGGATCGGGTACCACGGGGCGCAACGCCAACACGACGTACTGTCCTTGCACCATGATCGCGCCGGTAACTCCCACTAGCCCATTCTCCAACGAGCGGGCAATGGTGGCTTTCGCGGTCGGCACCGACGCGAGGTCCAACCCCAACCAAGGACCGGCTGGCGTTGTGGTTTCGAGATACTGGATCGGAAACAGATCCTCCGGACTGGAAGCGCGTTTCTGCAGCTCGCCCTCGGCCGTCAACTGCGTGACCTGGTAGCCGGCTAACCCCTGGCGCACGTTGTCCGCCTCGAAGGCAGCCTGATCCGCGGGACGCACACGGGGGACCCACATGCGCGACTCAACCTGCGGCCCGCTCTGAGGGCGACTTCGGCTGGCAGTGCGGAAGTCTTCCAGATTGCCCGGCTTGCCCTCGCGGATGAACCCCGCCAGGCCGTAGATCGCTGTGACTTCGCTACGAAATCGCGCCTCCAACTCGCGGATGTGTTGTCCCGCATCGGCCTTGAACTGCGCCACAAGGACCCGGTTTTCGCGCACCGCAAGTGCCAGATATCCTGCCAGTGACAGACCGGCTCCACATAGCAGAATCACCGCGAGCACAATCCATTGCCTTCTCTTGCCACTGGACTCCGACAACTTGGACATCGTGGTCCTCCCCTCCTCATGGATCGACTCAGACCGCGACCGCCTGGCGCGACAGCGGAGCGATGAGCGAAACCACGGCCGGCCGCTCGCCTCCATTCTAACTGCCGGCCCTCCGCAAGCGATATCAGGTTCCGTCAGGAATGCAGCCCGGCGGATTGGCCTCGTAAACGACTGCCTATCGGCCGGGCGCTGGCGGCACCCAACAGGCGGCCTCACGAGCAGGCCACATCTGCAGCCAATCCTTCCAGGCGATCGGTTTGCGGCTGAACATCAGTTCGTCGTAGGCTGATTCGGAAGGCTCCGTGACGAACCGCAGGGCCATTGTCAGAGCGGCCGTGGCTCCCGTGTCGCGCAACTTGTGCAAGCCCGCAAACTGGTAGCGGCCGTCGCGCCAGACCAGGATCCCGTCGCTGATGATGTCGTACCAGAACAGCGGCGGCCCCAGTTCCTCCACGACTCGCTCCCACAACATGTCGACACCGGCCGCTTTGTGGAGACCGCTGAGCGCCCAGAGGAAGGCTTCCCGTTCCTCCGCGGGCAATGCATCCAGCCAGCCGCGGCTCGGCATGGAAGCCACCAGCCACCCGCCCCGTTCCTGAAACGTCAGCCAGAGCGATTCGTGTACCAGGTCGGGACGGCGCAGTTCCAGGCTGGCCTGGTTCGAGGCCAGGCGGATCCGGCCGATCTCCAACGGTGCTCCGCCCCATTGCCGGCATTCCGACAGCAGCGCGACCAGTTCGCGCGCGACGAAATTGCGCAAAGACTGTTCGACATGATGCAGCTTCTCGCGCTGCTTGTGAGCGGCTTTCCAGCTCGCGGGCCCCACCGCCGGATAACGGGCGCGGCGCAGGCGCGAGAAGACCCGCGGTACGGTGCCGGAGTGAAATCCGAGCCGCAGCAAACGCAGCATTGTCTCGCCATGATCGCCAATCGGGATGGGCTGCAAGTTGCGCGATCGATTGGCCGCGTAGAGCCGCCAGTTCTCTTTCAGTTCCCAAACGAGAAAACCGAAGACACCCGGCAGGAGAAACACCGTAGTGCCGGCAATCGTATTTGCCCAGAATGCGCCCAGCGGGTTGAGTGGTGCGGCAACAATGCGGGTCAGCTGGATGCTGAACGGAAGCATGATCTTGTGCGAGACTGTCACCACGGGGAAGTGCTTGATGGGATTGACCTGAGGCTCGATCAGCAACGTGACGTAAATGCGGATGATGTAGTTGACGGCCGACCACAGAGCGCCCGCCACCGCTTTGACGGCCAATACCCAGCGGCGCTCGCCGGTGCGAAACAACAGCCACGCATCCACCGCGTAGAGGACCTGTTCCACGGCCTGCAACAGGAACTGGAACAGATCCATGATCAAGCGGAATCCGGCGGCGATGAAGTAGATGTGCAGGCCGCGCAGGCCGCGCACGAATTGATCCGTCACCCATTCGTCGGCAAACCGCCCCACGGGGGAGTTCAGCAAAACGTTGACGAACAGAAAGACCACGGCGCGGGCACTCCACCCAAGGCCGTCCTCCCGATGCAGGAAGGGAAACAAGACGCAGTAGGAAATCGCCAGCGGTTTGAGCAGATAGCTGACCGACACCGAGTAGAGCGGGCTATCCAGGATCCGTCGGACCCAGGGCAAGCGGAGCGTGACGACGGGCAAGTCGTACACCAGGCGGCGCGCCACTTGCCGCAATTTGAGCACCACCGACAGGCACCAGCGCCGAAAGGGCTCGTGCTCCAACAACATCAACAGGAAAATGCCCAGCAACAGGACTTGCGAAATGCCCAGGACGTCCGGGCGGGCACTCGCTTCGGGCGTGATGATCGTCTCCGGCAACTGGCCAGCAGCGTCCGCCACCGGAACGGCGGGGGCCTTGTGCGCGAACAAATGGGCGATATGCCGCAGCCCTTCCAGGATCAAGAACGCCCCGCCGAAGGGAAGGGCCAGGTAACGTGTCAAGAACCGCCCGAACTGTGTCCCGAAGGCCAGAGCGCTCAGGCGATGCGACCACCGCAAATAGACGGGACCGTGATGGTAGACTCCATCCAGGTCCGCGGCCAATCGCCGGTCGATGCGCAGCAACAGATCGCCGGCGAAGAGTTCTCGCAGTTGAGTGAGATCGGGGAGCTTCAGGTTGTTCTGGGAGAGCGTGTCGCGGATATTGCCGAAGCTGAGATAACCCTGTCGGACCATTCGGTCCAGCAGCTCCTCACCGATCTTCTGAAACGCAACGTATTCCGGGACATTCCCGGCCCGCAGTCCCTCATCGGCAATCGCATGCGCGATGATGGGACGTACGTGTTCACGCAAGTCCCGCTGGCTGTTGGTGACTGCCACATCAATCAACTGCGACAGGCGCTCGCGGGCCGCTCCCGCAAGGCGGGACGTCAGGACTTTGAGTGCCGCGCTTTGCAGGTGTTTGGTGACGAGCACTTCGCGCAGCAATGGCAAAGGCCGCCGCAAGGGCCTCTTTCCCCACGACCGGCACCAGTCAAACAGATCGATGGTGAAGACGCCCCGTTCGTGCTCGATGCAGACCTTCTGCAGGTCGTAGAGCAGCCGTGACTCCACGGTTCGAAACCCCTGGTCGGAGCGCTGCAGAACGGGGATCAGCGCCGCGACCCAGCGCTTCGCCGCCTCGTCGTTGAAACCCAGCGCCTGCTGCAAGCGGACCACCAGGCGTCTCAACTCGGCCGTCGCCAGCGATTGCATGCGTTCCTGGTGATGGGGCAATGCCACACGCGCGGCCTTGTGGCGGAGAATCGCCGCCGTCACCACGTTGCCGACGGATCCCGCGCGCTCGGCACGGGCGATCAACCGCCAATAGGCTGGCGGAGACGGCCGCAAAGGATCGACCTCGATCGGCTCGACCTGATCCGGCGCGTGGAACTCGTAGTCGGTCGTCAGTACGACGCGTTCTGCGCCTGCCAGACGCGTACTGTCCTGTACGGCCCGGTAGTCAACGTCGCGTGCCAGAATTTCCGCAATTCCCTCCGGCTCCCTTATGGCGGGAAAGTACCACGGGAGCTGCTCGGGCGCAAACAGCCGCAATTCCAGGAAGACCGCGGCAAACTCCACGTAGGTGGACAGGTCCGTGCGCGGCGGCAGCAGCAACTCATCGCGCTGCAACACGGCGCGAATCTCCGCGTACTCGGGCGACCCGATCCGCCGCAACCGATCCAGCACGTCATCTTCGGTCAATTGCCCGGCGGCCGCGCGGCGTTGCAGTTCCAAATGAATGCGGACGTGAAACAACATCCGCCAGTATTCGAACAGCACATCGGCAGCCGGACGCGTCTCCAGCTCCCCCTCGTCCGGACGGCGGAGCAGAAACACCACATTGGGCAGCTCGCGGGAAGGATCCAATTCCAGCTCGAAGCGGCTCACCACGTCAAACAACCGCTCCCGCAAGATCACATAACAGCGCTCGTGCGGCACGCTGAAACCCAGCGGCGGTATGCGCCGGTCCTGACGAATCACCCGTCGCAGCACTCGCGGTGAAACCAGCAGCGCTGCCGGGTCGGCCGTCAATAGCAGCTGCTCGAGTTCCAGCAGGCTGATCGGACGCGTATCGGGTGGAGCCATGAGCGAACCCGCCGCCACTGCTTACTCAGAGGGACAATCAACCGGAGGTGCCGGACGTGGATGTCGGACGTAACCGGGAACGGTCGCCCGACATCCAGAGCACCTCCCGGCGCGGAACCATCTCAACCACTGCGCCCGTGGGAACTTGACGCCTGCAGGCTAACGGCCGACGGGCTGCGGTGTCCATGCCAAATGCCAGATCACTCCCCGCGCCGCCCGCTGCCAGCCAGCACCGTATCGCGGGCAACTGCCCAATTCTACCTCACCCGATCCGTCGCGAATTGCCAAATCGGCGCACCGGACGGCCCACAAAATCCCCCCCGTGCCCCGACCCGATGCGGTACGAGATACCGCCGGGCTCTGCGATTCAACGTGCGTTCCGCCGGTGAGACCCCGTTCGACATCCCGCCTCGCTTGCGGGACTTACCCGCCGCGGGCAAACTATGGGTCGTTCCCGATCTGCCGCGAATTGCGGCGTCCAGGCACTGCAGTGGAGGAAATGAAGCGATGCTGCAACGCAGACGGCCGTCGTGTCGAGTCATCCTGCTCTTGGCCGGCTCCTTGGTGTGGCTCACCGGCTGCCAGCGGCAGGCGCGCGATGAGCGACCGGTAATCGGCCTGGCCGTACCGTCGCTGACCCATCCGTTCTTCATCTACCTGAAAGACAACGTGCTGGACGAAGCCCGGCAACTGGGCGTGGAAGTGATCGCGGCTGACGCGGAAGACGTGGCCGCGCGACAGATGGCGGTGGTCGAGGATTTCATCGCGCGCGACGTCGCGGGAGTACTCATGTCTCCCATCGGGGCCGATGCACTCGTGCCGGCGGTGGAATCGCTGAATGCAGCCGGTATCCCGGTGGCCACCGTGGATCGCCAGGTCAACGGCGGCGATGTTCTGGTCCATGTCGGGGCGGATAACGTCGAAGGCGGTCGCCTGGCGGCCCGGTACATTCTGGAACAACTCGGCGGCAAAGGAGACATCATCCAACTCGAGGGAACTCCCGGCGCTTCCCCGGCAATCGACCGCAAAGGCGGTTTCGAAGAGGCGCTGGGCAACTCCAGCGCACGGATCGTCGCTTCGCAACCTGCTGACTTCCAGCGCGCCAAGGGCCAGACGGTCATGGAGAACCTACTGCAGGTGCACGAGAACTTCCAGGCGGTCTATGCAGCTAACGACGAGATGATGTTGGGAGCCATCGAGGCCATGGAGGCCCGCAAGATCGACGCGGCGCGCGTCGTGACTGTCGGCTACGACGCGATACCCGACGCCATCCGCTACGTTCGCGAGGGCCGACTGGACGCGACTGTGGAACAATATCCGGGGCAGCAGGCCCGGACCGCCCTGCGTTTGCTTGTGGAGTACATCCGAGAGAAGAAGCGGCCCGCTGCGCCACACGTTTTCATCAAGCCGGTGGTCATTGACGCCCGGAACATCGACGCGGCCGAGCAGAAGCGCTAGGGCATTCCATGTTCCGCATCTCCTGGAAAGACATGCTGCAACGGTACGGAATCGTACTGGGGTTTGTCATCGTCGTGCTGACGCTCTCCCTGCTCTCCCCGTCGTTTCTCACGACGCGTAATCTGCTGAATCTGACACGCCAGACTTCCGTACACGGGATCATGGCGGTCGGCATGACGTTCGTGATCCTTACCGGCGGCATTGACCTGTCGGTGGGTTCGCTGCTGGCATTGTGCGGAGTGGTCTGTGCCAGTCTCGAACACGCGGAATGGCCGCTGCCGGCCGTGCTGGCAGGTACACTGCTGCTCGGCGCGGCCGCTGGCTGGCTGAACGGCCTGGTGATCACCAAGGGCCAGGTAACGCCTTTCGTCGTGACCTTGGGAACGATGAGCGTGGCGCGCGGGCTGGCCCACATCTACACGGACGGCCAGCCCATCAGCAGCTTTGGAGCGCCGTTTCGGTGGATTGGCTCCGGCGAGATCCAGCACGTGCCGGTGCCCGTCGTGCTCTTCCTGGCCACCGTCGCCTGCGCGGCATTTGTGTTGCAGCACACCGTGCTGGGCCGGTACACGTATGCCATCGGCAGCAACGAAGTGGCCACGCGGTTGACCGGCGTCGCCGTCGATGCCTACAAGGCCACGGCCTACGTAGTGTGCGGCCTGACCGCAGCGGTCGGCGCCGTCGTCCTCACGTCGCGACTCAACGCCGCGGAGTCCGTGGCGGGCACGGGCTATGAACTCGACGTGATTGCCTCAGTTGTCATCGGCGGCACCAGTCTGTCGGGTGGACGAGGCAGCGTCTGGGGTACCCTGATCGGCGCGTTGCTGATTGGCGCCATCAACAACGGGATGAATCTCCTGATGATCCCGTCGTACTATCAACTGGTCGTCAAAGGCGCCATCATTGTCGCCGCCGTACTGGTCGACCGCCTGCGTGCGCGGGAGGCGTGCTGAAATCAGCAGCGGCATCAGCAGCCAGCAGGCCGCCGTCGTGAGGGTGCCGATCAGCACCAGCAACTGAAAGGCGCGGTGTGGTCCCCACCAGTGCTGGCAGAATTCATAGAGGTAGCCACCTGCCAATATCGACAGCGACAACCCCGCATTGGATAGCGCCATCAACAGGGCGAAGACCGTGGCGGCGGAAGCAGGCGGGCACACACGCGCGGCGAAATCAAACTGGATCAGATTCGCCGTCATGTAACTGAAGCCGATCAAGAGCGAGATTACGATCGCCGTCTTTTGACCGCTGAGCCCCCAGTAGGCGACCGTGCTGACAATCCCCAACACGATCGATACGTGCACCAGCACGGAGAACGCGACACGGCGGCAGTAGAAACCATACGCCATACTCGCGAACATCATCGCGCCGGACATCAGCGACACGGTATGACCGTAGAACTGTTCGCTGAGCCCCAATTCGTCTGTCATGTAGAGATACAGGACGGAAGTCGAAAACGGATTGAAGTTCCACAGGAAGAGAAACGCTCCCACGGCCCAGACCGCGCGCTGTTGTGCCGCGTGCTTCAATTCCCGAACCGCGCGCGACCACTCCCCGCGCCTCCGGGGCTGCGGCTCCTCCTGGACGTAGAACACCGTCAACAGAAACGTGGCCAGCGTGGCGAACGCGCAGATCAGGAAACCCGTTCGCTGCAGTCCGTGCTGACTGAGATAACCGCCCAGACTCCCCACGATCACGGACGCAGCCTGCATGCACGTCCATTGAATCGACTGCAGTCGGCCCGTCAGACCCGTCGGCTGCCCCTTCTCCACCATCAGAGCGTCCGCGACCACATCCGAGAAAGCGACGCCGACCGTCGGTATCAGCAGCACCGCCAACAGCCACGCTAACGATGGCTCCGTCAAAGGAGCGAAGGCGACGTAGAGCAGTCCCGCCACCGTGGCCGCGGTCGAAACCAGCAGATAACTGCGGCGGCGATAGCCAGCCAGAGGTACGAAGTCCGAGAGTAGTCCATAAAGCGGCTTGAACCACCAGGGCACCGACAGCAGGGTCGCAAACAGCGTGATTTCGGTGGCCGAACAGTCCCAGTTCCGCAACAGCGACCGCACCGGCTGCGCGATCAGTCCCTCCGTCGGCTCCCCAATCCCCTGCACGAAATACACGGCGCCGAAAAAGCAGCCCAACGAGACCGCGTTGGCTCTGGCCGCAGAGGTCACGTGCGTTCGGTTCGGCCGATTTTCGGGCGCGAGCGACGAATCAGCAGACAGGCTCATGAGGATGATTTGTCGCGGAACTGCCGGCAGAGAACAAGAGCCCCACAAGGCACATCCGCGGCCCCGGCCGCTGCTTTTTCCCATTTCGACTTGACGTCTTGGGGATCTGCGGTAAACAAGAGGCTACGCGCGACCGGATTACCGCGGAGAAGGCTCCGTGCTTGCCAGGACCTGCGACTTGGCAATGCCGTGGCCAAGGAATCAGGTTCGCAGGAGCCGGGGGACCTGGCCCGCTGATTGACACAATTCGGCTACCTGCCTTGGAGCGGTTTCATGCCACAAGAGACGTACTCTGGGTTCTTCCTGGAATTCCTCAAGAACCCGGGCACCGTTGGGGCCGTGGCCCCCAGTTCCCAGCGTTTGGCCGGACAGACGGTCAACGCCATTGATTGGGACACCGTGAGGACACTCGTCGAATACGGTCCGGGCACCGGTTCCATTACCGAGGTCATTCTGGACCGCAAACCCGAGAACGTGAACTTCTTCGCGATCGAACGGTGCGACCGGTTCGTCACGATACTGCAGGAGCGGTTCCCCCACGTAAAGGTCTTCGAGGACAGCGTCGCCAACGTGAAGGCGGTGGCCGAATCCCAGGGATACTCCAGCGTGGATGCAGTGATCTCCGGCCTGCCCTGGTCCTCCTTCACGGACGAGCAACAGACGGAATACTTGGAGGCCATGGTCAGCGTGTTGAGTCCGCGCGGACAATTCGCCACGTATGCCTATCTCACGGGCCTGCCCCTACCCTCGGCGCAACGCTTCCGCAAGAAACTCCACAAGTATTTCGACCGAGTGCGGTGCAGCCGTACCATTTGGCGCAACGTGCCACCCGCGTTCGTGTACCACTGTCAGCTCAATCGCCTTCCCTGAAATCGGTGTTCTCCTGCGATGCAGGCGGCAACGTGTCTGATGCTGGAACATCGGGCTGGGTCGGCACCGGCCGGGCGCTCGGGCGCAGTGACCGATTCCAGAGGGCGATCAGCGGATACCCGAAGGCAAAGAGGCTGAACAGCAACGGCAGGGCCAGCTCGTGAATCGTCGCCAACACGACGACCACAAACATGACCTGCGCCAGCTTGTAGAAGTTCCGCCGGCCGTTGAGCCACTGGCTGAGCACGTGCGGATATCGAATCCGCGATACCATCAGGCCGGCCAGCACCAATGTCACGATGGGCGTACCCGTCTCGACCAGATCGACTCCCAGCTGGCTCCACCACTGCACCATACCGGGCAGGGATGCATCGGTACCTTGCCGCAGGGTAGGCATGGCGATGGCGAACGAGGCGACCGTACCGGCGGCTGCGGGAGACGGCAGACCGCGAAAGTAACCGTGGTCGTCATGATCGTGCGTGTCCACGTTGTATCGGGCCAGACGCAGCAGCACGCACAACGCGAACATCACACCGATACTCCACAAGAACCGCAGGTAGAACCCGGCTGACAGGTTCAGCATGATGAACACGGGCGCCACGCCAAACGTGATGGCGTCGCAAAGACTATCCAATTGAATACCGAATTCACTCGTCTGATTGGTCGCGCGCGCGACGTAGCCGTCGATGCCGTCAAACAACATGCCCAGGTAGATCAGCGCACCGGCATAGAACGCCGCCGCAGGATCGCCTAACTGCGGGCGCGCCGTGGTCAGTACCGCGATGCTGACCAGGCCGCACGTACCGTTCCCCAACGTGATCAACGTCGGCAAGACGGGGAACCTGGTCCGAAAGCGGGCACGAAAGGGAGTCTTGAGACGCGGTCGAAATCGAGAACGAAACGGACGCACGGTTGCATTTCCTCCAAGCACAATCTGCGGAACACGACGGACCCAGCCGTCATGCTCCTGTTTCGGTGCTGGCGGCCGGATATCGAGCCAGCACACTCACCCCGGCGCGGACCTTCTGCCCCACCCCTGCCAGGATCTCCAACCCAGGCGCCTTAGCCAATACCAGCTCGGTTCGCGACCCCAGTTTGATCATGCCGAGCGCTTCCCCTCGTCTCAACACCGCGCCGGGAGCGACCCAACAGACGATTCGCCGCGCGATCGCTCCGACGATCTGCCGCACGATCAGCGGACGATAGGGAGCGCTGGCCTCCTCCAGACGCAGTTCCATTTGCTCGTTTTCTCGACTGGCCTCCGCCCGCAGCGCGTTCAGAAACTTGCCGCGCCGATAACGCAGGCCAAGTACTCGGACGTCGCAGGGCACGCGATTGACGTGCACGTTGAAGACCGAAAGAAAGATATCGATTCGCCACGCGGCGCCGCCGATGAACTCATCGTGGATCTCTTCCACAGCCACAACGCGGCCATCCGCAGGGGCGACAATCAGCCCCGGCTCCGGGGGAGGTTGCCGGCGCGGATTCCGAAAGAACCACACCACCTCCAGTCCCAGTGCCGCCGTCACGATGGCCAGCGGCCAGAACACGACCGCGAAAATGCCCGACATGAGGAAGAAACCTCCGCCCAACAGGATCAGCTCCGCCAATCCCGCGCGAACGAAAGGCAATCGATCCCGCCAGGCAAACGGGTCATCTTCCGGCAGCCAATAGTAGCCCCCCTGGTTGCGGAAGAACTTCACGTCGCGCGGGTCCAGTACTTCGTGCGGGCAGGCATTATGATCGCCCCGGCGCGTCGCGCGCATGCGAGCGACGTAACCGGGCCGCAAGGTCTTGAGCAGCCATCGGCGCACGTATCCCCAGGCCAGCTCACACCGCATGCAGACACCGCCCCCCGGTTGAATGGAAGAGATCGCTGCGTCGATCGGCTCAATCGGCCGACCTCCCGGCGAACGATCACCGGCTCCTGCGGTTTGCGGATCGGAGTGAGCTGTTATGGCTTCCGTTGACAATTCGCGTTCCTTGATCGTTCCACACATTGATATCATGGCGTACGAACTCCATTATTTTCGCTGTCGCACGTCTTCACAACCCGTGCACGCTTCCGCGGACCAAAGCCACAGGTGATCTGTAATGCCCATCAAGCAACTCAGCGACGAACAAATCCGAACCTGGACGCTGGCCCAGAAGGACCAATGGTGGCTGGAGAACGTCTGGCAAGGAGACATGCCGCAACTCACGCTGCGCGCGGCGACTACCGGTATGCTGCTCGGCGGCATCCTCTCCTTGACCAATCTCTATGTCGGGGCCAAGACGGGCTGGACTCTCGGCGTGGGCATCACTTCCGTGATTCTGGCATTTGCCGCATTTCGAGTGCTTTCGGCTTTGGGCCTCGCGCGCGAATTCACGGTGCTAGAGAACAACTGCATGCAATCCATCGCCACCGCGTCGGGGTACATGACCGGACCACTCATCTCATCATTGGCCGCGTACATGATCGTCACCAACCAGGTGCTGCCCATGTTGACGACGATTCTCTGGATCGTGTCGCTCTCGTTGCTTGGCGTGCTGTTCGCCTTTCCGCTGAAACGCCGCTTCATCAATGACGAACAACATCCGTTTCCCGAGGGCCGCGCGGCAGGGATCGTCATGGATGCCCTCCACAGCGGCGACTCTGCCGGAGGCGTCTTCAAAGCCAAGATCCTGGCTAGCGCCGGTGCGTTGTCGGCCGGTGTCAAACTGCTCACCAGCCACTCGCTGCTGGAGCGACTGCATTTGTCACGACTGGCCCTGCCGGAGTTCCTCGACGGGTGGCTCTACCACTGGTGGAATCCGCAGCATCTCGATCCGCGCCAACTGACGATTCGGCTCGACACCGACATTGTGATGTTCGGAGCAGGCGGCCTGATGGGAATCCGCACGGCCACTTCGCTCATGTTCGGAGCCGTAGTCAACTACTGCCTGCTGGTCCCGTGGATGATCGAGCGCGGAGACATCCACGGTGAGCTGTTGAACGGCGTGATGCAGTTCGGCTTCCGCCGTATCACCGTCTGGGCACTCTGGGGTGGTGTGGCCATGATGACGACCGCCTCGCTGTTCGCCTTCTTTGCGAAACCGCAGGTCCTGTTCACCGCTTTCCGAGGACTGCTGCGGCGCCGGAACACGGATGGACACGAGGACGTGTTGCGGCACATCGAATTGCCCTGGAGTGTCTTTGTCCTGGGAATCCCTATCGTCGGCGCACTGGTGGTCGGACTGGCGCATCGATTTTTCGGCGTGGCGGTCTGGCAAGGGATCATCGCCATACCGCTGATCTTTGTCTTCACGCTCATCGGCGTGAATTCCACGGCACTGACGTCGATTACCCCAATCGGAGCCTTGGGTAAACTGACGCAGTTGACCTACGGCGTGCTCGCCCCAGGCAATATCCGCACGAACATCGCCACGGCGTCGATCACGGCGGAAGTCGCCAGCAACGCGTCGAACCTGCTGATGGACATCAAGCCGGGCTATATGCTGGGCGCCAAGCCGCGCCAGCAGGCGATCGGACATGTGTTGGGAATCCTGGCCGGCGCGCTGGCGGCCGTCCCCATCTTCTATCTGGTGTTTCTCAGGAATGGCCCGGCGCAACTGATCACCGACGAGAACCCCATGCCGTCGGCCACGGTCTGGAAGGCGGTTGCTGAGCTGCTGACCACGGGGCTCTCCAATCTCGAGATCTCCGCTCGCTGGACCGCGCTGGCAGGTGCCATTCTCGGCGTGGTTTTCGAAGGCCTGCGCCTCGTCACCAAAGGACGCTTCTGGATCTCCGGAGTTGCCGTCGGACTGGCGACCGTGATCCCCTTCAATACGTGCCTCGCGATGTTTCTCGGAGCTCTTTTCTTCTGGATTGCCGAACAGAAGTCACATGACCCCCGCCGTCTGCTGCATCGGATCGGCGTGCAGAACCAGGAACCCGTCTGTGCCGGCCTGATCGCGGGCGGAGCACTCATGGGCATCGTCGTGATGCTGATCGAGACCTTCGCCGGTTGAGCGTCACGTCTGCGGTATGACGGTTCGTTACGAGCGGCTGGCGGACGGTGTGTGTCCAAATTGTTGGACGAGCTGTACCGGCCCAACGCGAAGATCGGCAGCGGGAGCACTGCTGCGGCCGTGCGAGAGGAACTGGCCAAGGGGGGTGAGTGTCGGAGGTCGCACGCACTCCCAGAAGGCAGCTGACTATGTTCAAGCGCTTCAGAAATGGCTCCGTGACAATCCAAGCGCGAGACCCGGCGATCGCGCTGCTGCAGAAAACGTGCTCCGTGATATGCAAAATGCCTTGAACGGGAATTAGACATGCCCGTTAGACCGGAAGAATCGCTGTCGCAGTTCGCTACTCTTTGCGGCTCTCTTGCGGAAGCAGTCTCGCGTGAGCGCGCAGAGTGGAAGCCTGAATCTCCGCCTCTTACCGTTGTCATGTCAACGCTTGGACGAGTGGTTGCAGTTGGTGCGCAAAAATGGAGTGACGACGATCTCGTGCGAGTATTCGTCCTAGTGGAGTCGCTTCTCGGCGATGGCGAAGAGACCGTCAAGGATGCAGTGGCAACCGGTTTCTTGGAGTCACTGCTCAATGAATCCGCGGCCGGACGATTGGACTTCCGCAGAATATTTGCGGTTCTTGGCCAACGAGCGATTCAATACTGTAGGGAGTGGGACAAGTTCACTGGATTTTCTACTCCGGGATTGGAGACGTGAATCCCGGCCGATAGCCAGCGCGCGGGGGAACTCGGGGGAAGGAGCCCATAGGAGCCCATAGGAGCCCATAGACACCCACACTCCGGAATGGATTTCGGCGCGGGTCACACCGTTCGGCGCGGGTCACACCGTTCGGCGCGGGTCACACCGTTCGGCGCGGGTCTCCGACCCCGCCGAAACCGCCGACCGATAGGTCTCCATGGATGTACTCGCTGCTACCGGCTCGAAGAGTTTCCCACGTGCCCACGCC
>Ga0233425_10001576_pt1 | contig 50426 bp, 45 predicted proteins | sample Watercolumn_Towu_2_FD_181712 | JGI IMG/M metagenome (GOLD analysis project Ga0233425, IMG submission 181712) | Freshwater microbial communities from Lake Towuti, South Sulawesi, Indonesia - Watercolumn_Towuti2014_140_MG | ecosystem: Environmental > Aquatic > Freshwater > Lake | place...
CGGCTGGTCTTTGCCGAGCATGTCGCCATTGGCGATGCGGAACAGCAGGGAATAGCCGATCTGGCCAGCGGCGCCGGTGACTGCGACGCGCATTGGGGCTTTAGCCATGAGTAAGTCTCCAAACGAAAAGAGGGGGTAACCGGTCGGTGGCAACAGGCCATTCGGACATGTGTCTGGCCGGCGCTTCACCGGATGCTGGTTCGCGTGTCGCCACGGGCAGGCGGGCATCCGCCGCGAGCCCGCGGCGCTGCATCTGACCGGCGACGAGGAGCGCGCGGGCCATGAACAGGCGTCGAGGGCGACAAGGCGTAAGTCTACTACTGCTATGTGGTGCGCCGCATCCGGGAGGTGTCGGAAATTCAGAGGCGATGGCCCCGGGGCCAGACCAACCGGCGGCGGCGGCGCGGACTGCGCGAGTGTAGGGTGAGCCCTGATTGATGTCAATTCATATGTCTTATATAAGACATAAGACATTTCATAGCGCGCTGGACGCGATTCTGGCTTTTGTGGTTGAATCCGGCCTATGTCATCCCTGCCTACGTCCCCGTCCGCCGCGCACGCCAATGGCTCGCCGGAAACGGTCGCCCCCCAGAGCGGCGCCGGGACGCAGCCGTCCCCCAGTTCTCAGGCCGCGCCGTCGGGCGCCACGCCGTCTCCCACCTTCAGTCCGCTCTACCAGCAGATCAAGGCCCTGATCATGCAAAGCCTGCAGACGGGCGAGTGGAAGCCGGGCGAAATGATTCCGAGCGAGATGGACCTGGCGGCCCGCTACAAGGTCAGCCAGGGCACGGTGCGCAAGGCCATCGACGAGTTGGCGGCCGACAATCTCGTGGCGCGCCGGCAGGGCAAGGGCACCTTCGTGACCACCCATCACGAGGATGTGGTCAAGTTCCGTTTTCTGCGTCTGGTGCCGGACGAGGGCGAGCCCCACTATGGCGCCAGCCGCGTGCTCGAGTGCAAGCGCCTGCGCGCGCCGGCCGAGATCGCGCGCCTGCTGGACATCCGCACCGGCGACAGCGTCGTGCAGATCCGCCGCGTGCTGACGTTTTCCAATGAAGCGACGGTGCTCGACGAAATCTGGCTGCTGGGTGCCAATTTCAAGGGCCTGACGGCCGAGAAGCTCAACGAGTGGAAGGGTCCGATGTACGCGCTGTTCGAAGCCGAGTTCGGCACGCGGATGATTCGCGCCACGGAAAAGATTCGTGCGGTGGCCGCCGACGATACCGCCGCGGAACTGCTTTCCGTCGCGGTCGGCTCGCCGTTGCTGTCGGTCGAACGTGTGTCGTTCACCTATGGCGATCGCCCGGTGGAAGTCCGCCGTGGCCTGTATGTCACGACGCGCCACTATTATCAAAACGACTTGAGTTGATGCGTAATGGCAATGCCAGGGCAGTCCCGTTCGCTGATTATTGCCGTGCGTATATGGGACATTCGCCAACCATTGTCGTTAGTGAATGGAATAGCGCGATTTTTCGCGTCCGGCATGGTGCGCGCATTGTCGCGTGCGATTGTCGGGCACGCCGCGCTGGTGCGCGATAGGCGAAAATTATTGGTGCGCTGCGCAACAAAGGCGCTAAAATCACGTCGATTTGCTCCACTGCATCCATTTGCATTCAGCGTTACCCACGCGCCCGATGCAATACGGTGCACAGACGGTACCCGTAGTGACGCACCGGTGCAATCGGGAGCAATGGCAGTGTCGTTCTTTTGCAGTTTTCTTTTCACAGCAAATGGGGTCTCGCATGGCTGAAGCCGCCAAACAAGCCAGGCCGGAATTCCGGAACATCGGTATCGCGCAAATCTCGCGCTACCGTTTGCCCTGGGCCGGCAAGGTATCCATCCTGCATCGCGTAAGCGGCGCATTGATGTTTCTCCTCCTTCCTTTCGTTCTGTACCTGTTCGAGCAGAGCGTCACTTCCGAACTGAGCTACGCGAAGTTCTCGGCCCTGCTGTCCAACGGCTTTGTCAAGTTGGTAATCCTGGCGCTGATCTGGGGTTATCTGCATCACTTCTGCGCCGGTATCCGCTTTCTGCTGCTCGACGTCCACGTCGGCGTGTCGAAGCCTGCCTCGGCCACCTCGGCCAAGGCCGTGCTGATCGTCAGCCTGCTGCTCACCCTGGTTTTCGGGCTGAAGCTATTCGGCCTGTTCTGAGGAGAATCACGGTGGCAAATAACAATATCGGTCCCAAGCGTCTTGTCGTCGGTGCCCATTACGGCCTGAAAGACTGGCTCGCGCAACGCGTTACCGCCGTCATCATGGTGGTCTTCACCGTGGTGCTCGCCGTGGCGTTTCTCGCCTTCGGCAATCCTTCGTACGAAGGCTGGTCGGGTCTCTTCGCCAATCAATGGATGAAGCTCCTGACGTTCTTGACCATCCTGTCGCTGCTCTATCACGCCTGGTTTGGCGTGCGCGATATCTGGATGGACTACGTGAAGCCGATGGCCGTGCGCCTTCTGCTGCAAGTTCTTACGATTCTGTGGCTCGTCGGTTGTGCGGGCTACGCTGCTCAGATTCTCTGGAGGGTGTAATAAATGGTCGCAGTCAAGACTGGATTGCCGCGTCGTAAATTTGACGTGGTCATCGTCGGGGCGGGCGGCGCTGGGATGCGCGCATCCCTCCAGCTCGCAGAAGCCGGCCTGAACGTGGCCGTGCTGTCGAAGGTTTTCCCGACCCGTTCGCACACCGTTGCGGCACAGGGCGGCATCGGCGCCTCGCTCGGCAACATGAGCGAGGACAACTGGCATTTCCACTTCTACGACACCATCAAGGGCTCCGACTGGCTGGGCGACCAGGACGCCATCGAGTTCATGTGCCGTGAAGCGCCGAAGGTCGTGTACGAGCTCGAACATTTCGGCATGCCGTTCGACCGTAATGCCGACGGCACGATTTACCAGCGTCCGTTCGGCGGCCACACCGCCAACTACGGCGAGAAGCCGGTACAGCGCGCCTGCGCGGCAGCCGACCGTACCGGTCACGCGCTGCTGCACACGCTGTACCAGCGCAACGTGCGCGCCAAGACCCATTTCTTCGTGGAATGGATGGCACTGGACCTGATTCGCGACGAAGAAGGCGATGTGCTGGGCGTGACCGCGCTGGAAATGGAAACCGGCGAAGTCTATATCCTCGAAGCCAAGACCACGCTGTTTGCGACCGGCGGCGCCGGCCGTATCTATGCGGCTTCCACCAACGCCTTCATCAACACTGGCGATGGCCTGGGCATGGCGGCTCGCGCCGGCGTGCCGCTGGAAGACATGGAATTCTGGCAGTTCCACCCGACCGGCGTGGCCGGCGCGGGCGTGCTGATCACGGAAGGCGTGCGCGGCGAGGGCGGCATCCTGCGTAACAAGGATGGCGAGCGCTTCATGGAGCGCTATGCCCCGACGCTGAAGGATCTGGCGCCGCGCGACTTCGTCTCGCGCTCGATGGACCAGGAAATCAAGGAAGGCCGCGGCTGTGGCCCGAACGGCGACTACGTGCTGCTCGACCTGACGCACGTCGGCGCCGAGACCATCATGAAGCGCCTGCCGTCGATCCGCGAAATCGGCCTGAAGTTTGCCAACGTCGACGCGATCAAGGAACCGATTCCCGTGGTGCCGACCATCCACTACCAGATGGGCGGGATCCCGACGAACTTCCACGGCCAGGTCGTGGTGCCGAAGAACGGCAACCCGAACGAAGTGGTCAACGGCTTCTACGCGATTGGCGAATGCTCGTGCGTTTCGGTGCATGGCGCCAACCGCCTGGGCACCAATTCGCTGCTGGATCTCGTGGTGTTCGGCCGCGCCGCCGGCAACCACATCATCGCCAACGCCGCGAAGCAGAAGGAACACAAGCCGCTGCCGGCCGACGCCGCCGATCGCGCGATGTCGCGTCTGGCCAAGCTGCAGGGCACGACGTCGGGCGAATACACGCAGGATGTGGCCAACGATATTCGCCGCAACATGCAGTCGCACGCTGGCGTGTTCCGCACCCAGAAGCTGATGGACGAAGGCGTCGAGCGCATCCTCGAAGTAGCCGAGCGCGCCAACAACATCCATCTGAAGGACAAGTCCAAGGTCTTCAACACCGCGCTGGTGGAAGCCCTGGAAGTGGCCAATCTGGTGGAAGTGGCCAAGGCGACGATGATTTCGGCGGCAGCCCGCAAGGAATCGCGCGGCGCCCACGCCCACAGCGATTTCCCGAACCGCGACGACGAGAACTGGCTCAAGCACACGCTGTTCTACAGCGAAGGCAACCGCCTCGACTACAAGCCGGTAAAGATGCAACCGCTGACGGTGGAATCCGTTCCGCCCAAGGCCCGTACGTTCTAAGCCCGCGTCGTAGAGAAAACAGGACCCACAGAAATGAAGCGTATTTTCGAAGTCTACCGCTACGATCCGGACAAGGACGCCGCGCCCCGCATGCAGACCTACGAGGTCGAACTCGACGGTCACGAACGCATGCTGCTGGACGCCTTGGTCAAGCTGAAGAAGCTCGATGAAACCATTTCGTTCCGTCGTTCGTGCCGCGAAGGCGTGTGCGGATCGGACGCGATGAACATCAACGGCAAGAACGGCCTGGCGTGCCTGACGAACATGCGCGAGCTGCCGGACCGCATTGTGCTGCGTCCGCTGCCCGGCCTGCCCGTGGTGCGCGACCTGATCGTCGACATGACGAACTTCTTCAAGCAGTACAACTCGATCAAGCCGTTCCTGATCAACGACGAGCCGCCGCCCGAGAAGGAGCGTCTGCAGTCGCCGGAAGAGCGCGAGGAACTGGACGGCCTGTACGAGTGCATCTTGTGCGCCAGCTGCTCCACGTCGTGCCCGTCGTTCTGGTGGAACCCGGACAAGTTCGTCGGCCCGGCCGGCCTGCTGCAAGCCTATCGCTTCATCGCGGACACCCGCGATCAGGCCACGGGCGAGCGTCTGGATAACCTGAACGACCCGTACCGTCTGTTCCGTTGCCACAGCATCATGAATTGCGTCGATGTGTGCCCGAAGGGCCTCAATCCGACCAAGGCGATTGGCAAGATCAAGGAATTGATGGTTCGCCGCGCTGTTTAATCGGCCGGTATAAACTGCCTGTTGCGCCGGCCCCTGGCGCAACAGACAGTCTGCAGTTGATGTAAGCGGCGCGTCAGCCCGATGCGGTATCAATCGGGCCGCGCCGTTCAAAGAAGGCTGACCATGAGTCTTTCCACCACATTCTCCCATCAGGCCGATCCGCACAAGCGTGCCCGTCTGCGCTGGCGCGCCCGCCGCGGCCTCCTGGAGAACGACATCATCGTCGAACGTTTTTTCAACCGTTACGAGGAGAGCCTGTCCGATGAGGACGTGGCATCGCTGGGCGAGCTGTTCGAGCTCAGCGACAACGAGTTGATGGACCTGCTGCTTGTCCGCAAGGAGCTGGACGGTGAGCTCGACACGCCCCCGATGCAACGGGTACTCAGCCTGCTGCGTTCGGTCTGAGTTTGGTCAACACTATTATTCACAGTATTTGAAGGAACCGACATGACGCCGTCCGATGTGAAAGCCACGCTATCGTTTTCCGATGGTTCCCCCAGCGTTGAGCTGCCGATCTACAAGGGCACGGTAGGCCCGGACGTGATCGACATTCGCAAGCTGTACGGACAAACCGGCAAGTTCACCTATGACCCGGGGTTCATGTCGACCGCTTCGTGCAACTCCAAGATCACCTACATCGATGGTGACAAGGGCGAACTTCTGTATCGCGGCTACCCGATCGAGCAACTCGCGCAGAAGTGCGACCACCTCGAAACCTGCTACCTGCTGCTCAAGGGCGAGCTGCCCAACGCCAAGCAGAAGGAAGAATTCGTGAACTCGGTGATGAACCACACCATGGTTCACGAGCAGCTGCAATTCTTCCTGCGTGGCTTCCGCCGCGATGCCCACCCGATGGCCGTGCTGACGGGCCTGGTCGGTGCAATGAGCGCGTTCTACCACGATGCGATGGACATCGACGATCCGCACCAGCGCGAGATCTCGGCCATCCGCCTGATCGCCAAGATGCCGACGCTGGTCGCCATGGCGTACAAGTACAACATCGGCCAGCCGTACATCTATCCGCAGAACGACCTGTCCTATTCGGGCAACTTCATGCGCATGATGTTCGGCACGCCGTGCGCGCCTTACACCGTGAACCCGGTGCTGGAGCGCGCGCTGGACCGCATCTTCATCCTGCACGCCGATCACGAGCAGAATGCGTCGACGTCGACCGTGCGCCTGGCCGGTTCGTCGGGCACCAACCCGTTCGCCGCCATCGCCGCCGGCGTGGCCTGCCTGTGGGGCCCGGCACACGGCGGTGCGAACGAAGCCGCACTGAAGATGCTGGAAGAGATCGGCAGCGTCGACAACATCAACGAGTTCATCAAGCAGGTCAAGGACAAGAACTCGGGCGTGCGCCTGATGGGCTTTGGCCACCGCGTGTACAAGAACTACGATCCGCGCGCCAAGCTGATGCGCGAAACCTGCCACGAAGTGCTGGAAGAGCTGGGCCTGCACAACGACCCGCTGTTCAAGCTGGCCATGGAGCTGGAAAAGATCGCGCTGGAAGACGAATACTTCGTCAGCCGCAAGCTTTACCCGAACGTGGACTTCTACTCGGGTATCGTGCAACGCGCGCTGGGCATCCCGACGTCGCTGTTCACCTGCATCTTCGCGCTGGCTCGCACCCCGGGCTGGATCTCGCAGTGGGAAGAGATGATCACCGATCCGGAATACAAGATCGGTCGTCCGCGCCAGCTGTTCAATGGCGCCGCCGCTCGCGACGTGCCGGACATGGGCAAGCGCTGATCCGCCTGCTGTACCGCAGCATGAAGAACGCCCCGGATTTCCGGGGCGTTTTTTTATTTGCTGGCCGCGGGCGATTGGGGGCTCGCCGCGGCGCCGTGGTCCGTCCCGCGCGGTTGCGCGAAGTGGCGCCATGCTGTGGTGGCGTCACAAATGCGGCTATGCACAACTGTTGTGAAAGTCGATTTTCGCGACGATTCCTGCTGTTGGCCGGTTGCAACCATCGGCATTAGTTGTCGGATTTTCTATAAAACCGAAGAACTTCACTCTATTCGGGTGCAACTTTGCCCCTATAATGCGGGCTGCTTTACCGACTGGCGGCCGGGCCACCCTTCCGGCATCGCCACGTTGGAGAAGCGGGGCAGGCGAAGCGCTTGCGCGCAATAGAGAACGCATCAACGTTGTCTTTCCGAACTTTTGGTGTGCGCCGCCAGGCGTGCGCCGACACATGCCGGGCCCCGCATTCGCTTTACTGTCTTCACCGCAGGCCCGACTTCCGCTTTGGGCCTTTTTCGTTCGCCACGTCAGGCGGCGCTTCTCCCCGCGGGTGTTGTTCGATTGCGCCGGTCATGCCGACTCTGCCCGGAATGACCCATACATAAATCGAGGAGCTCCTGATGACGCTGTCCCGTCTCACGTCCACTGCCATGGCTGCGGTGCTTGCCACTGCCGGTCTCGCTGCCTTCACGTCGGCCAACGCCGAAACCATCAAGATCGCCATTGCCGGTCCGATGAGCGGCTCCGTCGCCCAGTACGGCGACATGGTCAAGGCCGGCGCCCTGACCGCGATCGAGCAGATCAACGCTGCTGGCGGCGCCAATGGCAACAAGTTCGAAGCCGTCATGATGGACGACGCCTGCGAACCGAAGCAGGCCGTAGCGGTGGCCAACAAGATCGTCAGCCAGGGCATTCACTACGTGATCGGTCACGTGTGCTCGGGTTCGACCATTCCGGCTTCCGACATCTACGAGAACGAAGGTATCGTGATGGTCACGCCGTCGGCCACGGCGCCGCAGCTGACCGAAACGAAGAAGCGCAACTTCATCTTCCGCACCATCGGCCGCGACGACCAGCAGGGTCCGGCAGCCGCCCAGTACATCATCGGCAAGGTCAAGCCGAAGAAGGTGGCCGTGCTGCACGACAAGCAGTCGTACGGCCAGGGCATCGCCAGCTCGGTGAAGAAGGATCTCGAAGCCGCCAAGATTCCCGTGGCCGTGTTCGAAGGCATCAACGCCGGCGATTCCGACTACTCGGCGGTCATCACCAAGCTGAAGTCGCAGGGCGTGGATTTCGTGTATTTCGGCGGCTATCACCCCGAAATGGGCCTGCTGCTGCGCCAGGCGCGCGAACAGGGCGTGAAGGCGACGTTCATGGGGCCTGAGGGCGTGGGCAACAAGGACGTGACGGCGATTGCCGGTCCGGCTTCGGAAGGCATGCTGGTCACGCTGCCGGCGGACTTCTCGGCCGATCCGGCCAATGCCGCGCTGGTGAAGGCGTTTGCCGACAAGAAGCGCGACGCCAACGGTCCGTTCCAGATGCCGGCGTACGCCGCGGTCAAGATCATCGGCGATGCGATCGCCGGCGCCAAGAGCACCGATCCGACCAAGGTTGCCACCTACATGCACAAGAACGCGTTCACCACGCCGATCGGCAAGGTCGAATACGACGCCAAGGGCGACCTGAAGTCGTTCAAGTTTGTCGTCTACACGTGGCACAAGGACGCCACCAAGACTGCCGCCAACTAAAACCGGCGCCATCCTGGCGAAACGCCCCGCTGCCGATCCGGCCAGCGGGGCGTTTTGGTATCGGTTCGATGTGGGTTAATCGCCACATAACGGCGACGCAGCATTGCACATCGGACTTTTCGATCCACAAGGTCCCCGCATGAACGAATTTCTTCCACAGTTCACCCAGCAACTGGTCAATGGCCTGACGCTGGGTGCGATCTATGCGTTGATCGCCATCGGCTACACGATGGTCTACGGCATCATCGGCATGATCAACTTTGCCCACGGCGAGATCTACATGATCGGCGCCTACGTGGGACTCGTGACACTGACCGCGATCGGTGCGCAGGCCGGTTATCCGCTGCCGCTGGTGCTGGGCGCGGCGCTGGTCGTCTCGGTCGTCGTCACCGGCTGTTATGGCTTTGCCGTGGAGCGCGTGGCGTATCGCCCGCTGCGTGGCGGGCCGCGACTCGTGCCGCTGATCTCGGCGATCGGCATGTCGATTTTCCTGCAGAACTATGTCCAGATCGGGCAGGGCGCGCGCGACGTGTCGGTGCCGCTGCTGATCTCGGGTGCGATCGAATTCCAGATGGGCGGCGATTTCACGGTGACCGTGCCGTATTCGCGCCTGTTGATCGTCGGCGTGACGCTGGTGCTGATGATCGCGCTGACGCTGTTCATCGGGCATTCGCGCATGGGACGCGCCTGCCGCGCCTGCGCCGAAGACATGCGCATGGCCAACCTGCTTGGCATCGACACGAACCGTGTGATCTCGTTCACGTTCGTGCTCGGCGCGATGCTGGCCGCCGTGGGCGGCGTGCTGATCGGGCTGACCATCGGCAAACTCAATCCCTTCATCGGTTTTATCGCCGGCATCAAGGCGTTCACCGCGGCGGTGCTGGGCGGCATCGGCAGCATCCCCGGCGCGATGCTGGGCGGCGTGCTGCTGGGCCTGGCCGAAACCTTCGCCTCCGGCTACATGCCCGCGGAATACAAGGACGTCGTGGCCTTCGGCCTGCTGGTGCTGGTGCTGCTGTTCCGTCCCACGGGCCTGCTGGGCAAGCCCGATGTGGAAAAGGTCTAAGGGGGACGACATGACTCAAGCGACTTCGATCTCGCGGGCGTCGGCCCCGCAAACGGCGGTCTCGGACACGCTCAAGAACGCGATTACCGCGTCCGTGCTGACCGCCATCCTGACCATTCCCGTGCTCGGCCTGCAGCTGAAGCTGGACGGCTACAAGGTTGTGCTGGAGCCGCACTGGCGTCCGGTCTGGATCGCCGTTGCAGCGGTGTTCCTGTTCCAGTTGGCCAAGCCGCTGCTCGCGCGTGCGCGCGGGGCCGTGAAGCTGCCCGCGCTGCCCGCCATGGGTGCACAGCGGCAGCGCGCTGCGGTCTGGGTGTTGCTGGCCGTGGGCCTCGTGTTTCCGTTCTTCGGATCGCGCGGCGCCGTGGACGTGGCGACGCTGGCGCTGATCTACGTGATCCTTGGCCTGGGCCTGAATATCGTGGTCGGCTTTGCCGGCCTGCTGGACCTGGGCTACGTGGGCTTCTACGCGGTGGGCGGCTACACCTACGCGCTGCTGAACCAGTACTTCGGCCTGACGTTCTGGGAATGCCTGCCGCTGTCGGCCGGACTGGCCGCTACGTTTGGCTTCGTGCTCGGTTTCCCGGTGCTGCGGCTGCGCGGCGATTACCTGGCCATCGTGACGCTGGGGTTCGGCGAGATCATCCGCCTGCTGCTGAACAACCTGACCAGCCTGACCGGCGGCCCCGACGGCGTGTCGGGCATTCCGAAGCCTTCCGTATTCGGCATCGAGATGGCGCGCAGCGCGAGCGTGGAGGGCGCCAAGACGTTCCACGAACTGATCGGCTTGCCCTACGCCGGCCAGCACATGGTGATCTGGCTGTACCTGCTGGCGCTGCTGCTGGTGGGCTTCACGCTGTTCGTTACCAGCCGCCTGATCCGCATGCCGATGGGGCGCGCCTGGGAGGCGCTGCGCGAGGACGAGATCGCGTGCCGCTCGCTGGGTTTGAACCCCACGCGCATCAAGCTGTCGGCGTTCACGCTGGGCGCCTCGTTTGCAGGACTGGCCGGCGCGTTCTTCGCGGCGCGCCAGGGCCTGGTCAATCCGGAATCGTTCACCTTCATCGAATCGGCGCTGATTTTGGCCGTGGTGGTGCTGGGCGGCATGGGTTCGCAACTGGGCGTGATCCTGGCTGCGATCCTGCTCACGATCCTGCCCGAGGTGGCGCGGGATTTTGCCGAGTACCGGATGCTGATCTTCGGTCTGGTGATGGTGCTGATGATGATGTGGCGTCCGCAGGGCCTGCTGCCCGCAAGCCGTCCGCACGTGGAGTTGCCGCGATGAGTGCTGAAATGCTGAAAGTATCCGGCCTGCAGATGCGCTTTGGCGGTCTGCTGGCCGTGGACGGCATCGAGTTCGATGTGCGTCGTGACGAAGTCTTCGCCATCATCGGGCCGAATGGCGCGGGCAAGACCACTGTGTTCAATTGCGTGGGCGGCTTCTACAAGCCCACCGCTGGCGAGGTAATGCTCGACGGCCATTCGATCGCGCGCAAACCCAGCCACGTAGTGGCGCGCCACGGGCTGGTCCGGACGTTCCAGAACATCCGCCTGTTCAAGCAATTGACGGTGGTGGAAAACCTGCTCGTCGCCCAGCACCGTCAGGTCAAGGCCGGACTGCTGCGCGGGCTGCTGGCCACGCCAGCGTATCGCCGCGCCGAGCGCGAGGCACTGGGCCGTGCGGCCGAATGGCTCGAACGCATGGGGCTTAGCGCGGTGGCCAACCGCGAGGCCGGCACGCTGTCGTATGGTCATCAGCGCCGCCTGGAAATCGCCCGCTGCATGATCACCGGGCCGCGCCTGCTGATGCTCGATGAACCGGCTGCCGGACTCAATCCGCAGGAAAAGATCGAACTGCAGCAGTTGATCGACCGGCTGCGCCGCGAATTCAAGATCTCGGTACTGCTGATCGAACACGACATGAGCCTGGTGATGGGAGTGTCCGACCGCATCCTGGTGATGGAACACGGCAAGCCGATCATGATCGGCAAGCCGGACGAAGTGCGCAACGATCCGCGCGTGATCAAGGCCTACCTGGGAGAGGACTGATGCTGAAGCTGGAACAGGTCCATACCCACTACGGCGCCGTGGAGGCGCTGTCCGGTGTGTCGATCGAAGTCAACAAGGGCGAGATCGTCACGCTGATCGGCAGCAACGGCGCGGGCAAGACGACTCTGATGATGACCGTGTGCGGCACGCCGCGTGCGTCGAGCGGACGCGTGATGTTTGAAGGCGAGGACATCACGCGGCGCAACACGCACGAGATCATGCGCATGGGCATGGCGATTTCGCCGGAAGGCCGCCGCGTGTTTCCGAGCCTGACCGTGCTCGAAAACCTCAAGATGGGCGCGTTCTTCGCCAGCCGTCATGACATCGAGGACGGCATCGAGCATGTGTTCAAGCTGTTTCCGCGCCTGAACCAGCGTGCCAGCCAGCGCGCCGGTACGATGTCCGGCGGCGAGCAGCAAATGCTGGCGATCGGCCGCGCGCTGATGAGCAAGCCGCGGCTGCTGTTGCTGGACGAGCCGACGCTCGGCCTGGCACCGCTGATCATCGCGCAGATCTTCGACATCATCCGTACCATCCGCGAGGAAGGCGTCACGGTGTTTCTGGTCGAGCAGAACGCCAACAAGGCGCTGCAGGTGGCCGACCGCGGCTATGTGCTCGAAACCGGCCGTGTGGTACTGGCCGATACCGGCGCCAACCTGCTGGCCAACGACCGCATCCGCTCGGCTTACCTGGGCGGCTGACGGCCGTCCAGCCTGCCGGGTTCACGGCATCGGGTACGGGCGGCGGCGCGAGACGCCGCCGCCTTCGCCATCCACGAAATCCCCCTTTCGCCAATGACCGCCGCCCGGGTGGTCTGCCCGCCCCGTCGGCGGCTGGCGCACATGGCATAATCGCTTGCCATGTCAAGCAATCGCCGACATGGCCGGAAAAGCGCAAAATAGTCGCTTTCCTGCGCTTTATTCGAACAACAACCCCCTGCAAACCAACGCGCGGATTCGCGCCGTTCGACGCCCTGGCGTGCGAGCGGACGGTCTGCCTCAGCATCATGGCCAAGACGCTCTACGACAAACTTTGGGATGACCACACCGTTCACGTCGAGGAAGACGGCACCACGCTGCTCTACATCGACCGTCATCTGCTGCATGAAGTGACCAGCCCGCAGGCCTTCGAGGGGCTGAAGCTGGCGGAGCGTCCGGTATGGCGTATCAGCGCGAACCTGGCCGTGTCCGACCATAACGTGCCGACCACCGACCGCACGCAGGGCATTGCCGATCCGGTGTCGAAGCTGCAGGTGGACACGCTCGACGCCAACTGCGACGCCTATGGCATCACGCAGTTCAAGATGAACGATCACCGCCAGGGCATCGTGCATGTGATCGGGCCGGAGCAGGGCGCGACGCTGCCCGGCATGACGGTGGTTTGCGGCGACTCGCACACCAGCACGCATGGCGCGTTCGGCGCGCTGGCGCATGGCATCGGCACCTCCGAAGTGGAGCACGTGCTGGCCACGCAGACGCTGCTGGGCAAGAAGGCCAAGAACATGCTGATCACGGTGGAAGGCAAGCTGCCGCGCGGCTGCACCGCCAAGGACATCGTGCTGGCCATCATCGGCAAGATCGGCACGGCGGGTGGCACCGGCTACACCATGGAGTTTGCCGGCTCGGCTATTCGCGATCTGACCATGGAAGGCCGCATGACCGTGTGCAACATGGCGATCGAGGCCGGGGCGCGCGCCGGTCTGGTGGCCGTGGACGACGTGACGCTCGAATACGTGAAGAATCGCCCGTTTGCACCGCAGGGCGTGGAATGGGATCAGGCCGTGGCCTACTGGCGCACGCTGCATTCCGACGCCGGCGCCCATTTCGACAAGGTCGTGCAGCTGCGCGCCGAGGAAATCCGTCCGCAGGTGACCTGGGGCACGTCGCCCGAGATGGTGGTCAGCATCGAGGATCGCGTACCCGATCCCGAGCGCGAAAAGGATCCGAACAAGCGCAACGCCATGGAGCGCGCGCTCGAGTACATGAACCTGCAGCCCAACGTGCCGATGGAATCGATCAGCATCGACAAGGTGTTTATCGGTTCATGCACCAACAGCCGCATCGAAGACATGCGCGCCGCCGCGTGGGTAGTGCAGAAACTTGGCCGCAAGGTTGCGTCGAACGTGAAGCTGGCGATGGTGGTGCCGGGTTCGGGTCTGGTCAAGGAGCAGGCCGAGCGCGAAGGCCTGGACAAGGTGTTCAAGGCTGCCGGTTTCGAATGGCGTGAGCCGGGCTGCTCGATGTGTCTGGCCATGAACGCCGACCGGCTGGAGCCGGGCGAGCGCTGCGCGTCCACCTCGAACCGCAATTTCGAGGGACGTCAGGGCGCCGGCGGCCGTACGCACCTGGTCAGCCCGGCCATGGCGGCGGCGGCGGCCATCGAGGGGCATTTCGTCGATATCCGCAAGCTCGGCTGAGGGCCGGGCAGGGCAACGGGTCAACCACGACTTTCGAACAGAGAGAACATGAAAAAGTTCGTGATCACGCTGCTGGCATGCCTGGGCATGCTGCAACTGGCTGGCTGCAACACGATGGCCGGATTGGGCAAGGACACGCAGGCTGCGGGGCGTTCGCTGGAAAACGCCGCCCGCAAGTAAGGACACCACCATGGAAAAATTCACCGTACATAGCGGCCTTGTGGCGCCGCTCGATCGCGAAAACGTCGATACCGACGCGATCATCCCGAAGCAGTTTCTGAAGTCGATCAAGCGCACGGGGTTCGGCCCGAACCTGTTCGACGAGTGGCGTTACAAGGATGTGGGCGAGCCCGGCAAGGACAACAGCAAGCGTCCGCTGAATCCCGATTTCGTGCTGAACCAGCCGCGCTACCAGGGCGCTTCGGTGCTGCTGGCGCGCAACAATTTCGGCTGCGGCAGCTCGCGCGAGCACGCCCCGTGGGCGCTGACGCAATACGGTTTCCGCGCCGTGATCGCGCCGAGTTTCGCCGATATCTTCTTCAACAACTGCTACAAGAACGGTCTGCTGCCGGTGGTGCTGACCGAACAGCAGGTCGATCACCTGTTCAACGAGACCAACGCGTTTGCCGGCTACAAGCTGACCATCGACCTGGACAAGCAGGTGGTATTCACGCCGGGCGGCAACAGCTATCCGTTCGACATCGCGCCGTTCCGCAAGTACTGCATGCTCAACGGTTTCGACGACATCGGCCTGACCTTGCGCCACAAGGACAAGATCAAGGCGTACGAGGCCGAGCGCCTGACCCGCATGCCGTGGCTCGGCAATCGCGTGGTCGGTTAAGGTTCGCTTAGTCCGGGCGACGCCGGCGATGCGGCCGGTGCGTCCACATCAAGGAAGACAGATGAAGATTGCAGTTCTGCCGGGCGACGGCATCGGCCCCGAAATCGTTGCGGAAGCCGTCAAGGTGCTCAACGCGCTCGACGAAAAATTCGAACTGGAAACCGCACCCGTGGGCGGCGCCGGCTACGAGGCCGAAGGTCATCCGCTGCCCGAGAACACGCTGAAGCTGGCCCAGCAAGCCGACGCGATCCTGTTCGGCGCCGTAGGCGACTGGAAGTACGACAGCCTCGAGCGTCCGCTGCGTCCGGAACAGGCCATCCTGGGCCTGCGCAAGCATTTGCAGCTGTTCGCCAATTTCCGTCCGGCCATCTGCTACCCGGAACTGACCGGTGCATCGAGCCTGAAGCCCGAACTGGTGGCCGGTCTGGACATCCTGATCGTGCGCGAACTGAACGGCGACATCTATTTCGGCCAGCCGCGCGGCGTGCGCGAGGCGCCGGACGGCCTGTTCAAGGGCGCCCGCGAAGGCTTCGACACGATGCGCTATAGCGAGCCGGAAATCCGCCGGATCGCCCACGTGGCATTCCAGGCCGCGGCCAAGCGCGGCAAGAAGCTGTGCAGCGTCGACAAGGCCAACGTGCTGGAGACGTTCCAGTTCTGGAAGGACATCATGATCGATGTCAGCAAGGAATATCCGGATGTCGAGCTGTCGCACATGTACGTGGACAACGCAGCGATGCAGTTGGTGAAGGCGCCGAAGAGCTTCGACGTGATCGTCACGGGCAATATGTTCGGCGACATCCTCTCGGACGAGGCCGCCATGCTGACCGGTTCGATCGGCATGCTGCCGTCGGCGTCGCTCGATGCGAACAACAAGGGCCTGTACGAGCCGTCGCACGGCTCCGCGCCCGATATCGCCGGCAAGGGCGTGGCGAATCCGTTGGCCACGATCCTGTCCGCCGCGATGATGCTGCGTTATTCGCTGAACCGCGCGGAACAGGCCGATCGTATCGAGGCGGCGGTCAAGAAGGTGCTGGCCCAGGGCTATCGCACCGGCGACATCCTGACGCCGGGCTGCAAGCAGGTGGGCACGCGCGAGATGGGCGACGCGGTGCTGGCAGCACTGTAATCGCCGCGCCCACCTCTTTCGCCCCTCCCGTCTGGCGAGGGGCGGGAGGACGGGGCGGCGGGCGATACCACGCGCGGCGGCACGATGCGAATGCGCAATTTGTTGCCGTTTGCAAAGCGCTGCGGCGGCTGGACGAGGCCGGAAATACCGGAAAATCGCTTCGAAAGCTACAAAACACCCCGCATTTCCGCTGCGGCGGCGCGGCAAATTCGTGTAGACTCTCCCGCTATGGCCCGAATCCACCAGTCCCCTCTGACTGCCAGCGCAGCTCGCACCGCCACCCGCGGCGCGATCGGCGTGGATTCGCCTGGCCAGGCAGTTACCGCAACGACGATTAAAACCATTACCAAAAAAACGATCCGCTAGATCGTTCGTCGTGCCTGCCCGTCTTCCCCGCGCAGCCACGCCGGGCGAGGAAAATGGCGGGGAAGTTCAAATCACATCCGAGGTAAGTCATGATTGTAGGTCTCGTCGGTTGGCGAGGAATGGTCGGCAGCGTCCTGATGCAGCGCATGCAGGAAGAGGGCGATTTCGACCATATCGAGCCCGTTTTCTTCAGCACGTCCAACGCCGGCGGCAAGGCCCCGGCCATGGCGAAGAACGAAACCACGCTGAAAGATGCCAATGACATCGAAGCGCTGAAGAAGTGCGATGTTGTGCTCACGGCGCAGGGTGGCGATTACACCAACGACGTTTTCCCGCGCCTGCGGGCCGCCGGCTGGAACGGTTACTGGATCGACGCGGCTTCGTCGCTGCGCATGAAGGACGATGCAATCATCGTGCTCGATCCGGTGAACCTCGGCGTGATCAAGGACGCGCTGTCCAAGGGCGTGAAGAACTTCATCGGCGGCAACTGCACGGTCAGCTGCATGATGATGGGTCTGGGCGGCCTGTTCCAGCACGATCTGGTCGAGTGGATGACCTCGATGACGTATCAGGCCGCTTCCGGCGGCGGTGCCCAGCACATGCGCGAATTGCTGACGCAGTTCGGCACGCTGAACGCCGCGGTCAAGCCGCTGCTGGACGATCCGGCCTCGGCCATCCTGGAAATCGACCGCCAGATCCTGTCGACGCAGCACGGTCTGTCTGCCGACGAAACCAAGCAATTCGGTGTGCCGTTGGCCGGAAACCTGATTCCCTGGATCGACAAGGATCTCGGCAACGGCGTGTCGAAGGAAGAATGGAAGGCCGGCGCGGAAACCAATAAGATTCTCGGCCGTGGCGAAGGGTTCGTCGGCGCCACGGGCGCCAGCCCGATTGCCGTCGACGGCCTGTGCGTGCGAATCGGCGCCATGCGCTGCCATTCGCAGGCGCTGACCATCAAGCTGCGCAAGGATGTGCCGCTCGATGAAATCGAAGGCATGCTGGCCGCCAATAACCAGTGGGCCAAGGTTGTGCCGAATACGCGCGAAGCCAGCATGAAGGACCTGACGCCGGCTGCGGTGACGGGTACGCTGACGATTCCGGTGGGCCGTTTGCGCAAGATGCAGATGGGCGGCGAATACCTGTCGGCCTTCACGGTGGGCGATCAACTGCTGTGGGGCGCGGCCGAACCGCTGCGGCGTATGCTGCGCATTCTGATCGAAGCTTGATCGTCAGATTCGCCTCGCCGCTGCGTTGCGGGGAGGCAACAGAATGCACCGCTTTGCTTACAACGCCGCGCGCCAGCGCGGCGTTGTTGCATCCGGGACCCTATTTTTCTTGGGCTTGCGTCACAATACAGCGGCGCTTGGCCAGGGGGCATCGCAGCTGCGGGATCGGGAAAGGCCGCTGCGACACGCGCGCGACAGGGGCGGCCGTTCGGTCCGCCACCCGTTGCCGTCCACCAGCCAGCCATTTGGGGTCGGGTTAATTTTTTGCTACTAAAACCATAAATGGAGCACGAGGTGAGTGTGAGCCTACTTCGCCGGAAAGATGCGCCTATTGTCCGTCAGCGCTGGTCAACGCTGGCCATCACGGCTGTTGGTCTGCTGCTGGCGCAGCCGGCTGCGTATGCCGCAGGGTTTGGACAACTACGGGTCCAGTCCAACCTGGGGCAGCCGCTCCAGGCCGAAATCGATATCACCGGCGTATCGGCCGAGGAAGCCGACAGTCTTGCTGTCAAGCTGGCTTCGCCGTCCGCCTATGCCCGCGCGGGGCTTACCTACCTGCCGGCGATTTCCGGCGTGAAGCTCGACGTGCAGAAGCGGCCGAACGGCAGCTACGTCGCCACTGTCCGCTCGAACCAGCCGCTGAGTGAACCGTTCGTCGACATCCTGATCGATATGAGCTGGTCCAGCGGCAAGGTCACGCGCGCATATACGTTCCTGCTGGATCCGGCAGGCGCCAAGTCGCCGGAACAGTCGTTTGCGCCGACCACCGTGGTGCAGGCCGCGACGCCCGATGCGTCGCCCGCTACCGCGCCGTCCGCACCGGCTCCCGTTGCCGCCGCGCCCGCCATTGCGCCGGCGCCGTCCGCCGAAACGCCACGCCCGGCGCCGCCGCGTCAGCCGCGCCGCGCCGCCGCCGCGCCTGCTGCCGCCGCGCCGGCTCGGGCCGAAGTCGCCACCGTCAGTGGCAGCTATACGGTTCAGCGTGGCGACACGCTCTCCAGCATTGCCGGTGAAGCGGCGCAGGGCCAGGATTCCGTATCGCTCGACCAGATGTTGCTGGCGCTCTACCGCAACAATCCCAATGCATTCATTGGCGGTAATATCAATCGCATCAAATCCGGCGCGGTGTTGAAGGTGCCGAGCGCCCAGCAGGCGCAATCGGTCACCCCGCGTGAAGCGCGCCGCGAAGTGGTGGCGCGCACGCAAGGATTTGATAGCTATCGCAGCCGCCTGGCTACCGCAGCCGCCGCAAAGTCGGTGGAGGCTGGTACCGGTCGCGAGCAGTCCGGAAATGTCACGGCGCGTGTGCAGGACACCACGGTGCCAGACGCCGGTCCGCGCGACGAACTGAAGCTTTCGAAGGCCGACAAGGGCGCGCAGGCGAAGGCCGAGGCCGATGTGGCCGCCCAGCGCAAGCTCAAGGAAGCCGAGTCGCGCGTGGCACAGCTGGAAAAAAACGTTTCCGATATGCAGCGCCTGATGGAGCTGAAGAACGCGGAAATCGCCAAGCTCGGCCAGGCCAACCAGGCGGCCAAGCCGGCTGCTGCCACGGCTGCCGCAACGACCGCCGCCACTGGCGCCGCGAAGCCCGCCGACACCGCGGCAGCGCCCGCACCGGCCGTGGTGCCGCCCGAGCCGTCAAGGCAGGCCGATGCCACGACCAGTACCGCTGCGCCAGTGCCGGCGGCATCGTCGTCGGCTCCGTCGTCTGTTGCGGCACCCGCATCCGCGCCCGATAGCGCCGCAGTGGCCGCCGCATCTGCCCCGTTGGCCGCTGGCGCATCCACGCTGGCCGCCGCAGCACCTGCCTCCGCACCGGCAGTGGCCGCGAAAAAACCGCCCGTCATCCAGCCGGTGCCGGTCGAAACGTCGTTCGTCGACGATCTGCTGGCCAATCCGATGCTTCTGCCCGGCGCGGGAGTGCTGGTTGCGTTGCTTGGCGGATATGCGTACTATCGCCGCCGCCAGAATCAGAAGGCGAGCGAAAACACCGGTTTCGGCGACAGCATCCTGTCCCAGGAGAGCACCGTCATGGCCGGCGGCCACTCGCTGTTCGGCACCGCCGGCGGCCAGAGCGTCGATACGTCGCAACATAGCGTTTTCGGCGCCGATTTCCGCATCGGCAACAACTCGCCGGAAGCCACGGAAGTCGATCCGATTGCCGAGGCCGAGGTGTATATCGCTTATGGGCGCGACGTGCAGGCCGAAGAAATCCTGCGCGAAGCGTTGCAACAGAATCCCGAGCGGCAGGCCATTCGCCTGAAGCTGCTGGAGATTTACAACACGCGTCAGGATGTGGAAGGTTTCCGGGTGATTGCAGAAGACATGTTCGCTCAGACGGGCGGGCAAGGCGCCGAGTGGCTCCAGGCGGCGGAAATGGGCCGCAAGCTCGACCCGAGCAATGCGCTGTATCTGGCCGTCACGCCAGACGCTGGCGGAGAAGCCGACACCACTACGCCGGTGGCCGATCAATGGCGCACCCAGGATCCGGCCCAAAACCTGCAACAGGCGCCGCGGGAAGCCGCCATGCCGGATCTGGCGCTGCCCCTCGATGCCTTCCCGGCGCCCGCACCGGGCGAGCCGATCATTGCGCCGATGTCGGCTTCAATGGTGTTCGGTAACGACGCGCTGGGCGAACCCGATGTGCTCGACGCGCGCGGCGACGATGAAGCCGCCCAGCGCCTGTCGGACATTCCGGCGCTCGATACGCCCACGCGCTCGCGGCCGCTGGAATTCGACATGTCGGGCCTGTCGCTCGATCTGAATGCCGACACGCCTAGCACTGCGCCCGCCACCGCGCCCACTGACGTGGCCGCGATGTTCGATCTGCCGACGCTGGCCGACGTCCATGAGCCCTTGCCCGCGCCGACGATGCTGCAGAATGGCATGCTCGTCGAGCCGATCGATCTCAGCCGCGTGACCTCGGAAGGTGGCGATTCGACCCACGGTGTGTCGGCCAGCACATTGTCGCCAACCGGTATGGACGGTGGCCGCGACATGCAGATCAAGCTCGATCTTGCGCGCGCTTACATCGAGATCGGCGACAAGGAAGGCGCTCGCGAGTTGCTGCAGGAAGTGGTGGATCAGTCGCAAGATCCGCTGCAATCCGAAGCGCGCTCGCTGCTGCGCGAGGTGGCCTGACGCCTCAATGGCCTGAGGGATCATTCCAAAGGCCGGTATGATGCAGGGTTTGCGGCGGAATCGCGCCGCAGCCCGAAGTGATGCGCCGGAAGCGTCCTTCCGGCGCATTTGTTTTTTGGCCCACGACATTTATGAATCGCATCGCCATCGGCCTGCACTACGACGGAGCGGCGTTTTCGGGCTGGCAGTCCCAGCCGCATCGCAACACGGTGCAGGATTACCTGGAGGACGCCATCGAGCGCTTTGCAGGCGTGCGCTTGCTCACGACGGTGGCCGGACGGACCGACACCGGGGTGCACGCGCTAGGCCAGGTGATTCATATCGATACAGCGCTTGAGCGCGACAAGTTTTCCTGGGTCCGAGGCGTCAATGCCTTCCTCCCTCCGTCGATCGCGTTGCAATGGGCCGAGCCGGTCGACGAGAATTTTCACGCACGGTTTCTGGCATTCGAGCGTATGTATTACTACGCGCTCTACACAGGCCCGCATCGCGCGCCGATGATCCACGGTCGTGCCGGGTATCAGATGCTGCCGCCGGGACAGCGTCTCGATGTCGAGGCGATGCGCGCCGCCGCCGCCTGCCTGGTCGGCGAGCACGATTTCTCGGCGTTTCGTGCCGCCGAATGCCAGGCGAAGTCACCCGTGAAAACGATGTACGAAGTGACGATCCAGGCGGACGGCAACTGGGTGTTTGTGCGGCTGCGCGCGAGCGCGTTCCTGCATCACATGGTGCGCAACCTGATGGGATGCCTGGTGGCGATCGGTCGGGGCCGTTATCCGGCGGAATGGATGGCCGAGGTCTTGGAGGGCCGCGACCGGCGCAAGGCGGCGCCGACGTTCATGCCCGATGGCCTGTACCTGGCAGACGTAAAATATCCCGAGCCGTATCGCCTGCCCAGGGCCGATCTTTCGGCCAGCCTCTTTCACGGAGTGTTCGCCAATGACGACGCCTGATTCCGTTCGCCCACGCACGCGCATCAAGATTTGCGGGCTGACGCGCGAGGAGGATGTGCACGCGGCCGTAGATGCCGGGGCTGACGCTATCGGACTGGTGTTTTACGACAAGAGTCCCCGTTATGTCGACGTGGCGCGCGCCGCCGCACTGGCCGAGCAGGTGCCGCCCTTTGTCACCGTGGTCGGACTGTTCGTCAATGCCGATGCCGAGGAAGTGGCGCACGTGGTCGAACGAGTGCCGCTCACGCTACTTCAGTTTCATGGCGACGAGTCCGCGCAGCAGTGTTCCGAAATCGCCCGCCGCTGCCGCCTGCCGTTCATGCGCGCCGCCCGTGTCCGGCCGGGGCTCGATTTGGTAGAATTCGCCGATCAATACCGTGACGCAGCCGGTTTGTTGCTGGATGCCTTCGTCGAAGGCTACGGCGGCGGCGGTCACGTCTTCGACTGGACCCTGATCCCTGCTCAATGGCTTCCGCCCGATCCTGCCAACCCTCGCACCGGCGACGCTCCTCGCATCGTTTTGAGTGGTGGGTTGAACGCGCAAAACGTCGCTGGTGCGATTGAACGCGTACGCCCCCATGCCGTCGATGTCAGCAGCGGCGTGGAGGCGGCCAAGGGTGTGAAGGACCACGCCCGCATTGCCGCATTTGTGCGCGCGGTGCGCATGGCAGACGCAGGGTAGGCGGATCCCGCCTCAACAGTGCCGAGCCGGCACCCATCCCTGCCTTGTCATCGGCCGCGCCCGATTCCGATTTTTCGCGTTCCCACGCATGCGTGTGGGGAACGCCATCTGAGAGCCTGGACATGTACAACCTGCCCGATTCCCGGGGCCATTTCGGCCCATATGGCGGTACGTTTGTTTCCGAAACCCTGGTTCACGCCCTGGACGAGTTGCGCGCCGCCTATGCGCACTTCCAGAACGATCCGGATTTCACTGCCGAGTTCGAGCGCGAACTGAAGCATTTCGTCGGTCGTCCGTCGCCGATCTATCACGCCCAACGCTGGAGCGAGACGCTTGGCGGCGCGCAGATCTATTTCAAGCGCGAAGACCTGAACCATACCGGCGCACACAAGATCAACAACGTGATCGGCCAGGCGCTGCTGGCCAGGCGCATGGGCAAGAAGCGCGTGATTGCCGAGACCGGCGCCGGCCAGCACGGCGTGGCCACGGCCACGATCGCCGCGCGCTTCGGCATGGAATGCGTGGTGTACATGGGATCCGAAGACGTGCGTCGCCAGGCGGCCAACGTCTATCGCATGAAACTGCTCGGCGCCACGGTGGTGCCGGTGGAAAGTGGCTCGCGCACGCTCAAGGATGCGCTGAACGAAGCCATGCGCGACTGGGTGACCAACGTGGAAACCACGTTCTACATCATCGGCACCGTGGCCGGCCCGCATCCGTATCCGATGATGGTGCGCGACTTTCAGTGCGTGATCGGCGAAGAATCGAAGGTCCAGATGCCCGAACTCACCGGCCGCCAGCCGGACGCCGTGATCGCGTGCGTAGGCGGCGGATCGAACGCCATGGGCATCTTCTACCCGTATATCGAACACAAGGATGTCGAATTGATCGGCGTGGAAGCTGCTGGCGATGGCCTGGAGACGGGTCGTCACGCCGCGTCGCTGATCGGCGGCACGCCCGGCGTGCTGCACGGCAACCGCACCTATCTGCTGCAGGATGGAAACGGCCAGATCATCGAGACGCATTCGGTCTCGGCGGGCCTCGATTATCCCGGCGTCGGACCCGAGCATGCATGGCTCAAGGACATTGGTCGCGCGCAATACGTGCCGATCACCGACGACGAAGCGCTGAAGGCCTTTCATGATTGCTGCCGGATCGAGGGCATCATCCCGGCGCTGGAATCGAGCCATGCCATCGCCTACGCGTGCAAGCTGGCGCCGACACTGGGCAAGGACAAGCTGCTGCTCGTGAACCTGTCCGGCCGTGGTGACAAGGACATGCACACGGTGGCCGAGCGCGCGGGGTTGAAACTCTGATGCGCGCGCTGCCCCCTGACATGCCGTCGCGAGTGGAAGAGGGCGGCGCTGCGGCGCCGTTCGATATTCTCGACACCGACGCGGTTCGCCTGTTCCAGGAAGATGCGCTGGAAGGCATCCAGCGTATCGCCGACGGATCGATCGATCTGATCGTTGCCGATCCGCCCTATGGCCTGGGCAAGGATTACGGCAACGATTCGGACCTGCTTTCGGGCGACGCCTATCTGGAATGGTCCGAGCGCTGGATGGACGCGATCATTCCCAAGCTGGCGCCGCGCGGCACGCTCTACCTGTTCTGCACCTGGCAATACTCGCCCGAGTTGTTCGTGATGCTCAAAAAGCGGCTGACGATGATCAACGAGATCATCTGGGATCGCCGCGTGCCGAGCATGGGCGGCACCACGCGCAAGTTCTCGTCGGTGCATGACAACATTGGCTTCTTTGCCCGCCAGCGCGACTACTACTTCGATCTCGATCCGGTGCGCATTCCGTACGACGCCGAGACCAAGAAGGCGCGTAGCCGGCCGCGTTTCGAGGGCAAGAAGTGGCTTGAGGTCGGCTACAACCCGAAGGATCTGTGGAGCGTGCCGCGCATCCACCGCCAGGACCCGGAACGCGCCGATCATCCGACGCAGAAGCCGCTCGAAATCGTCGAGCGCATGGTGCTGTCGAGCTGTCCGCCCGGCGGCGTCGTGCTCGATCCATTCACCGGCAGCGGCACGACGGCCGTGGCCTGCGTGCGTCATGGCCGGCGCTTCGTCGGATTCGAGATGAATCCGCAATACGCGGCGCTGGTGCGCGAGCGCGTGACCGCCGCGCAACCCGTGTATGCGCAGATCCAGCCCGACGCTACCGAACCGACCTCCGACGCTGCCAACGACGACGCCCAGGCGTCGATCGTGGAACGTCTTATCTGATGGCCACTGACATGTCCCGTATCCAGAAGACTTTCGCGGCGCTCGCCGCGCAGAACAAGAAGGGTCTGATTCCGTTCATCACCGCTGGCGATCCCGAGCCCGGCCTGACCGTGGCGCTCATGCATGCGCTGGTGGAAGGCGGCGCCGACGTGATCGAGCTTGGCGTGCCGTTCTCGGACCCGATGGCCGACGGTCCGGTCATCCAGCGCGCTTCCGAGCGCGCCCTGGCGCAAGGCGTGTCGCTGACGCACGTGCTGGGCTGGGTGGCCGAATTCCGCAAGACCAACGCCACCACGCCGGTTGTGCTGATGGGCTATGCCAACCCGATCGAGCGCATGGGCGAGGACGCCTTCGCCAAGGCGGCCGCCGCTGCTGGCGTCGATGGCGTACTCGTGGTCGACTATCCGCCAGAGGAGTGCGAGTCGTTTGCCGCGCTGATGCGGACCAACGGCATGGATCCGATCTTCCTGCTGGCGCCCACTTCGACCGACGCGCGCATCGAGGCCGTCGCCAAGGTCGCCAGCGGCTACCTCTACTACGTGTCGCTCAAGGGCGTGACCGGTTCGGCCACGCTCGATCTCGACAGCGTCGCGGCGCGCCTGCCGCTGATCAAGCAGCATGCCAACCTGCCGGTCGGCGTTGGTTTTGGCATCCGCGACGCACAGACCGCGCGCGCGATCGGTGGCGTCGCCGATGCCGTCGTGATCGGCAGTCGTCTGGTGCAACTGCTCGAAGATGCGCCGCGCCACCAGGCGGTGGCGTCGCTGCGCAGTTTCATCGCTGGCATCCGCGAGGCATTGGACGCCTGAAATCGTGACCACCGCCTGGCGTTCCTGCCGAAAACCGCATCAATTGAGATTTATGCATCACAATTGATGCGGTTTGACTCGGCGAGTCGTCGCGGGCGTGGTAAATTCGCGGCCTGATTCCCTGCCGTCCCTGTGTCCGGCCTCTCGGCGAGAGGCGTCGATGCGCGGGCGGCAGTTATCCGAAAGGAGCTTTCATGAGCTGGTTGGATAAACTCCTGCCTCCCAAGATTCAACAGACCGACCCATCGACCCGCAAGGGCATTCCCGAGGGGCTGTGGGTCAAGTGCCCGTCGTGCGAGTCCACGCTGTACCGCACCGATGTCGAGGCCAATCTGCATGTGTGTCCGAAGTGCGACCATCACATGCGCATCCGCTCGCGCGAGCGGCTGGACAAGCTGCTGGACGCCGAAGGACGCTATGAAATCGGCCAGGAAATCGTGCCCGTCGATGCGCTGAAGTTCAAGGACACGAAGAAGTATCCGGACCGCATCAAGGCCGCCATGGATGAAACCGGCGAGACCGATGCGATGGTGGTCATGGGCGGCGCCATCCACACCATCCCCGTGGTGGTGAGCTGTTTCGAATTCGAGTTCATGGGCGGTTCGATGGGCTCGGTGGTCGGCGAGCGCTTTGCGCGCGGCGCGCAGGCAGCGTTGGAGCAGAAGGTGCCGTTCATCTGCATCACCGCCACCGGCGGCGCGCGCATGCAGGAAAGCCTGCTGTCGCTGATGCAGATGGCCAAGACCACGGCCATGCTGAACCAGTTGTCGAATGCGAAGCTGCCGTTCATCAGTGTGCTGACCGACCCGACCATGGGCGGCGTGTCCGCGTCGTTCGCGTTCCTGGGCGACGTGGTGATCGCCGAGCCGAAGGCCCTGATCGGCTTTGCCGGTCCGCGCGTGATCGAGCAAACCGTGCGCGAAAAACTGCCGGAAGGCTTCCAGCGCGCGGAATTCCTGCTGCAGAAGGGCGCCATCGACATGATCGTGGACCGCCGCAAGCTGCGTGCCGAACTGGCACAACTGCTGGCCTTGCTGCAGAAGCAGCCGGCCGATGCGGTGGCCTGACGCGATAGCGTGAATTGCAGGACAATGGCGCGGGTGCCACAACCCGCGCCATTTTGTTTTTCTGAAGCCGCGAGCGGGACGCCGCCGGCGCCTGAATCCCCGGCGCTTCCTTGGTGCCGATAGCGCTTCTTCGCGTAGTACGACGAGACGTAACCAGCATGCCCATCTTCCACAATCTCCCCGACTGGCTCGCACATCTGGAAATCGCCCATCCGGTGGGCATCGACATGGGCCTGACGCGCATTACGCGCGTCAAGGAAGCGCTGGGCCTGCGCATCGACGCCGTGGTTTTCACGGTGGGCGGCACCAACGGCAAGGGATCGACCTGCGCGATGCTCGAGCGCATCCTGCTCGAGGCCGGCTACAAGGTGGGTCTGCATACGTCGCCCCACCTGATCTCGTTCAACGAGCGCGCGCGCATCAACGGCGAGCAGGCCACCGACGCCCAGCTGCTGCCGCATTTCGAGGCGGTCGAGCGCGCCCGTACCAGTTTTGCCGATCCGGTCAGCCTGACCTATTTCGAATTCACCACGCTGGCGATCATCCACATGTTTGCCGCGGCCGGGCTCGACGCTATGGTGCTCGAAGTCGGGCTTGGCGGCCGGCTCGATGCGGTCAATGTGATCGACACGGATTGCGCGGTCATCACCAGCGTCGATATCGATCACACTCAGTACCTGGGCGACACGCGCGAGAAGATCGGCTTCGAGAAGGCGGGGATTTTCCGGCCCAACGTGCCGGCCATCTGCGGCGACCCGTTGCCGCCGCAATCGCTGATCGATCATGCCGAGGCGATTGGCGCCGATCTGTGGCTGGTGGGGCGCGATTTCCGCCATCAGGCCGCGCAGGGACAGGAGCGCCAGCAATGGGACTGGAGCGGGCGCGGGCGCAAGCTCAACGGACTCGGCTATCCGGCGTTGCGCGGCGCCAACCAGCTGCTGAACGCTTCTGCCGCGCTGGCCGCGCTGCAGGCCATGCGCCCGCGCCTGCCGGTCAGCGCGCAGGAGGTGCGCAACGGGCTTGCGTTCGTTGAATTGCCGGGGCGTTTTCAGGTGATGCCGGGACGCCCGGCCGTGATCCTCGATGTCGCGCACAATCCGCACGCGGCGGCGACCCTGGGGCAGAACCTCGAAAACATGGGCTTTTTCCGCTACACCTATGCGGTCTTCGGCTCCATGCGCGACAAGGATATCGACGGCGTACTGCGTCATGTGGCCGACAAGGTCGATCACTGGTGCCTGTGCGACCTGCCTTCGGAGCGTGCCGCGACGGCCCGGGAACTGCGCGAACACCTCGACACCGCGGGTTTTCAAGAAGGCCCCGACAATACCGCCGCCTGCTTTTCGAGCCCCGAACTGGCGTATCGCGATGCCATCGAGAGAGCGACCGAAAATGATAGAATCCTGGTCTTCGGGTCGTTCTTCACCGTTGCCGGCGTGCTGGCGTATCGCGCTACGCAAGCCAACTAAGAAGCCATTCCACGGCTTTGCACGGGTACGACATCGCACCGAACACCACTCTTTGGGCATTTATGGGCCTGCTTTCGCTGTTCTCGTCCCGCAAGGGCACTGATCCGGCGCCGGAACGCGGTCGCCGCACACGCGCGGAATCGAGCGCCGGCGCGTCGCGACGGTCGGCAGACGATTACGCCGACGACACCCTCGATCCGGATTTCCCCCAAAAGCAACGCGCCCGACGCCGCCTGATCGGTGCGGTGGTGTTGCTGGCCGCGGCGGTCATCGTGTTGCCGATCGTGTTCGAGCACAAGCCCCGGCCGGTTTCCGAGGATGTGGCCGTCAGCGTGGCCAACGGGCAGGCCGCCTCGCAGAAGCCGAAAATCGAACAGCGCAAGGCCGAACCGTTGCCGCCGGCTGCCAACGCCGGCCGCAACGACGCAGCGCTCGATGCCGGCGAGGAAATCGTCAGTGCGCCGGCCGCCGACAAGCCGAAAACCGATGCCAAGGCCGACACCAGGCAGGCCGACGCCAAGCCCGCGGATAAGCCCGTGGACAAGTCCGCCGCGGCAAATACCAAGTACCTGATTCTGATTGGCGCGTTTTCCTCCGAGGAACGTGCCAAGAACTGGCTGGCCAAGCTCAAGGAGAGCAAGGTGCCCGCCTACGTGGAAAAGAAGACGCTGGCCGACGGCGACCGCCTCCTGCTGCGCGCGGGGCCGTTCGCCAATCGCGACGCGGTCGACGTGGCCGAGAAAAAGGTGCGGGCGCTGGGCCTGACCGCGAAGGTGGTCGAGCAATAACGCCGCAATTGCAGGGCGGGAATTTGCCCCCATCTGACAGGGATTGACGTCGCGCGCATGGCTTTTACTTTTTTCGATTACGGTGTCGCCTTCATCCTGGTGGCGTCGGCGCTGGTTGGTGTATTGCGAGGCCTGGTGCGCGAAGTGCTGGCGCTGGTGGGATGGGTGGTGGCGTTTGTGCTGGCCTACCACTTTGGCGGCATCGCCGCGCAGTGGATGCCCGAATCGTTGCCGGGCGGCGCCCTGGCGCGCAGTGCGCTGGGTTTCCTGACCGTCTTTTTCGGCACATGGATCGTATCGGCGCTGGCCGGCGCAGTGCTGGGGCAGTTGCTGGAAACCACCGGGCTGAAGCCGGCCGATCGCGGGCTGGGTCTGGTGTTCGGGCTCGCGCGAGGCGTGCTGATCGTGATGCTTGTCGTGGTGCTGGCCGGGCTGACAAAGCTGCCGGAAGAACCATTCTGGCGTGACGCGGTGTCGCGTACCTATGTAGTGCAGGCGATGGATGCGTTGCGGCAATGGCTGCCGCCCGACCTGGCCAAGTATGTGAAGACATAATCCAAGACGCGAGCGTTTGCACAACGCGCGCTTGCGGCGCAGTATCAACGCAGGTCCCGTCGCGCCCATGACGGATCAGCGCCCCTGAATTAATTGCCTTTCCTGGGAGTTCGGCATGTGCGGTATCGTCGGCGTGGTTTCCACCAGCCCTGTCAACCAACTCATTTATGACAGCCTGCTGCTGTTGCAACACCGCGGACAGGATGCAGCCGGCATCGCCACGGCCAACGGCAGCACCTTCCACATGCACAAGGCCAACGGCCTGGTGCGCGATGTGTTCCGCACGCGCAACATGCGCAGCCTGCCCGGCAATTCGGGTATTGGCCAGGTGCGTTATCCGACGGCCGGATCGGCATCGAGCGAGGAGGAAGCCCAGCCGTTCTACGTGAACGCACCATACGGCATCATCCTGGCGCACAACGGCAACCTGACCAATTCCGAGCAGCTGCGCGAAGAAATGTTTCGCCGCGATCGCCGCCACATCAACACGCACTCGGATTCGGAAGTGCTGCTCAATGTGCTGGCCGACGAATTGCAGCGCGGCAGCAATGGCCAGACGCTCGACGCCGAAGCGATTTTCAAGGCGGTGTCCGGCATGCATCGCCGCGTCAAGGGCGCGTATGCGATCACCGCGCAGATCGCCGGGTCGGGCCTGCTGGCCGTGCGCGACCCGTTCGGCATCCGTCCGCTGTGCATCGGCAGCATTGATACGCCGACCGGCAAGGAATACCTGATTGCCTCGGAATCGGTGGCCCTGGAAGGCATGGGCTACAAGATGGAGCGCGACGTGGAGCCCGGCGAGGCAATCTTCGTCGATCTGGACGGCAAGCTGCACAGCAAGCAGTGCGCGGAAAATCCGCAGCTGACGCCTTGCATCTTCGAATATGTCTATCTGGCGCGTCCCGATTCGTGTATCGACGGCGTGCCCGTCTACGATGCGCGGCTGCGCATGGGCGATTACCTCGCGGAGAAAATCCGCCGCGAAGTGCCGGCCGGCGATATCGACGTGGTGATGCCGATTCCCGATTCGAGCCGCCCCGCTGCGATGCAGGTGGCACGCGCGCTGGGCGTGCCGTATCGCGAGGGCTTTTTCAAGAACCGCTATGTTGGCCGCACCTTCATCATGCCGGGCCAGGCGGTGCGCAAGAAGTCGGTGCGCCAGAAGCTGAACGCCATGGGCGTCGAGTTCAAGGGCAAGAATGTGCTGATCGTCGACGATTCGATCGTGCGTGGCACCACGTCGTTCGAAATCGTGCAGATGGCCCGCGACGCAGGCGCAAAGAAGGTGATCTTCGCATCGGCCGCGCCGCCCGTGAAATTCCCGAACGTGTACGGCATCGACATGCCCACGCGTGCCGAGCTGGTTGCCCATGGTCGCACCGACGAGGAGGTGGCGCGCATGATCGGCGCCGACCAACTCGTGTATCAGGATGTCGAGGCGATGAAGCAGGCCGTGCGCGACATCAACCCGAAGCTGCGCGATTTCGATGCGTCGTGCTTCGATGGCAAGTACATCACCGGCGATATCGACGAGGCGTACCTGGATCGGCTGGAAACGGCGCGCAGCCAGGCCGACCGCGAAGGCACCAGCGGCGGCGAGACGGAACGTTCGCAACTGCACTTGCAACGCTCGGGCGGCAACGAATAACGACAACCAACCATTGGGGCAGCACAGCAGCATGAGCGAACCGTTCAATCCCGAGTCCTACGGCATCGACACCCTCGGCGTGCGCGCCGGCACCTTGCGGACCGGCGAATTCATGGAGCACTCCGAGGCGATGTACCTGACCTCGAGCTTCTGCTTCAACAACGCCGCCGAGGCCGCCGAGCGCTTTGCCAACTCGGAAGAGGGCTACACGTACTCGCGTTTCACCAACCCCACCGTGTCGATGTTCCAGTCGCGCCTGGCTGCGCTGGAAGGCGCGCAGGCGTGCATGGCCACGGCGTCGGGCATGAGCGCGATCCTGTCGGTGGCGTTGGCCTCGCTGCAGTCCGGCGATCACCTGGTCAGCTCGCGCTCGATCTTCGGCTCGACGATGACGCTGTTCAACACGATCCTCGCCAAGTTCGGCGTGGAGACGACCTATGTCGACGGCGGCGACCTGTCGGCGTGGCGTGCGGCCGTGAAGCCCAATACCAAGCTGTTCTTCCTGGAAACGCCGTCGAATCCGCTGACCGAAGTGTCCGATATCGCGGCCATCGCCGATATCGCGCATAACGCTGGCGCGGTGCTGGTGGTCGACAACTGTTTCTGCTCGCCTGCGCTGCAACAGCCGATCAAGTTTGGCGCCGATGTGGTCGTGCATTCGGCCACCAAGCACATTGATGGCCAGGGCCGCGTGCTCGGCGGCGCCGTGCTGGGCAAGCACGACTTCATCATGGGCAAGGTCTTCCCGTTCGTACGCACGGCCGGGCCCACGCTGTCGGCCTTCAATGCGTGGGTGATGCTCAAGGGCATGGAGACGCTGGCGATCCGCATGGAGCGGCATTCGCAAAGCGCGCTGGCAATCGCTGAGTTCCTGGAGTCGCATCCGGCCGTGAACCGCGTGTTCCATCCGGCGCTGAAGTCGCATCCGCAGTACGACGTCGCGCAGCGCCAGCAAAGCGGTGGCGGGGCGATCGTCTCGTTCGAACTCAAGGGGGCCACGCCGGAGCAAATGCGCGCCAACGCCTGGCGTGTAATCGACAACACCAAGTTGTGCTCGATCACCGGCAACCTCGGCGATACGCGCACGACCATCACGCATCCGTACACCACCACGCATGGCCGTGTGGCACCGGAGGCGAAGGCCGCCGCAGGTATCACCGAAGGGCTGATCCGCCTTGCTGTTGGCCTGGAATCGGTCGACGACCTGAAGGCGGACCTGCTGCGCGGTCTCGGCCAGTAAGCGTTTGATCCGCCCGTTCCCGACGGTGGGAGCGGGCGGCTTCCTCAGCGCAGCAATCGCCTGCGCAACAGTATCAGCGCCACCACCAGCGCCACGGCCGCGTATGCGGCAAGCACCGCGACGTGCAGTGCGGCATTTTCCACCGGTCGGCCCAACATCAACGGACGTATCAGCGCCACGGCATGCGCCAGCGGCAGCACTTGCGTGGCCTTTTGCGCGGCCTGCGGCAATTGCTCCAGCGGAAAGAACACGCCTGAAAGCAGCAACATCGGCGTGATCACCAGCGTCTGGTAGAACATGAAAAAGTCGTAGTTGGGCGCCAGCGCGGTGACGATCATCGCCAGGCTTGCAAACGCGATGCCGGCCAGGACGATGACGGGTAGTGCGGCCAGCGCGCCAGGAAAGTGCGCGTAGCCGAGCAGCCCGGCCACCAGCATGATCGCCGCACCGGACAGCACGGCCTTGCTGGCGGCCCACAGGATTTCTCCCAGTACCACATCGCCGAGCGTGAGCGGCGCGTGCATGATCGCTTCCCAGGTACGCTGCACGTGCATGCGCGAGAACGCCGAGTACATCGATTCGAAACTGGCCGACATCATCACGCTGGACGCGGTGGTGCCGGCTGCCAGGAACGCGATGTAGGACACGCCATGCACCTGGCCGACCAGCAGGCCGAGCCCGAGACCCAGACCGAACAGGTAGATCATCGGATCGGCCAGATTGCCGATCATCGACGGAATGGCCAGTTTCTTCCAGACCATGAAGTTCCGGTACCACACCATCATCCAGTTGCGGGCATTGCGCGGCAGCAACGGTTGCGGATAGTGTTCGCGCCGAGGTATCGCGGCGGTGCCGTTGGCCGGCATCGCAACCTCGGATTTTTGCGGATCCTGTTCGCTCATCTCAGTCTCTCATTTCGCGGCCGGTCAGCTTGAGGAACACATCCTCAAGGTTGGCGGGGCGGTGCAGGTAGCGCACGCCACCCTTGCCGTGCAACGCGGCGAGCAGTGCATCGGGTTGGCGCACGTAACAGAACAAGGTCTCGCCGCGCATCTCGCAGCGGTCGGCCAGTGGTGTCAACGAATCCCGCAGCGGTCCCAGTTCGTCGCCGTAGACCTCCACCACATCGCAGCCGATTTCGCGGTCGATCAGTTCGTGCGGCTTGCCCTCGGCGATCTTGCGGCCCGCATCGATGACGCAAAGATAGTTGCAGAGCCGTTCCGCTTCTTCCATGAAATGCGTGGTCAGCAAAATCGTCTTGCCCGCCGCCAGCAGCGATTTCAGACGCTCCCAGATCAGATGGCGCGCTTGCGGATCCAGACCGGTGGTGGGTTCGTCCATCACGAGCAGGTCGGGGTCGTTGATCAACGCTCGCGCTACGGTCAATCGTCGGCGCATGCCGCCGGAAAGGTCGCGCACCTGCGCCTCGGCGCGGTTTTCGAGCCGTGCAAATTCGAGCAGCTTGGGTACGCGCCGGGCGATTTCGGCCGACGACAGGCCGAAGTAGCGGCCGAAAATGCGCAGGTTTTCGATGACCGAAAAATCGGGGTCGAGGTTATCGAACTGCGGCACCACGCCGACGCGCATACGCGCCTGCGGCGCCCGCTGGGGAATCGGCTCGCCACACAGCATCAGTGTGCCCGAGGCCGGCGTCGTGAGCCCCAGCAGCATGCGCAGGGTGGTGGTCTTTCCCGCGCCGTTCGGCCCCAGCAGGCCGTAGCACTGGCCAGGCTGGACTTCGAGATCGAGGTTGTCCACGACGAGCTGGTCGCCGTAAAGCTTGCGCACATTGCGCATTTGGAGGATGGCAGTCAAGGCAGCGTCCCTGAAGGCGATATGCGCCATTATGCAGGGCATCGCGCGGCGCATTGTTGCCGCAGCGCGGCAAGACAATTCCATTGGGAGGCCGGGGCGAATTCTCGCGGTGGATCCGGGATAAGCGTACTCTCTACTTTTCGCGACGACGCGTTGAGGAGCGGCAATGTCTTTCGAACACTGGATTGCATTCGTCCTGACCAGCGTAGTTCTGCTGATCATTCCCGGCCCGACCATCCTGCTGGTCATCGGCGACGCACTGGCGCATCGCGGCCGCAGCGCCTACGCGACGGTGGCCGGTGTGGCCGCGGGCGACCTGACTGCCTTCACGTTGTCGATGGTCGGCCTCGGCGCCGTGCTGGCGGCCTCTGCCACGTTATTTACGGCGCTCAAGTGGGCTGGCGCCGCCTATCTGGTTTATCTGGGCGTGCAAACGCTGCGCACGGCTGGCGCGGCCAGATCGTCCGAGATGGCGGCGCAAGCCGGCAGCGGCTCGCAGCGCTTTGCCAAGGCCTGGCTGGTGACCGCACTGAATCCGAAGAGCATCGTGTTCTTTGTGGCGTTCGTGCCGCAATTCATCGACGCAAAGCTGGCATTCTGGCCGCAAGCGATCGTGCTGATCCCCACCTTCGTCGTCTTGGCGACGGCAAATGCCATGGTGTACGCGATGTTGGCGCGCTCTCTGGCGACGCGGCTGACTTCCCGGCGTGCACAGGCGAATGTGCAGCGCGCCGGTGGTCTTACGCTGATCGGCGCGGGCGCACTGATTGCCACGCGGGCCTGAGGCTTGACGCATCGACGGCGTTGGAGCGCGCCGGGACGAAAAAAAACCGCCAGCATGCTGGCGGTTTTTTTGGGGCAATGCGCGAATCAGTAGAGCTTCTTCGGCAGCATTTGCATGCGCAGACGCTTGCGCAGGCGGGCCTCGGCAGCCTTCTTCTTGCGCTTGCGCTCAGTCGTCGGCTTTTCGTAGGCGGTGCGGCTCTTCAGTTCCACGATCAGGCCAGTCTGCAGAATGGCGCGACGGAAACGACGCATTGCAACTTCAACGGGCTCACCCGGTTTCAGAACGATCTTAGTCAATTCAGTCCTTCAGGAAATACCGCCCAAGGGCGGAGGGTTCATACGGGGGGAAACATCGCCGCGTCGGGCTCCGGAGCCTTTCGTGACGGTGGTATTGCACGCTGCGGCGAACGCCGCGGTGCGCCCCCGCGAACCTGCATGGACCGAAATCCGTACTGCCAGTGTCAGGGGTGATGGGCCAAATTTTCCTACGTAGGTAAAAACTTGGCGCTACCTGTTTCCATGATATTGCGCAAGAAATACGCCGGTAAGCTTTTACAGGTATACCGGGCGGGAGTCAAGCTATTCAGGGCAATCCGAGATGATACACCAAATAATGTGCGCGCGAGTCGCCAAAATTTGGTGTCGTGGCACCGCGGCACCTGCAGCGCAAACTGTGATGCGGTGGGCATAGCGTGGGTGGCCGACGGCGCTTTTCTCGACCTTCGCGCAGCGTGTCAGCGGGGGGGGCGGGGCGAGGGCGAATCAAGTTCGTGACGCCCTTGAGATCGTGTGCGGCCGTCCGAGGCTCGCGCAGGCTGTCGAAGAGGGAAGCGACGGCGTGGCTTGAAAAGCGATTCCGGAAAAGCAAAAGGCCGATGCTTTCGCATCGGCCTTTTGCTTCTATCGGTTGGCTCCCCGACCTGGGCTCGAACCAGGGACCTACGGATTAACAGTCCGGCGCTCTACCGACTGAGCTATCGGGGAACAGCTGAGAAAGAAATTATAACCAGCTTCTCTTCGTTTCGTCAACAACTTTTTAACGTTTTGTTTTCGTTAGCAGGTTGTCATCGGAACTCTGGTTCGCCTCGAAACCGGCCGGCAGTGGGCGTTTCCGCCTTTTGCTTGGTTGCCGTGTTTGTCAGCGAGGCCGCATTATAGCCAGCTTTTTGATTTATGCAAACAAAAAAACCGCCGTGTGGCGGTTTTTTTGCGATGGCGCTCGAAGTATCAGTCGAACACCGGCGTTTCGACGCCCAGCACCTTGTGCAGCTTCGGCGAGGTCGTCGTGTATTGCATGTGGATCTTCTTGTCCGGGAAGATGTACGGCGCAGCGCCGAACGCTGCCAGCGCAGCCTCGTGGAAGCCCGACAGGATCAGCTTCTTCTTGCCCGGATAGGTGTTGATGTCGCCCACCGCGAAGATGCCTGGGATGTTCGTCTCGAACTTCTCGGTATCCACCTTGATCTGCTTGCGTTCCAGATCCAGGCCCCATTCGGCGATCGGGCCCAGCTTCGGCGACAGGCCGAAGAACACCAGCAGGTCGTCCACGGGCATGCGGCGCGTCACGCCGTCGCCGCCGGTGACCTTGATCTCGGTCAGCACGCCGTCTTTTTCTTCATAGCCGCCGATCTGGCCGACCATGAATTGCATTTCCATTTGCTCGCACAGTTCGCGCATCTTGGCCACAGAGGCCGGTGCGGCGCGGAAACCGTCGCGGCGGTGAATCAGTACGACCGATTCGGCCTTGCCCACCAGATCCAGCGTCCAGTCCAGCGCCGAGTCGCCGCCGCCCACGATCACCAGGTTGCGGCCGTGGAAACGGCTCGGATCCTTGACGCGGTAGAACAACTGCTTGCCGTCGAACTTGTCGATGCCTTCCACCTTGACCGTACGCGGCTGGAACGAACCCACGCCGGCGGCGATGAAGATGGTCTTGGTAATGAAGCGGGTTCCGAGCGACGTTTCGACAAAGAAACGGCCGTCTTCGCGGCGTTCCACGACGCTGACTTCCTGGCCCAGGTGGAACGTGGGCGAGAACGGTTCGATCTGCTTGAGCAGGTTGTCGGTCAGTTCCTGGCCCGTGCAGATAGGCACGGCGGGAATGTCGTAGATCGGCTTGTCCGGATACAACTCCACGCATTGGCCGCCGACGACCTTGAGCGAGTCGATCACGTGGGCCTTGATTTCGAGCAGACCCAGTTCAAAGACCTGGAACAGGCCGACGGGGCCCGCGCCCACGATCAGCGCATCGATTTCCAGCGGCTGTCCGCCGGTGTGGCCGCCGGCCTGCTGAGTCGCGTCGGCCACGGGATTTGGAATGCTCAAGTCCATATTCGTCCTGATACGTTGTGGGCACGCAGGTGCCCGGCATTACGGGAAAGCGCGTGGGGACGGGCTTTCGACGGCGCTCTGCCGGTGCTGTCCGGCATCGGTCGCGCCTGTTTGTCTTAGCGCTGCAGGTATTGCAGCTTGTCGGTGGCGTCCTTCCACTCTTCGGCTTCGGCCAACGGAGCCTTGGTCTTGGTGATGGACGGCCAGTTGCGGGCAAGCTCGGCATTCAGTTCGATGAACTGTTGCTGGTCGCCCGGCACATCTTCTTCAGCGTAAATCGCGTTCACCGGGCATTCGGCCACGCACACGGCGCAGTCGATGCATTCGTCGGGATCGATGGCCAGGAAATTCGGGCCTTCGCGGAAGCAATCGACCGGACACACATCAACGCAGTCGGTGTAGCGGCAACGGATGCAGGATTCGGTGACAACGTGAGTCATTTCGGTTCCAGAAAAACGGATCGGTCTTCGATGGGGGATAGTCCAAGGCCATTCCTGCCTTGCTCTTGCAAGCCCCCGCGCCTGTTGTTGGCGTGCATGTCAATCGGGGTAACTTGGGGCGAGCGAGGGCCGTGGCCTTTCAAAGACCGATATTGTAGCCGAGCCTTCCCGCAAGGATAGCCAGTCTATATAGCCGGGTAAGATAGTTTTCTTATTTCTTTATGTACATCTCTGTCGACCTGCCGTGGGAGGAGTGCGTGGAAGGCGGCTTCGACGCGATGTGCCTGCCGAGTGCGCGGGCGCCAACTAGTATTCGTTGGGACCTCAAGCAGCGCTTCAGGCCAAAAAAGTTACCTATATGCAACAATCCCGCTCAGTCACCTTGCAACGCAGTCCAGGAGAACACCGATGAAGGCTCGTTTTACGATCCGGTTGCTTTGGTGCGTGGGCACGGCGGCCCTCCTGGGCGGCGCCGCGGTGATGGCGCAGCCCGTCGAGCCCCCTGTGGCGTCATCGGCGAAGCAGGGCGAAATGGCCGATAGCGTGGTGTCGCGGCTGGTGGCATGGCGCTCGCGGACGGATCAACCCGTGTCGTTGGCCGCCCTGACAGCCTTCGACTGGGACAGTTTCAGCGTGATCCGCACGCCGGCGGGCATCGCCATGGCCAACTGCAATCGGGATGGATTTCTGCCGTGCGGCCAGGATCTGCAGCCGCCGTCGGACGCGCTGATCCAGGTGCTGCGCTTCGATCGCGCGGGCCAGGCGGTCTACCAGGAGCGCATCATGGTCGCCTCGGCCGCCTTTGCCGATCCGCTTCCGACGGCCGTGTCGCGCGCGCAGGCCATGCTCGTGACGTGTCCCAATGCGCAAGGACGGCCCCTCTGGTGCCTGCAATCGCGCGAACGTCCGCACCAGGCGCCGTCGGCGCTGGATAATCTCAATGGCGCCTGAAGGGTCCGTGCCAACCCGGGCGTGACTTTCGGTTAGCATGATGGCCTGACTTCGGCGCCCCCGCGTCTGGCCTTGTTATGATCATCCGCTCACTGCTCGACACCGACCTGTATAAATTCACGATGATGCAGGTAGTGCTGCATCACTTTCCCCAGGCGCAGGTCGAATATCGCTTCAAATGCCGCAATGCCGGCGTTGACCTCACGCCATATGTCAGCGAGATCCGCAGCGAGATTGCCAGCCTGTGCCAGTTGCGATTTGCCGATGAAGAGCTGGAATACCTGCGCGGCCTGCGCTTTATCAAGAGCGATTTCGTCGATTTCCTGGCGCTGTTTCACCTGAACGAGAAATATGTGGTGGTGCAGCCGTCGGCGTCCGGCAACGGCGAAATCGACATCATCATTCGCGGACCGTGGCTACATACGATCCTGTTTGAAATCCCGCTGCTGGCAATCGTCAACGAAGTGTATTTCCGCCGCACCCAACCGCAGGCCGACCTGCAGGAAGGGCGCCGACGCCTGGAAGCGAAACTCACCTTGCTCAAGGATCCGCGCTATCTCGATTGCGTGATTGCCGATTACGGGACGCGCCGCCGTTTCTCCGGCGATTGGCAGGAAGAGGTTTTGCTGTCGATGCGCGCCATGCTCGGCCCGCAATTGGCTGGCACCAGCAACGTCCACTTCGCGCGGCTGCACAATATGACCCCGCTCGGCACGATGGCGCACGAGTATCTGCAGGCGTGCCAGGCGTTGGGCCCGCGCTTGCGCGATTCACAGGTCTATGCGCTAGAAAACTGGGCGCGCGAATATCGCGGCGACTTGGGCATCGCCTTGTCGGATACCTATGGTTTCGATGCCTTCCTGCGTGATTTCGATCTGTATTTCTGCAAGCTGTTCGATGGCGTGCGTCACGATTCCGGGGACCCGTTCGAATGGGGCGAACGCATGCTTGCGCATTACGCCGCCAATCGCGTGGACCCGCGCGGCAAGACGCTGATATTCAGCGATGCGCTCGATATCCCCAAGGTTATCGAGCTCTACGAACGTTTTCACGGCCGCTGCAAACTGGCATTCGGGGTCGGCACAAATCTCACCAACGACGTCGGTTATACGCCGCTGCAGATTGTCATCAAGATGGTGCGCTGCAATGGTCAGCCGGTCGCCAAGCTTTCGGATACGCCAGAGAAAACGATGTGCGACGACCCTGGCTATCTCGCCTATCTGAGGCAGGTGTTCGAGGTCAAGGTAGCCGCCTGAATGGATTCACTTACCCCGCGCCTACATTTCTTATAATCGGCCAGCCAACCTTCGTCACATACCGCAATGGAAACCAACGCCGCTCGTGATCGCATATTCGCCCGCATTCGGGCCGCCCAGGGCAGGGGAGCGAAAGTAACCGAGGGCGAGCGCGAGGCCGTGGCTGATTATCTGAACCGGCATCCGCAGGGCCCCCGGCCCGCTGTCGGGCAAAACCTTGCCGAGGCTTTCAGCGAGCAGGCGCAGAAAATGGCCTCGACGGTGGACCGTGTGGCAACGCTGGCCGATGTGCCGGGCGCCGTGCTGCGTTACCTCGACGGCTTGAACCTCGCGCGTCGCGCCGTGGCATGGACGGCGCTGGGCGCGCTGCCTTGGGCGGCGCAAGGCATCGAAGTGGAATGCCGACCTCCGTTGCGCGAGCCGCAGGCAGATCGCGAGCATGGCGATCTCGTTGGCATTACCGGCTGCTTTGTCGCGATCGCCGAAACCGGGTCGCTGATGCTGCTTTCCGGGCCCGACACATTTGCTTCGGCGGCATTGCTGCCCGAAACGCATATCGCGGTGGTGCCGGTGTCGCGCATCGTCGCCAATATGGAAGAGGCCTTCGCGCGCATGCGTGCCGAGCACGGGCAGCTGCCGCGCGCCACCAACATCATCAGCGGCCCGTCGCGCACCGGCGATATCGAACAGACCATCGTGCTGGGCGCGCACGGCCCGTATCGTGTTCACGTTGTCCTCGTCGAGCAAGGCTGAGCGGTCATACTTTCAGGCCGCATTTTGAGATCTTTCTCGCAGGGCTTTGCTTTACACTGAGCCCTTCATTGCGTGACGTCGCCCCGACGCCCTGGTAGACCGGGCGCGTACGCCGTTTTGGTCAATCTCATCGCATGGTCCATGGCTCCGGCACTTGTGTCGGGACGCGTCGCGCGCCGCGATAAAGGAGAGTCTCGTTCGATGCAACGTGCAGTTACGCTGCTCCTGTCAATTGTCTTGCTGACGCTTTCGCCCACCTGGGCGCTGGCCGCGGACCTCGATGGCGCAACGCTTTCGCCGGCCTGGGGCGTACCGTTTGCAGGCATTCTGCTTTCGATTGCGCTGTTTCCGCTGTTCGCGCCCAAGTTCTGGCATCACCATTACGGCAAGATCGCCGCGGTGTGGGCGGCGCTGTTCCTCGCGCCATTTGCGGCGCAGTTCGGCGTGCACGCGGCGATGGCCAATGTCGTACACGCGCTGCTGGCCGAATACATTCCGTTTATCGTGCTGCTTACCGCGCTGTATGTCGTGGCGGGCGGCATTTGCGTGCGCGGCAATTTGCATGGCTCACCACGCCTGAATACAGGCATCCTTGCCTTGGGAACGGTGCTGGCAAGCGTGATGGGTACCACGGGTGCGGCCATGCTGCTGATCCGCCCACTGCTACGCGCCAACGACAACCGGCGCCATGTCGCCCACGTCGTGGTGTTCTTCATCTTCCTCGTGGCCAACGCTGGCGGCGCGCTCACACCGCTGGGCGATCCGCCCTTGTTCCTCGGATTCCTCAAGGGTGTCGAGTTTTCCTGGACGTTGCGCAATATTTTTCCTGAGACCATCTTCATCTGGGTGGTGCTGCTCGCGCTGTTCTACGTGGTCGATCGTCACTATTTCCTGAACAAGGAAGAGGAACTGCCGCTAGCTCACGACCCCACGCCCGATTCCACGAATTTGCGGATCGAAGGCAAGGTCAATTTCCTGCTGCTTCTGGCGGTAATTGGGCTGGTGTTGATGAGCGGACTCTGGAAGCCCGGCATCGCATTCGACGTGATGGGAACAGAGGTACCGCTACCAGCGCTGACGCGTGACGTCATGCTGATTGTGGTAACTGTTGTATCGCTGCTTGCCACACCTCATGTGGCGCGCGCGGGCAACGAATTCAACTGGGAGCCCATTCTGGAAGTCGGCAAGCTTTTCGCCGGTATCTTCCTGACGATCATTCCGGTGATAGCGATGCTCAAGGCCGGTACTGACGGCGCATTCGCAGGCGTGATCCGGGCAGTCAGTGACGGTAACGGGCAGCCGATCGACAGCATGTACTTCTGGGCTACGGGCATGCTGTCATCGTTTCTCGATAATGCCCCCACGTATCTCGTGTTCTTCAACACGGCAGGCGGCGATGCCGCGACGCTGATGACCCGAGACGCATCGACCCTGGCGGCAATTTCTGCAGGAGCAGTCTTCATGGGCGCGAATACCTATATCGGCAATGCGCCCAACCTGATGGTCAAGGCAATTGCAGAAAGCCGCGGCGTGCGCATGCCCAGCTTTTTCGGGTACATGGCGTGGTCTGGCGCCGTGCTAATGCCGTTGTTCCTGGTGATGACCTTTATCTTCTTTCACGTATGACTGCCATGAAGCCCTCAATTCTGGTGACGCGCGCAATTTTTCCTGATGTCATCGACCGACTCTCCCTGTATTTCGACGTCGATGCCAACCAGGACGATGTCGTTCTCGACGCTGCGGCGCTGCGCGCTCGTCTCGCCGGCAAGGCTGGAGTGCTGGCCAACGCTGCGGACCAGATCGATGGCAGCCTGGTGAGTGGGCTGCCGCAATTGCGCGCGGTCTGCAATATGGCGGTCGGTTATAACAATCTCGATATTCCCGCGCTGACTGCGGCCGGTATTGTGGCCACCAATACGCCGGATGTTCTGACGGAGACCACGGCCGATTTCGGATGGGCTCTGCTCATGGCAACGGCGCGCCGCGTGACCGAAAGCGAGCACTATCTGCGTGCTGGCAAGTGGCAGCGATGGAGCTACGACATGCTGGTCGGTGTCGATGTATATGGAAGCACATTGGGCATCCTTGGCATGGGGCGTATTGGCCAGGCGCTCGCCCGACGCGCAGCGGGCTTTGGCATGCAGGTGCTTTATCACAATCGCAGCCAGCTGCCGGCCGATGTCGAGAAATCGTTGAATGCGCGCTATGTCAGCAAGGCTGAACTGCTTGAGCAATCCGATCATCTGATTCTTGTGTTGCCGTATAGCGCGCAAAGCCATCACGCGATTGGCGCGGCCGAGCTGGCGCAGATGAAACCCACCGCGACGCTGATCAATCTGGCGCGCGGCGGGATTGTGGACGACGCCGCGCTGGCATCCGCGTTGCGGGATCGTCAGATATTCGCTGCCGGCCTCGACGTGTTCGAGGGCGAACCCCACGTCCATCCGGATCTATTGACCGTGCCGAATGTCGTGCTTACCCCACACATTGCCAGCGCATCGGAAAAGACGCGGCGCGCGATGGCAAACCTGGCAGCCGACAACCTTATCGCAGCGCTCGATCTCGGCCCGCAAGCCGGCCGGCCACCTGCCGTTATCAACCCTGATGTCATGGCCCATCGTCGTTGATCGTCGTGAGTGCCGGCAGTTATGACGCTTATTCCTCTGCTCACGCTTCTTGTCGCCGTTATCGCTGTCGGCTTGCTCGTCGCCCTGGTCCTGCGCAAGCCAAACAGTGCATCGACTGACTTGCTACCGATGCTTGGCGATCTTCGCGACGATGTGCGCGAGGACACCGCGCGCGGTTTTGAAAGGCTCGAACGCGAGTTGCGCGCCGAGCTGGCCGAGACTTCCCGCGCCAATCGCGGCGAAGCAGGGCAGCATATGCTGCGATTCCAGCAGCAGTTGTCGTCCCAGTTGACCAGCATTGCCACCGTGCAGCAGCAACAGCTTGCACAGATGTCGGAAGCCAATGAGAGGAGGCTTGCGGATGTCCGCGCAACGCTCGAGCAGAAGCTGCGCGACATCGAGGCGAACAACGCCGCGAAGCTGGAGGAAATGCGCCGCACGGTAGATGAGAAGCTGCATGCCACGCTGGAGCAGCGGCTCGGCGAGTCTTTCAAGCTGGTGTCAGACCGACTGGAACAAGTTCATCGCGGTCTGGGTGAAATGCAGGTGCTGGCGCAGGGTGTTGGAGACCTCAAGCGCGTGCTGACCAATGTGAAGTCACGCGGCACCTGGGGAGAAGTCCAGCTGGAAATGCTGCTGGAGCAAATACTGACCAAAGAGCAATACAGCAAAAACGTCGAGACGGTGCGGGCCTCGGGTGCGCGCGTGGAATTTGCCATCCGTCTGCCGGGGCGCGATGCGGTAAGCGGGCCAGTGTGGTTGCCCATCGATGCGAAGTTTCCGAAGGAGCAGTACGAACGTCTGATCGATGCGCAGGAACGCGGCGACGTCGATGGGGTGGTTGCGGCCGGCCGAGAGCTTGAGATGGCGGTGCGCCGGGAAGCGCAAACCATCGCCCAAAAGTATCTATCGCCGCCAGCCACCACGGATTTTGCAATCCTGTTCTTGCCGACCGAAGGGCTCTATGCGGAAGTTCTGCGCCGGCCAGGCCTGACGGATGTATTGCAACGCGACTGTCGCGTGACCGTGGCGGGGCCGACGACCTTGACCGCCTTGCTGAACAGCTTGCAGATGGGCTTTCGGACGCTGGCGCTGGAAAAACGGTCGAGCGAAGTGTGGGAAGTGCTGGGCGCCGTGAAGACCGAATTCGGCAAGTTCGGCGAGATCCTGGCCAAGACGCGCGATACGCTGGTGCGCGCTGCGCGCAATATTGAGCAGGCAGAGGTCCGGACTCGGCAGATGGAACGCAAGTTGCGCACGGTCGAGGCGCTGCCCGGCGAGCGCGCCGAGCAGTTATTGGGAACGGCGGGCAGTATTGCCGGGACGCATGATCAGCCGACCCAGTCTATCGAAGCAGACGGAGACGGCCAGGATGACCGGGTGGTTTAAGCGCGGTCGTCGGCGGTGAGTTCGCGGACGTGGACTTCGATGCCGCCAAATCGCGCGGCAACCCAGTTATAGGCGCGGCAGCCGAGCCATAGCAAACCGAATCCAATCAGCGCGTTAAGGATAAGAGCAGTGAAGACCGCGATGCCCGGCAGGTCTCCGTAACGAATGAACGCTACGAACAGGCCCATGGCAACAATCGGCACCGAAAAACACAGATACACGAGTACGAGCGCACGGGCGGTCTTGACGGGGTGGAGGTACGCGATCTCCTGATTCATGACGACGGACAAGGTATTGGGGGGAATCGAATTTTCGTGCTGCAAGTGTAGCGACTGGTTCTAGCGACGCCTAGCCTGCCCCACTTCTGGATGATGCTTTTGGCGGGCGAGCCGGGCTATCCGGCAACTAGTGCGGCACAAATACGACACCTTGGTGGTGAGCTGCTGTGAATGAATCGCATCTATTCATGCCTGCGGCGGCTCAACCCGTTTGCCAACTGCCATTGCGCCTGCCCGGCGCCTCCATGGCAACTGCAATGCCGTTCTGCGTGGCGGGACAGCCACTGAGGAAGAGTGCCCACGTGGAGAGCGGGCAAGGCGGGCAGAACACGCAGGTTGGCCAGAATGAGCAGGGTGGGCAGGGCCTAAAGCTAGATCAACCCGTGGAATAGAACGACTTCCACCAGGTCGCCAATCTCGACCGATTCTTGGTCGTGTCCAAGGACAATGAAGCAGTTTGCTTCGCTCATTGATCGAAGCACGCCGGAGCCTTGTTGGCCGGTTATGCGGACTTCGAGCTCGCCGTTCGGCCCCGCGGCGACGATGCCGCGCTGATACTCGGTGCGGCCCGGCCGCTTGCGGATCGGCGTCGCGCTGCGCACTCGAACCCGGGGCAGCGCGGCGGCATCGGCTCCCATCAATCGGTGCAGGGCCGGCCGGACGAAATTGTAGAAGGTGACCATCACCGCTACGGGATTGCCGGGCAGCCCGAACAGCATTGCCTCATGGCCATTCGAGCCGATTCGGCCGAACGCCATCGGACGGCCCGGACGCATCGCAATCTTCCAGAACGTGACATCGCCGAGCTTCGCCATGATCTGCTTTGTGTAGTCGGCGTCGCCCACCGATACGCCGCCCGAAGTGATGATTGCATCGGCATTTTCGCAAGCGCTGCGAAATGCTACTTCCATTGCGTCGGGATCGTCGCGCACGACGCCCATATCGATCAGATCGACGTTGAGTCGGCGCAGCATGCCGTGCAGCGTGTAGCGATTCGAGTCATAGACGCAGCCTGGATCCAGCACTTCGCCGATGGAGCGGAGTTCGTTGCCGGTCGAAAAAAAGGCCACGCGCAAACGTCGGCGAACCTTGATTTCGGCGACGCCCAGCGAGGCGAGCAGGCCGAGGTCGGCGGGTGTGAGGATACGGCCGGCGCTCAGCGCGGCCTGGCCGCGCGCCAGATCTTCGCCGCGCAGACGACGATTGTCCCCGGGGCGGACGGCGTCGCGAGAGAACCGGATCTGATTGCCGCCCGCCTGGATGTCGACCAACTCCTGGGGCACCACGGTGTCGCAGCCATTCGGCATGACGGCGCCAGTCATGATGCGAACCGCTTGCGCTGCTGTGGGGGCGCCTTCAAATGCCTTGCCGGCATAGGCGGTGCCGATCACCTCCAATACGACGTCGCCGGCGGTGTCATGCGCGGCCTGGCTGGCAAACGCATAGCCGTCCATTGCGGAGTTGTCGTGCGCAGGAACATCGATCGGCGAAATCACATCATCAGCCAGAACGCGATCCAGTGCCGCCCGAATCGCCAATTGCTCGATACCTTGCACCGGCTCCAGCACATTGCGGATGATGGTGTTGGCCTGATCGACGCGCAGCGCGCTCGGATCATAGTCTGACAGGCACGAAATGACGGATTGCAGCGAAGGCATGGATTGGGCGGAAGAAGCGGGATTGTGGCGACAGGATTGGCCAGGTTGAGTCTAACGCGGCCGGACAGTTGTCTCGTGCCTGTGAAGCTCGTCGAGTGTGTTGATGTTGGCAAACGCGGCGGCGTCTTCGAAAAGCACCTGCGCCAGCCGCAGGCCGGTGACCCAGGTTTCGATCTTTCGCTGTCCGGTAGCGACGTATTCGCGCAGGCTTTTGCCTGCGGTGGCCGGCATCAGGCAGAACACCGGCTGCAAGCGCCGCTTGCCATCGCTATCGAGCGTGACCGGGACGGCCACCTCGGCCTCTTCTGTCTCGATAGCCCTCGTTAGGCGATCCACGAGATCGACTGGCAGATCGGGGGTATCGCACGGTGCGGTGACGATCCAGCGTGTCGTGCATTGATCGAGCCCCGCCAGCATGCCCGCCAGCGGGCCGGCGAAATCCGGTAAGGCATCCGCAACCACGGGTACGCCGAACATGGCGTAGCGGTCGACGTTCCGGTTGGCGTTGATCAGCACGGCGCTGGTTTGTGGCGCCAGACGTTGCAGAACGTGCTGCACCATCGGCGTGCCGTGGAAAGTCTGCAGTCCCTTGTCGACGCCGCCCATGCGGCTGCCGCGGCCGCCCGCCAGAATCAGTCCGGTAATGTCGTTGCGCGCAATCATCCGCCGATATACGACATTTCGATCTTGCTTTCGGCACGCGCCGCGCGGACCGCTGGATCGCTGCGTTGCTCGGAATAGTTGTCAGTGCGACCTTGCCAGACTTGCGCAATGGCATTGCCGATTTCCAGATCGCTCCGATCACCGCGCAGCAAGGCGCGGAGATCGTAGCCTTCCGTGGCAAACAGACACAGGTACAACTTGCCTTCGGTGGACAGCCGGATGCGGCTGCAGTCGCCACAGAAGGCATGCGTAACGCTCGAAATCAGTCCGATCTCGCCGCCGCCGTCGCGATAGCGCCATCGTTGGGCGGTTTCGCCCGAATAGTTGGCACCGACAGGCTCCAGCGGGAAGACTTCGCCAATGCGGCGAACCACCTCGGACGACGGCAAGACTTCGTCCATCTGCCAATGGTTGCTGCCGCCGACATCCATGAATTCGATAAAACGGACGATGATGCCGCTATGGCGAAAGTGCCGCGCCATCGGCACGATTTCCTGGTCGTTGGTGCCGCGCTTGACCACCATATTGACCTTGATCGGCGCAAGCCCCACGGCCTGTGCGACTTCAATGCCGTGCAACACGTCGCTTACGGCGAAGTCGACGTCGTTCATCGTGCGGAACGTGCCGTCGTCAATGGCATCGAGGCTGACCGTCACGCGCGTGAGGCCGGCGTCGCGCAGCGACCGGGCTTTTCGAGCCAACAGCGATGCATTGGTAGTCAACGTCAGGTCGAGCGGTTTGCCGGACGCGGTTTCGATGCGCGCGAGCATTTCCACAAGGCGCTCGATATTCTTGCGCAATAACGGCTCGCCACCGGTCAGCCGGATTTTCTCGACACCCTGGCTCGCGAAAATGCGCGCCACACGTTCGATTTCCTCGAAACTGAGCAGTTCGGAATGCGGCAGGAAGGTGTAATCCTTGTCGAAAACTTCCTTTGGCATGCAGTACACGCAGCGGAAGTTGCACCGATCGGTCACGGAAATGCGCAGGTCATGGAGCGGCCGGCCGCGCGAGTCGGCAATGAATCCCGTCGGCGCAAGAAGCTGCGCAGGGATACTCGGCACCATCGATCTGTATCGATGGTCGCGCAAATCGAAAATCGGAATGACAGTATCGGTCATGGCAGAGGGGGCTGCGGCTAACCAGCGCAAAGGCGCCGGGTGGATGGCCGTCTGCTTGCCATTCTAGCCGAGTGTGGGATTCTGCCGTGCGCCGCGCCGGCTAGCCCGGGATGACAGATCGCCCGCCGTGCTGCCGGTACAGTTGGCGAATATGACTTCCACGTCAAATTGGCGGGACAAATAAAAAGGGACGGCGATTTGCCGTCCCTTTTGCCTGTCAGCGCCGAAGCGCCTTATTGCTGTTGCTGCGCGGCTTCCTGACGCTGGCCGCCGGTTTCGACCAGGATCATCGGGCCTTCCGGCAGCGGCGGCAGCGGCTTGCGTTCGCGCGGGACGCGGGGCGCCGGCGCAATGCGGGCCGAAGCTGCCTGGGCGGCGCGCAGCTTGTCGCTGTCGGTACGGACCCATTCAAGGCCGGCCGCGGCCAACATCGGCTCAAGCGCGGTCGCGTTCAGGTCCACCGGCGCGGCGGCGCTTGCCACCGCGACAGGCGCTTCGACAGCCGGGACCGACGTCGGCGTCGCCACGGGCGTCACGGCAACCGGTTCCGGGATTGCCGGAGCGGTCGCCACGTGCGGCTGGGCTTCCACCGGCGCGATGGCCGCAGCCGTTTCCGTTTCCACGGGGGCGGGAGGCACAACCGGGGCGGCTTCGGGCGTGGCCACGGCGGCAAACACCGGCTCGGCCACTGCGGGTGCCGCAACCGGCTCGGCCTGCTCGACCGTCGACGTCTGCACCGGCGTCGCTACGATGGCGACTGGCGCGGCCTGAACCTCGGCCGTCACCTCGGCGGGCTTCGGCTGCGTGGCGGCCTGAGGCGCCGGTTCCGCTACCGGAGCCTGGACAGGCTGCTCGGCCACGATGGCGGGCGAGGCGGCCGATTCCGCTTCGGATTCGGTCACGCCAGCGCTGACTTCGGCCAGATTGCTTTCGTTGACTTCCAGATCTTGCGTGCCGTCTTCGCGCTCGCGACGATAGCGATTGCGACCGCGACGATTGCGGCGGCGACGCTCTTCGCCTTCGCCGGTCTCGGCCACGGCTTCCAGATTTTCCGCGCCGGCCGGTACGTCGATGGCCGTCAACGCTGCCGGTGCGGCTTGCGCGGCTTCAAACGACGTTTGCGGCGCGGATTCGTCTGCATTCAAGCCGTCTTCGCGCGACTCTGCGCGTTCGCGCTGTCGCTCGCGTTGACGTTCGCGGCGTTCCTGGTTGCGTTCCCGTCGGGCTTCCTGACGGCCTTCGGCCGCCGGGGCGGTCACCGCCGGAGCCGGCTGAGCCTCGCGCGGGGCGCGCGGCTGGCGTTCGCCACGCGGTTCGCGGGGCTCACGCTGCTCCCGCGGTTCGCGTTGCTCGCGCGGCTCGCCGCGCTGCGACTCGCCACGGGTTTGCTCGGCACGTTCGCCACGCTGGCCACGGCCCTGGCGCTCGCTGCGATCGCCACGTTCGCCTCGCTCTGCGCGTTCGCCACGTTCGGCCCGGTCGCCACGCTCAGCACGCTCGCCACGCTCCGAACGGTCGCCACGGCCCTGACGGCTGTCGCCACGCTCGCCTCGTTGGCTGCGCTCGCCGCGACCCTGGCGGCCTTCGCCGCGCGAGGAGGTTTCAGCAGGCTTGACCGGCTCGGCCACCGGCGTTTCAGCCGGCTTGACGCCAAACAGGCCCTTCAGCCACGCCATGAAACCGCCGCCGCTGACAGGCTGGGTGGCCGGGGCAGGACGGGCGGCGGCAGCTTCCGGACGCGCGGCGCGCTCCGGCCGCGGCACCGACACCGGCGCCGGCGCGTCGGGCGTGATGCCCTTGACGGCGGCTTCCTGGCGGGGCCGTGCATCTTCCTTCTTGCGGCTGCTGTAGCTGGTGTCCGCTTCCAGTTCCTTCGCGGCCGCCTCGGCCATGCGATAGCTGGCGGTCGATTCTTCCAGGCGCGGATCGTCGTGACGCAGGCGTTCGAGCTTGTAGTGCGGCGTTTCCAGATGCTTGTTCGGAATCAGCAGCACGTTCACCTTGAAACGCAGTTCGATCAGGTTGATGTCCTGACGCTTCTCGTTCAGCAGGAAAGCGGCCACTTCCACCGGCACCTGGCAGTGGATGGCGGCCGTGTTTTCCTTCATCGCCTCTTCCTGGATGATGCGCAGCACCTGCAGG
>Ga0233425_10001577_pt1 | contig 50387 bp, 68 predicted proteins | sample Watercolumn_Towu_2_FD_181712 | JGI IMG/M metagenome (GOLD analysis project Ga0233425, IMG submission 181712) | Freshwater microbial communities from Lake Towuti, South Sulawesi, Indonesia - Watercolumn_Towuti2014_140_MG | ecosystem: Environmental > Aquatic > Freshwater > Lake | place...
GTGTAATTTTGCCTTTAATATAATTTGGTATCATTTCAACTAGTACATCACTTGCTTTTTCAAAAAGCCTGTTTCTTAAAGTTTCGTTGTCATCAGTTTCTAATATCTCATCCTTAAACTGTGTTAGTATTGAACCTTGGTCTAACTTATTGTTCATTTTAATTATTGAAACTCCAATTTCACCACCACCTTCAATCATTGATGCTTGTATAGGGCTACTGCCTCTATACTTTGGAAGTAGAGAAGGGTGAATATTTAGAATTCCAAATTTTAAATTATTAATTATAAATTCAGGAATAATTTTACCAAATGAGGCACAAACACCCAAATCAGCTTCAGGAAGATCATCAAAATCAAACTGTTTATGCATTTTGTGTTTGTGAGCATATTCGTCAACGTGTGAATATGAGAGCTTTTGATCTCTGCCTACAGGTTTTGGCTCTTGTGTGACTACAGCAACAACCTCATATTCTTTGTGTAGTTTGTCTAATATCGGGAGAACATATTCAGGTGTCCCAAAAAATATAATTTTAATTTTTTTTGTGTCCATTATAGTTCAACCTCCTCCCAAGTATCATCTGAGTGGAGTTTGTATAATTTCTTTTTTTGTTCGAATAGCCTATCTACAAATAAAACACCGTTTAAATGGTCTATTTCATGTAACATGATCTGGGCGTTAAAATCTTTAAATTCTTCTGTTATTTCTTTACCTTCTTCATTTAAATATTTAATAGTTACTGTTTGTTCTCTTTTAAGTGGGCCGTAGTAGTGGGGAAGTGATAGACAACCTTCAAGTATTTCACTTCGTTTGTCTTTTGTTGCTGAATTATATTTTTTCTTTGATATTGATACAACTTCAGGATTAATAACTATTCGTTTAAAATTTTTGTAAGAAACTGCAAAAATTCGAAGATTTATACCAATTTGGGGAGCTGCTAGGCCAACACCTTCCGGGTCTTTCTGTACTGCTAAAGTATCTTTTAAATCAGTAATTATTTTTTGTATCTTTTTGTCAATTTTGGTAACAGGTTTGCTTATTTGCCTTAAAACTGGATTTCCAGATTGGACGATTTTTTGTATCATTTAAGCCTATTATACCATTTAAAGCTTACTAATTGCTTCTTGTAAATACTTTTTGGTTAAATCGTCATTTGGGTCAATGTTATTAAGTATATATTGGAACTGACTTATTGCATCTTGGTATCTATAGATATCTATGTAGGTTAGTCCTAGTGCAAATCTTCCTTCTTTGTAATTAGGTTTTAGTTCTACTGCCTTTTCTAAATTACTTAAACCTAGCTGTACTTTATTATTTTTAATATTTAATATACCAAGTTGGTAATAAATTTTAGGATCCATGACAGAAATTGTTTTGGCTACTTCCAATGGTTCTTCTGCAATTTGCAAATATTCATTGTTAAACATTGCAAATTTGTAATAAGTGCTTGAAAGTAATCGATAACTATTGGTATTGTTTTTTGCAAGATTAATAGCTTTTATCCCGTTTTTTATTGCACTATTTATATATTCTTTTGTTTCTTCTTCAATATTATTGCCGGCTAGTAGAGCGATTTCAGAATGGACGATACCACTTTCATTATAATAAATTGGTTCACTTGGATTTAGTTGAATAGCTTTATTTATATATTCTTTTGCTTCCAAATATTTTCTCTCTCGACTTAAATTTTTTGCTTTATTGTAGCTGATGTCAGCCAATAAGTAGTTATATGTAGCATGTAGCAAGTAGTAAGCGGAAAGTAAAACAAGACAGTACAACAAATATTGTATAGGGCTACTCTTTCTCTTATCTAGATGTTTTTTTTCATCGGGTAGTGTTAAAGCTGGAAGTAGGAAAAAAAGTAGTGAAACAGGAACAACTGAAAAACCAAAAAAGTTAGTAACAAGAATACTTATGTAACCTGATAATAACGCAATTTCTAATTGACCTAATTTACCTAATTGATCTAAATAATTCCTAAAATTAGAGTAATTAGAATAGTTAATGATTTGTAATATAGAAGAAATGACAATGAATAAGTAAGCTAATAAACCAAAAAGCCCAGTGTTTGCAAGAAAATTTAGATACTCGTTGTGTGCTTTGTTGTATATAAAATCCCACTCAGATGTTAGATTGTGTTCGACTGGTTTAAATTTAGGAAAAATGTAAGCAAGAGTTTCAGGACCAGTGCCAAATAGAGGATAATTTTTAAAAATATTAATTGCACCTAGCCAAACATATTTACGAATAGTGCCTGATTCCGTACCACCATTTTCAAGCACTGGGCCAGTTGGAGTAGCTGGAGTGGCTTGAGAGTTATGGGTGATGAGTTGTGTGTTGAATGTGAGATATAGAGTCGTTGTAACGATTGCGAACATGATAAATTCTTTTAGATATTTAAATTTTTCTTTATAAAAAATAAATCCCCAGAAAATTACAGATTCCACACTAAACGCCAAAAGTCCTGACCTGGATTTAGTAAACAACAATGTTGTAAAAAAAATTAGAGATATAAATAGCCACAATATCTTATAAGTTGGAAGTTTAGAATTAAAAAACTGATTAAAAACTAGAAATTTAGAATTAGAAATTATGGCATACCACGTAAGTGGTATGAGTGCAACGACCAAGGCCGCTAGCCAATTAGGTTGACCGAGTGTAGAAAAAACCCTTGTTTGTACATCTTGAACCCAACAAGAGGAGTTAATTGGGAATGCCATTAGGTAGCAAGTTGTAAATATTCCAAAACGTTCCAAAATTGCTAAAATACTTGCAACTAAAGTTCCAATCAACCCGTAACTAATCGTTCCTAATTTTTCAACTTGTGTTAGATTTGAAACAAACGCAAAATAGAGTAGCAAATAGCATATTTGGGAAAGTAGCCCGCCATTAAATCTTGAATAGTAACCAAAAATTGAAGTATGAATATCAATAGAAAATATTGTTGATATTAACAATATTCCTAAATATGTTATTATAGGAATATCCAATATTGTGCGACGGAAGATAAATTTTTTGTGTTTGATACATTTGTATAACCAACTGGCAGTAATTAAAATTGTAAATATATAAACAACTAAAATTTTGTTAAATTCAAACAGCTCTGATGTATCTTTAAAAAATACGAGTGGAAGTATTATAAATAATATGTTAAAAAGTACCTGAATCATGTTTTCTTTTAAAAGTATACCAAATCCAGTTAAAATGCTCTTAGGGTTATTTTCCGAAGATTTAGGAATTGATCTTGGAACTGCTAATACACTTGTCTATATTAAAGGCAAAGGTGTTGCAGTTCGCGAGCCATCAGCTGTTGCGAGACATAAAAAAACAAAAGAAATTTTGGCAATTGGAGCTCCTGCTAAAAAAATGATTGGCCGAGCCCCAACAACGATTGAAGTTGTCAGACCTTTAAGAGATGGTGTTATAGCAGATTTTGATGGAGCTGAAGCAATACTTAGATACTATATTAAAAAAGTTCATGATACAGGTGGAAATATTCCAAAGGTTCCAAGACCTCATGTTGTAATTGGCATACCGTCAGGTGTTACTGAAGTTGAAAGAAGAGCTGTAGCTGACGCTGCAGTTGAAGCGGGAGCAAGACAAGCAGATTTAATTGAAGAACCTATGGCAGCTGCAATTGGAGCCGGACTTAATGTAGAATCACCTGAAGGTAACTTTATAGTAGATATTGGTGGTGGAACTTCAGAGATTGCAATTATATCCCTTGGTGGAATAGTAATTGGTAGATCTTTACGAACAGCGGGAGACGAAATGGATGAGGCAATAATTAATTATGTGAAACTAAAATATTCAGTGCTTTTGGGTCAACCAAGTGCAGAAAATGTAAAAATGATAATTGGATCTGCAACTAATTTTGACAAACCTAAAACAATAGTTGTAAGAGGTAGAGATTTAGAAAGTGGACTGCCTAGATCTGTTAAATTAACAGATAGTGAAATTAGAGAGGCATTAGGTCCAATAATTCACGAGATTATTACAGGGGTATCTGATACATTAGAAGAAACTCCACCAGAACTTGTTAGCGACATTATGGAAAAAGGAATATATTTGGCAGGTGGTGGAGCTTTAATTCATGGAATAGATAAAGCAATATCAGAAGTGACAAAAATGCCTGTTTTTGTAGCAGATGATCCGCTTACTTGTGTTGCTAGAGGTTGTGGAAAACTACTTGAAAATCCTATGCTTTTAAACAAACTAAAAGTAGCAAGGGGAAGATAATGTTGTATTATTAACTCATGCAAACACTGGCTTCCAGTAATCAAAACACTCCATGGTTATCATGGTTTTTGCGTGGTGTTTTGGTTTTAGGAATTTTAATTTTAGTTACGCGCCTTTTTGATTTACAAATAATTAAGGGCGGGTATTACAGAAAACTATCTGAAGGCAATAGAATTGAAAGAATTAAAATAAAAGCTGAAAGAGGAAAAATACTTTCTCGAGGCGGTGAAGTTTTAAAGGGAAAAGAATTCGCACATATTACAGGTTATTTGCAAGAAGCTAATGAATTTGAAGTGGGCAGAATAGATCCTAAATGTATTGAAAAAGGACCAATTAGATTAGGGCAAGTTGTTGGCCGTGGTGGTTTGGAAGAATATTATGATTGTTTTTTACGAGGAATTGATGGTGAAGAGCTTATAGAAGTAGATAGTCAGGGAACAAAACTGCGATCCTTAGGAGTTAGAAATCCGATTAGTGGTAGTGATTTAAAAACAAACATTGATTTTAATTTACAAGTTAAAATTGCAAAGAGTTTTAAAGATAAAACAGGCTCTGCAGTTGCAACTGACAAAAGTGGTGAAGTTTTGGCATTATTCTCATCACCCACTTTTGATACAGGTGATATAGTGCCTTCACTTAATGATCCGACCCTACCACTTTTTAATAGAACAATAGGTGGGTTGTACCACCCTGGATCTATTTTTAAACCACTAGTAAGTATTGCAGGTCTTGAAGAAGGTAAAATAGATAGGAATTTTAAATACAATGATACGGGTCTTGTAACGATTGAAAATATTTATGGCAAGTATACATACGCAAATTGGTATTTTACCCAGTATGGTGGAAAAGAGGGTGAAATTGATTTGGCAAAAGCCATATCAAGATCAACAGATACTTTCTTTTATAAACTAGGTGAGGCGGTTGGAATAGAAACCTTGGTAGAGTGGATGAAAAAGTTTGGACTTACTAAACTAACCGAAATAGACATAAATGGAGAGGTTCAATCACTTGTTCCATCTCCCGATTGGAAAGAAAAAGTTAAAAAAGAAAAATGGTTTTTAGGTAACACATATCATTTTTCAATAGGACAGGGTGATTTGGCACTATCGCCAGTTGGAATACATAGGGCTGATTTAACTGTGGTTAATAACGGAAAACTTTGTAGTTTAAAAATTGTTGGGAGTACAAAATGTATTGATTTAACGGCGAAACCAGGTATCTTAATTAAGAAAGATAATTTAGACTATGTAAAGGAAGGGATGAAAATGGCATGTAGTATTGGTGGTACAGCCTTTACTTTTTTTGATTTTAGTATGAAACACAATAACCTTGAAGTAATTTGTAAAACTGGAACCGCAGAAACAGACGAGATAGATAAAACACATGCATGGTTTTTTGCATCTGCACCGATGAATGACCCAGAACTAGTATTGACTGTAATGGTTGAATCGGGAGGTGAAGGAAGTAAAGTTGCAGGCCCAATTGCAAGGGAAATATTTGATTATTATTTTGCGATAGAAGCACAAAAAGAATGAATGATTTAAATATATTGGGAGAAATTAAGGAACTAGATAGCAGGGCTATTGCTGTTGTTGGATCAAGAGAAGCAACTACTAGGGGTTTAGAATTAACTGAAAAATTTGTAAAAGAGTTAGTAAAAGAAAACATTACAATTGTTTCAGGTCTGGCTCGTGGAATTGACACTCAGGCACATAAAATGACCATCAAATATGGTGGTAGAACAATTGCAGTTTTGGGTTCAGGTTTAAATAGCATTTACCCGCCTGAAAATAAAAGTCTTGCAGAAGAAATTGCCAAAAATGGTGCAGTTGTGTCGGGTTTTGAACTAAACGCAAAACCACTACCTCAAAACTTTCTAGCTAGAAACCAGTTAATTGTCAAACTCTCACAGGCTGTTTTAGTTATTGAAGGAAAAAGAAGATCGGGTACAATATCAACCGCCAACCATGCTGCAAATGAAGGGAAAGATGTATATGCAATTCCTGGCAGTGAAGCAACTGATTGGTTAATAGGAGAAGGTGCTATAGCAGTAAATTCACCAATTGACCTAATTAATCAACTTAATCTAAACTAAACAACATGAAATTAATAATTGTAGAATCACCTACTAAAGCCAAAACCTTAAATAGATTTTTAGGTAGTAGCTATGTTGTTGATTCAACTAAAGGCCATATTATGGATCTTCCAAAAAGTAAATTATCAATCGATATTGAAAATAATTTTAAACCAGATTATCAACCAATAGACAAAAAGAAATCAACAATTGCAGAACTTAGAAAAAAAGCAAAACTTGCAGACGAAATTTATATTGCCTCAGATCCTGATCGTGAGGGAGAAGCCATTGCTTCGCATGTCAGAGATGTGCTAGTAAACTCCAAGCCCCAAATCTCAAATTCCAAATTAAAACGCATAACTTTTCATGAAATTACCAAAAAAGCAGTTGAAGAAGCAATCACTAATCCCTCGATTGTTAATCAAAATTTAGTTGATGCTCAAATATCAAGGCGAGTGTTAGATAGGCTAGTAGGTTATAAACTTTCTCCGCTACTTTGGAAAAAAGTAAGAAGAGGATTATCAGCTGGTCGTGTTCAATCTGTTGCAGTTAGATTAATAGTAGAAAAAGAAGAAGAAATTAAAAAATTTAAATCAGAAGAATATTGGGAAATTTGGGTCAATCTTAAATCACAAATAAATACAGATTCTAAATTTGCAGTTCAACTCGTTAAGGAAAAAGTTAACAGCAAAGAACAAGCCAACAAAATAATTGCTGATTTAGAAAATTCGGATTATAAAGTTACATCTATCAAGAAAAAAGAAGTTAGAAAAAGTGCATATCCACCATTTACGACTTCTACAATGACACAAGCGGCAGCAAGACTTTTTGGTTTTTCTGCAAAAAGAACAATGAGTATTGCACAAAAACTCTACGAAGAAGGTCTAATAACATATCACAGAACTGACTCTCTAAATCTTTCCAATGATGCAGTTAATATTGCTAGAAGTTTTATAGAAAAAGAGTATGGCAAAAAATATTTACCTGAAAAACCAATTTTTTACAAAACAAAATCAAAATCTGCACAAGAAGCACATGAAGCCATCCGACCGACTGATGTCGGAATGCCAAATTCTAAATTACAAATGCTAAATGACCAGAAAAAACTGTATGATTTAATTAGAAAAAGATTTTTAGCCTGTCAAATGACATCTGCCATTTATAGTGAAACTGCAATTGATGTTCTTGCTTCTACTAATCACCAGTCACTAGCCACTAATCACTATTTACGAGCTTCTGGTCAAATTATGATTTTTGATGGTTGGAGAAAACTTTTCAGCCTAGACAAAGAAGTAATAATACTCCCTGAAGTTAAAGAAGGGGAAATGCTAGAAATAGATAAAAGCCTGCCTGCCGGCAGACAGGTTTGGGGAGATCAAAAGTTTACATTACCACCTGCACGATTTAATGAGGCTTCATTAATCAAAACATTAGAAAAACTAGGAATTGGTAGGCCATCAACCTATGCTCCAATTATTTCAACAATTCAACTTAGAGGTTATGTAGAAAAACAAGAAGGCAAGTTTTTACCAACAACTGTAGGTGTTGCAGTAACTACATTCTTGGTTACAAATTTTCCAAACGAACTTGATTATTCTTTTACAGCAGGTATGGAAGAAGATTTAGATAAAATTGCAGAAGGGAAGATTAAGTGGGAAGTTGAAATGGCAAAATTTTGGAAACCATTTTCAAAAAAGCTAGAGGTGACAGAAAAAAAATCAGAAAGAGTAAAAATAGAAACAGAAAAAGTTGGTAGAAACTGCCCAGAATGCAAGGAAGGAGAACTTGTAATCAGAGTCGGAAGGTTTGGCAAGTTTATAAGTTGTAGTAGATTTCCAGATTGTAGGTATATAGAAAAGTTTGTAGAAAAAACAGGTGTTAAATGCCCAGATTGTAAGCAAAGCTTGACCGGCGATGCTGGTAAAGATGGGGAATTAATTGTCAAAAGATCAAAAAGAGGAAAGTTTTTTGGTTGCAGTAACTATCCAAAATGTAAATTTGCAGCTTGGAAACTACCAAAGAAAAAGGAAGAGTAGTATTATTGTAATAATGGAATTAAATTTTTGTCCAATTGATCCTTCGAGAATATGTGATTGTCGAAACCAAAAACTAGCCCGAGAAAAAATTGAACAAACAATAAAGTATTTTGTTTAGGAAAAAGGTAAAACTCGCGAAGAGGCATTAAAATCAATCATGGAAAATGCAGATCCAATGATCAGAGCGGTGTGTATTTTTCCGTCTCTAGCAAATGATTGTAACAATTCGAATACTGCTCACTTCTAAAAATACTTAAGTGCTTACTTATACTTTACAACTTCAGTATTTTTAAACTCTAATTTTACTTTTGCCTTTTTAAACATTTCCTCTGATTCTTGACCTGCATGGTATTTGTTTACTGCATATACTCTTTTAATGCCACAATTAATAAGTAACATTGCACATGTTCTACAAGGCGTCATATTTACATAGCAAGTAGATCCATCAAGACTAACACCTCTTTTGGTTGCTTGGCAAATTGCATTTTGCTCTGCGTGTACTGTTCTCATGCAGTGTTCAGTAATATGTCCATCTTCGTGTATTACTTTTTTCATTAAATGCCCAACCTCATCACAGTGGGGAAAACCAACAGGTGAACCAACATACCCAGTAACTAAAATTTGCTTGTCTTTAACAAAAACACAAGAGGTTCTACCTCTGTCACAAGTTGCTCTTTTTGAAGCCGCAACCATAATATCTGTAAAATATTCATCCCACGAAGGACGAATGTACTTTTCAGATTTTTTTACTTGTGATTTTTTCATATATTTCTTTAAGTTGACTGTTGAAATATTTTATATCTTTAGTGTTTAATATTGTATAGTCTGCCATTGCAATTGTCCCACCTTTGTTTAAATTTTCAATTTCTGCAAAGTCTCTAGATTTTGCTGCTTCCTGTGTTGCCGGTCTATTTCTTAAGTCTTTATCTTCTGAATGTAGTTTCCGCATAGTAAGTCTTTTGTAGCGAATAACAGGTGGAGCGTATACAGCTATTGTAATAAGCTTGTTGCCGAATTCTTCTTTTAATACTTTATATTCTTCAAAACTGTATAAACCATCACCCAAAGTATCACTCTTTCTAATTAATTGTTTGATTTTTGGTAAGTTTAAAATTGCCATTGCAGCCATACCATGTTTGCTTCTTAACTCTTCTCGTATTGGCCTTTCATTTGATTCAATCGGGTCTAGGTTTCTCTTTTTAACTTCGTCTAATACTATCTGCCCAAATCTGAAAAATTGGAAGCCTTGTTTTACAAAATAATCTGAAGCAACACTTTTACCTGATCCAGTAAGTCCTGTTATGCAAACAAGTTTATTCATTTACTATTTTTACCAGTTTGAAATTAAAAAGTGAAGTATTAAAATGACTTAATGAAAAAGAAGAACAAACTAAAATGTTACTTGTGTGGTTCAATTGCAGCTGGACGGGATTTCGTGGGCGGAATAAAAACAATTTCAGACACAGTTGAAAAAATTGGAGCTAGAGTTATGACAAAGGCAACAACTGTAAATACTGCAAAGAAATATACAAATTCTTCAACTTTAAAAACAAGAAGAGGAATAGTAAAAAGAGATAAAAGATGGATTAGAGAATCAGACTTTATAGTATCTGAAGTATCACAGTATTCACATGGTGTTGGATATGAACATGCATATGCAGAAAGCCAAAACAAACCTATTTTAATGTTAAGACATAAAAGTCTAGAAGGACAAAAATATTCTGCATTTTTAGACGGAACAGACTACAAAAAGTTTATGTTTAGTTTTTATGATAATGAAAATATTTATGATATATTAAAAAAGTTTATTAATAAATATGTTGAAAAATAAACTTCCAAAATTACAGTTTAGAGATTTTGATGAATATCAAAAGTTTTGTAACAAGCATGCAATATATCCTGCAATTGGCAAAAAGTTTATATATGCATTGATTGGTTTGAGCGAAGAAGTTGGCGAGATTTCAGGTAAAATTAAAAAAGTATATCGCGATGAAGGTGGTAAAATAACCAAATTAAAAAAGGTAGAAATTGTAAAAGAAATTGGCGATGCAATGTTTTATGTCGCTCAGCTTTGTACAGACTTAAATATAAAATTATCAGACATAGTTAGTAATAACATGGAAAAATTGCATATAGGAAAAAAGAACAAAAAGTTCATGGTAGCGGCGATAATAGATGAAAGTATTAAAATTTAAAAAATTAGACAAAAATGCAAAAATTCCTGTTTATGATCATGACGATGATGCAGGTTTTGGAATATATTCAAATGAACAAAAAGTTTTAAAACATTTGGATTTTTCTGCAATTTCAACAGGTATATCATCAGAAATACCAAAAAACTCTTTTGTGTCTTTTAGGGACAGAAGTAGTATGGCAATTAAGGGCTTACATGTAATGGGTGGGGTAATTGATTCAGGGTATAGAGGAGAGTGGAAAGTAATTTTAATTAATTTAAGTAAAGAAGATTATAAAATTGAAGTTGGGGATAAAATTGCACAAGGAATATTACAAGATGCAATCCAAACAAAAATTAGCAAATCAAAAAATCTAACAGAAACTAAAAGAGGAGTAGGTGGATTTGGCAGTACAGGAAGATAATTTTCTCCATTGCAAGTTATTGTAACTTAATGTATTTTGTGGGCATGAGAGCTTATCCTGGATTTTTAATTTCACTTGAGGGGGGGGAAGGATGTGGCAAAACTTCACAGATACCACCACTAGTTGACTATTTAAGATCAAAAGGACTGACAGTATTTCCAACAAGAGAACCAGGTGGAACTTCAATTAGCGAACAAATAAGAGATGTATTGCATGACAAGACAAATACGGAAATGCATCCGAGAACCGAAACATTATTATATCAAGCTGCGCGATCTCAAATAGTGGAGCAAGTTATCCTACCTAGACTTAGAAAGGGTGAAATAGTTATATCAGATAGATATTATGATTCTACAATAGCTTATCAAGGATATGGTCATCGGCAAGATATCAAAAGTATTAGATCTTTAGTAAAATATGCAACCGGCGGTCTAATTCCTGATTATACCCTTTTATTAAATGTAGATGTTGAAATAGGATTATCCAGGAAAGTCAATCAAGGCGAAATAAATCGAATGGATTTATTAGCACTTGACTTTCATGTTCGGGTGCATGATGCTTATTTAAGAATGGTGTCGGAAGAACCAAGTAGGTGGTCAATTGTTGACGCAAATCAACCTATTGAAGAAGTTTATAAAGAATTGAGAACTAAAATTGAAAATAAATTAATTTTCAATGGATTATTAGAAGGAAATAGATCAGGTCCTGATAGACGCGGTTGATGCTATAATACTCCTCATATGGCAATTGTTTTTGATAGCAATCTGCCTTGCTATAAAAATCAGAATTTTAAATAAGAATTCCTAACCCATTTTTAGGATTATTGTCGGGCAAAGCCATACAAAGTAGACATAAGTTCATGATTCTGATAGCGGTTATCCATAGTAAATTTGATACTCGTATTTCTTTGAGTGTTCCATTTGGTTATTATGTGTCCTGTTCCATTTCCGTTTAAACGATCAATAACTTTTGCGTCTGCTGGTTTTTTCCCAGCGAATTCAAGAAAAAGCCTAGCGATTTCTTTTTGAGTAGCATTAACCTCGTCAAAATTGCCTATGTCATATACAACACATCGGTGTTCATCCCCATTAAAAAAATTTTGAAGTGACTTTCTCCATGATTTTACTATAAAAGGATCACTTATGTCTTTTCCTTCTAATTCTTTCGTACGCATAGCTAAGATGATAATGATTTATATTTATTTGTCAATATGCAGTTCAATATGAAGGTTTTTCATAATATGGGTTAATTGAATACCTCGTGGTAAAATATATAATATGGCAATTGTTTTTGATGGTAAGGCATATTCTTTAAAAAAGAAAATACTACTAACTTCTGGGATGAAACTTTTAAAAGAAAGAGGTAAATATCTTAAAATGGCTACTATTTTAGTAGGTGAGGATAGCGCAAGCAAAATATATGTAAATTTAAAGAAAAAATATATAGAAGATATTGGAGCAGAACTTGATATTTATAATTTACCTGAAAAATCAACTGTTGATGAAATTAAATCACTAATTCAAACGCTAAACGAAGATGAAACCGTAAGTGGAATAATGGTACAGCTTCCACTACCAAAATCAATCCTAAATTCAAAATTACAAATTATAAATTCTATTAAACCAGAAAAAGACGTAGATGGTTTAAGAGATGGTTCTAAATTTACTCCACCTACAGTTAAAGCAGTTTTGGAAATTTTAAGTTTAGCAATTAACGAAACACAAAAAGAAGTAAATTCTGTTTGTGTAGTTGGTGCAACTGGAATGGTTGGCAAACCGCTTGTAAAAAAGCTAATAGAAAATGAATATAGTGTTATAGGAGTAGATGAAAATACCAAGACCTTAAAGGGTAAAACCCTTAAAGGCGATGCGTTAATCAGCGCAACAGGAGTAATTAATTTAATTAGTCCTGACATGGTAAAAAGTGATGCAATTGTAATTGATGTTGGTAGTCCGTTTGGTGATATTGATCCAAGAGTAGAAGAAAATGTAAGTTTTATAACTCCAGTTCCTGGCGGAGTTGGTCCTGTAACTATATCATGTCTGGCTGAAAATCTATTGCAAACTGTATAAGTTTGAACTATTATACGGGTATATGAATGGCGGAAGTATTTCTATCATAACCACACTTCATTCAATCTCACTTCTAAAAAATATCTGTCTTGAAACTGAAGAGAACAAATATGTAATTAAAATAGGCAAAGATTTAAAAGAGATAGAAAAAAAGTTAAATAATATTTTAAAAAATTACAATAAAGATACCAAACTTAAAAAAACAAAAGAAATTATTAAAAGACTGATTGAAACATTACTTGTTGTTAGAAAAACATCACAAGAGGTTGAAAAAATTGGTTTTAGACTTTCAAAAATAGGCAATAAAAGCTATTTGCATGATGCAAAAACTGCAATACATCTTTCCCATGCATCAAGTAAATCCGCGCTAGAAAGTATCAAAGTTTTCAAATCCCAACTTTTAAAATTAAAATAATATGACAGCAAAAGGTATAGCTGCACTTAGAAAGAGATTCGCACATGTTGGTAATATGGACCCACAGTCGCTAAAAAGATTTGAAGGTGATTTAATCAGCTATTGCAATACACAAAGTCGGGCACAAGGTAGAACTAGAAAAGAGAGAGCTATCCAAGAAATAGATCCAGTTTTGAAAGAAGCGCAAAATATGCTTGATATTGTTCAAATAAGATTGAGAAAGTTAAGGTAAAATAGATTATTGCACAAATAATATTTTTTTGTATAATATCTATACACACATGGATTTTAAAGTTCTCTGGCACTTACGCTAATCCATGGAGGGATAAGAGAACTATTATCAAAATATGGTAAAAATATCATTAGAAGATTTATTAAATGCAGGTGCTCACTTTGGGCATCAAGTTAGGCGTTGGAATCCAAAAGTTAAAGAATATGTATATGGTGAAGAACAAGGTGTTCATATTTTTGATCTTGTCAAAACAGGTGAAGCATTAGAAGTAGCCCTTGCTGAAATTACCAAATTTGTTAAAGAAGGAAAACAAGTTTTACTTCTTGCAAGCAAGAAGCAAGCAAAAGACAAGGCATTGGAAATTCATCAGGAAACAGGAGTAGCTGTTGTTACTGAAAGATGGTTGGGTGGAACAATTACAAACTTTGGACAAATCAAAAAATCACTAGAAAAACTATCAGATATCAAAGAAAAATTAGCTTCTGGTTACTATGCAAAATATACAAAGAAAGAAAGAGTTTTAATAGAAAGAGAAAAAGATAGGTTAGAAAGATTTTTTGGAGGAATTACAAATCTTAAAAATATTCCTGACATGTTAATAGTTGTAGATGTTAGAAAAGAAGAAACCGCGATTAAAGAAGCTAAACGAAAGGCAGTTACTACAGTTGGTTTAATTGATACAAATGCTGATCCAAATTGTGTAGATTTTCCAATTCCAATGAATGATGATGCTACAAAAGCACTAAATCTTGTTTTGGAATATGTTAAACAAGCAATATTGGAAGGACAAGGAAAAACAACAGTAAAAAAAGTAACTACCCCAAAAGTTAAAAAAACAAAGAAAGAAGTTAAAAAGTAAACTATGAAAATTGATGCCGCTTTAATCAAAAAAATTCGCGAAGAAACAGGTGCTGGTGTTATGAGAGTAAAACAAGTTTTAGAAGAAGTTAAAGGAGACGAAAAAAGTGCAGTTGAGATTCTAAAAAAAGAAGGACTAGAAAAAGTTGCAAAAAGAGAAGACAGGGTAACAGGACAAGGAAAAGTTTTTAGTTATAGCCATCACAGCAATAAAATAGTTTCAGTTGTAGAACTGTTTTCTGAAACTGATTTCGTTGCAAAGAACGAATTATTTGAAGAACTTGGTAAAAATATTGCACTTCAAGTAGCTTCAATGGGTGAAGAGGATATAGAAAATCAAGATTTCATTAAAGACCCAAGCAAAAAAATAATAGATCTTGTTAAAGAAGTAATTGCAAAAACAGGAGAAAATATTAAACTAGGTAGAGTATTAAAAATAGAACTTGGAAAGTAAAGATGGCAATAGAACGAGATGAGCCAATGAATGATGACGGAATGAAGCCCGTTTCCTTAAGTGGTGAAATTATACCGAAAAATTGTCCGGATAGCCAAAAGATTGACCAAAGGTCTTTTTATTGTCCAATAATATGTCACCGAGTAACACTAGACAAGGAAGGGAATTGCAAATTGTATGGTGAGTGTTTAGAATAATTTTAGGAAAATGAGCGAAATTAAATTAATTCCAATGTCTGGTAATGGTTATCTTCAGTATGTGAGTAGACAATCCATATCTATAGGAAATTGTTATTCCGAAGCACCAAACGGTGATTTTTTTATTGCAGAGAAAGTTAACTTGCCGACCGTGGCTTTATGTCCGGTTAAAGGACGAGTTAATATAGGACATAACGGGCAATGTCTGGGGCCCGTTGACAATACAGGTTGTGAGTATAATTATCATTAAAGATGGATATTTCTTCAATAACTCAAAAATTTCAAAAGGTCTTGAATGTTCTGGCCTCAGACATTTCAGGAATTAGAACAGGTAGAGCAACTTCTAGTTTGGTTGAAAATATTGTCTGTCCTGCATATGGTGGGACACAGATGTTACGTGTTTTGGAACTTGCTAGTATTACAACACCAGATACACAGACATTGGTTATTTCTCCGTGGGATAAATCAATAATTGGTGATATTAGAAAAGGAATACTTGAAGCAAATCTTGGAATGAACCCATCTATTGATGGTGAAATTATTAGAATTTCATTTCCACCACTAACGACTGAAGATAGAGAAAAGTATGTCAAATTATTATCTCAAAAACTTGAAAATGGTAGAGTTATGATTAGACAAGTTAGGGGAGATGAAATGCAAGAGATAAAGAAAAAATTTGAAAATAAAGAATTAACAGAAGATGATAGAAAAGATGAAGAAAAAAAGTTGCAAGATTTAACAGATCAGTTTATTTCAAAAATAGAAGAAATGGGTGAAAAGAAAAAACAGGAACTAATGCAGATTTAATAGTGTCAATAAATTAGTAAGCAAATTCAATATCTCTTAATCCGATATCACTTCTGGTTTTGTTTAATTTGGTTTTTATGTCTTGGTCAGATTTATCAAAAAAGTTAATAGTGGTTGTTAAATCTTCTCTTAATTTGGCAACATACTTTTTTAGACCATTTACGTCTTTTTTGATAATTTTTATATCTTTTTGAATTGGAGACAATCCCACTTTCAGTTTAGTGTCAATAAGATTACCAATAGCACTTAAATCTTGTTTAGTTAACATATATATGATATTACACCTTGTTAATAGGCTGTCAATTCATCTAAAATGTATCAATATGTTTTGGTCTATTTTAACTTTTTTTCTTGTACTTTCCATTTTAGTTTTAGTTCATGAATTTGGGCATTTTATAGTTGCAAAGAAGAATGGTATTTGGGTAGAGGAATTTGGTTTTGGACTTCCACCTCGTGTATTTGGTAAAAAAATAGGAGATACAATATATTCTGTCAATCTTCTTCCGTTTGGTGGTTTTGTAAGACTACATGGAGAGATGACAGATGATGGCGTTACTAAACCAAAAATGGCATTTTTGGGTAAATCACTTTGGGTAAAAACTGCAGTAATAATATCTGGAGTTGTAATGAACTTTCTACTTGCTATTTTTGCATTTTCAATTGTTTACTTTTTTACAGGTATACCAAGAGAAACAAAAGAAGTTAAAATCATAAGTGTTGCACCCGACTCACCTGCACTAAACGCTAAATTAATTGTAGGAGATGTAATTAAAAAAGTAGATGGAAAAGAAGTAACAAATGTCTCTGGTTTTGTTGCTGAAATAGAAGATAAAAAAGGGAAAAAAGTTACGCTTGAGTTACAAGATAGAAAAGTAGTGGTAACCCCAAGAGTATCACCACCTGAAGGACAAGGTCCACTTGGTGTATCACTTTCAACAATTGAAATTTATTATCCACCAATTATTCAACGACCATTCTATGGTGTTTATTATGGTTTTAAAGATTCAATTTTCTGGAGTAAAAATGTAGTTAAAGGCTTTGCCTCTATTTTTACTGATTTGTATAATGGTCATGCGCCAAAAGATATATCTGGTCCAGTTGGTGTTTTTGCTGTTACAACAGAAGCTGCAAAAACGGGAATATTATCACTTATTAATTTAGTAGGTATTATTTCAGTTAACCTTGCAATTTTAAACATTATTCCTTTTCCAGCTCTTGATGGTGGAAGATTGTTATTTATTATAATCGAAGCTATTTTTGGTAAAAAAGTAGCGCCAAAGATTGAAAGTGTAATTCATAGTATTGGAATGTTTATACTTTTAGCCCTAATTCTTCTTATTACAATAGGTGATGTTAAAAGACTAATCGAAGCAGGATCGATAAGTAACTTCATTAATAGTTTTAGTAAATAACCTAGTAAAGCAAATAGCCGTAGCCTCGCTGTGAATGAATGGGATTTTTAGTAATTTTCTTTTTCAAATTTTCTATGTGTTTTGTTATTGCATATTCTGAATACTTGTCAAAATAGTTTTCTCCCCAAATAGATTTGGCTATTTCATCGTAGCTTACTAATTTACCAACATGTTCATTTAGTAAGTTAAAAATATTAGATTCAGATTTGGTTAATTTCTTAATAACTTTTACTTTTGAAGGTTTTAAAATATCTAGTTCTTTTAAATATTCAATACTTTTTTGGGCTAATTTACCTGAAAACTGGCTATCAAGTATGTCATGCATATTTTTACTTTCTGGTTTTAACCCTAGAATTTCTGCTTGGTACTTTTTAGCCAATTTTTGCTTTTTAAGCCACAGCCTCTCGTTGAGATTACTATCTTTTGATATACAAAAATAGTGAGTTAGTGCGTTTATAACTAATTTTTGAATATCTAGTATTTTTCTATCATACCTAGGTCTAAGTAACATTATTTTGCCATTATCCCAAAATCCGTACCAACCAATCGAACCATAGAAAGAAGGAGAAATAACAATATCCACCTCGTACAATTTAGCAAATTTAGTAATTAATTTTTTTTGAAATTCAGTTTGTTGATTATTCCAATCTTTTTCAAGTTTTTCTAATCGAAGTTTTTGTTTTAAGTAAATTTTTTTAGGATCACAAACTTTAGGTAAAAATATAACCCTACCTCTAAACTTTTCAGGCATAGTAGGTAAAACATAATACTTTAAGTCGAGCAACGTTTTATTAACCGTTAATTGTTTTTTAACAGTTTGATAGTATTCTGCCTGTTTTTCTAAATCAAATTTCCAAGTAATCATATATTTTTCCAAAAACTCAAGATATTCTACTAGTTAGGCTGGATAATCACAAACATGAGCGAAAGGTTGTTACAAATCAGACTTGATAAAACTTTAAAAAGAATTAGAAATTTTTTGGTTAAAAAAGAGATTGTGCCTAGAAATTGTCCAAAGCCAACATGTTTAACACTCTCTAATATTTCTTTTGGCCTTGGTGGTGACGTGTTAACTATAGACTCAAACCCACCTGTAGTAAAAAATAAACAAAAACCCCCATTTGGTAGTAGGAGACCAATTTGTTTTTCCGAATGTATTTTTGAAGGAAATTCAAATATTGCAGTCGAAATAGATGAAAATCAAAAGGGAAAAGTGGAAATTAACAGAAGGTGGAGGCGTGATGTCTAACTCAAAAGAACTTCAAGCTATAAGTGACGCATCTGCAATTGCATTTGGTGAATGGGTTGCTAATTTCGATCAAATGTCAAAAAATGAATTAATTCAATGGCTGGATAAAAATGCAGCAGAGTGGGAAAGAGCGATAAACCCTGATGTTAAAAAATCTCGTCTTAAAACTAAACTTTTTTATAGATTTGCATCAATACTTCGAAACATGACGTAAACAAATAATAACTTTGTGTTACAATAATTTCATCTGAATTTGACAGAATAGGATTATTTGGTTTACAATAAATCATTGACAATTTATTTGCACAGGCAGTGAAGGGCTCCTAACCCTGAGCTTAAAGGAAAGTTTTATATAAACGTAACTTTTTCTTATAGATTAGAAATGCAAAAATCTAAAATGAGTTTTCACTAGAGTAGGTGAAAAAGAATCAAGGTGGTACCGTGAGAAACCTCACCCTTGTTCAACATTATTTATGTTGGGCTATGGTGAGGTTTTTTGTTTGTAAAAGATGTAATATAAAAATATGGCAAGCAGTGACAAGAGATTTTTACCCAAAAAAAGTGATGATATATCAAAATGGTACCTATCACTAATTGATCAAGCAAAACTTGCTGACTATGGTCCTGCTAAAGGAACAATGATTATTAGGCCATACGGTTATGCTATTTGGGAGAATGTTCAAAAAGCACTTGATTTTGAAATAAAGAAATCAGGTGCAGTTAATGGTTACTTTCCTCTTTTTATACCAAACTCATTATTTTCAAAAGAAAAAGAACATGTTGCCGGATTTGCACCAGAAACTGCAGTAGTTACTCATGGAGGCGGTGAAGAACTTAAAGATTCATTGGTTGTTAGACCAACTAGTGAAATGATTATGTATGAGGCTTATTCAAGGTGGATTTCAAGTTGGAGAGATTTACCTATGGTTATTAATCAATGGAATAATGTTGTTAGATGGGAAAAAAGAACTTATCCATTCCTACGAACCTCAGAATTTTTATGGCAAGAAGGTCATGGAGCACATGCAAGTTCAGATGAGAATAAAAACAGAGTTAAATGGGGTATAGATACATATGCAAAAATATATAGAGATTTTTTTGCAATTGACGGAATAGTTGGAAAGAAATCAGAAACTGAAAAGTTTGCAGGAGCTGACACAACATATACTTTTGAAGCAATGATGCCAGATGGCAAGGCGCTTCAAAGTTGTACGTCACATGATCTTGGTCAGAATTTCTCAAAAACATTAAACATTACATTTCAAAATAAAGATGGTGAAAATGACTATGTCTATCAAAACTCGTGGGGTTTTTCTACAAGATCAATTGGTGGTTTAATTTTGGTACATGGTGATGATAATGGATTAAAAATTCCTCCAAAACTTGCACCGATTAAAGTAGTGATAATTCCAATTTTGGGTAAAAATGATGAAAAGATCATCAAATATTGTAACCAAATCAAAGAAAAAATAGAAGGTATGCTTTCAGAATTCTATGGAATGGTCAAGATATATGATGATAAGGAAAAAAGTTTTGGTTGGCGAATGAATGAAGCTGAGGTACAAGGGATCCCACTTCGACTTGAAATTGGATCGAGAGAAATGGAAGAAAAAACAATAACAATGAGTTTTAGATTACCAGAAATTGCAAAGAAACTAATCAGGTTTGGTGAAATTTCGAATGAGGTTGAAAATAATCTCAAATTTATTCAACTTGAAATGTTTAAACTTTCTCAGAAAATGCTAAATGAAATGACTTTTGATGTCAATAACTATGTGGAATTCAAAAATATCATGAATACTACGCGTGGTTTTATAAAAGCATTTTGGTGCGAAGATAAGACATGCGAAGCCAAAATAAAAGAAGAAACTAAGGCAACAACAAGATGTTTGCCTCTAGATTCTATTGAAGAGAAGGGTAAATGTATATATTGTGGTAAAGAATCTGATCATAAATGGTATTTCGCTCTATGTTACTAACTTCCGAAAGTTTGACAGATAATTATACGTATGATAATCTGATAGTGATATGAAGTTAATGCCTCATACAATTTCAACTACTTACTTCCAGAGAAACTTTAAAAAAGTTTGGCTATTAACTAAAAAGTTAAAAGAGCCCATAATTGTACTATCCCGTAGTAAGCCTGATTTCGTTTTGATTGATTTTGATACTTTTATAAAAAAGTTTTACAGTAAATAGATTTTTTAAAGCCCGAATTTAAAAAGGTGGAAAGAATTAAAATAATACCATTGAACTTTTGTTGAGTTAGAACTAAAATTTGAAGCATGAAAGATTGTATTTTTTGCAAATTAGCAAACAAAGAGATACCTACAGAAGTCATTTTTGAAGATGATAATACATTTGTTTTTAAAAGTAATCGACCAGTAAGTGAATACCATTTGCTTATTATTCCCAAAAAACACATAAATAATTTTTTAGAGCTTGATGAAAATATTTTAAATATGACCAAAATCGCTCAAAAGTTGATAGGTGATTTAAAAATTGGTGATGGTTATAAATTAGTTTTTAATGGTGGCAAATATCAATTTATAAATCATGTTCATTGGCATCTTTTGGCTGGGAAATTAGAAAATGAAAATGATATACTAAGTAAAACATGATATCGCAAAATATAATCAAGTTAATTGGTGAAGCAATGAAAGCTCGTGACAGTGTCCGTGTTGCAACACTTCGTAGTCTTTCTTCAGAACTTAAAAACGCAAAAATTAATATATATGACCCTAATGCAACAATACAGCGAGAATTAACAGAACAAGAAGAAATTGCAGTAATTAGACGTGAAGTCAAAAAAAGAAAAGAAGCAATTGAAATGTATGAGAAAGCTAATGCCACAGCTCAAGCAGAAAATGAAAAGGCAGAACTGACAGTATTATCTGAATTTTTACCAGCTGAAGTTACTGAAGAAGAAATGAACAAACTAATTGATGAATCTATAAAAACACTAAATGCTACAAGTATAAAAGATATGGGCAAGGTTATATCAGACGTAAAATCAAAAAATTCTGGAGTTGAAGGAGCTAAACTTGCTGAAATAGTTAAAACTAAATTAACTTCATGATACAAGTTAAAATTTCAAAACAGAGTAATTATCCAATAAGTGCAGTTAAAATAAAAAAGGTACTTTCTGATTTTTTTGTATCGCATGGAATTGTTTCTGATAGTATTTGCTATGTTTCATTTGTCAATGAAACTAAAATGAAACAAATTGGTAAAAAATACTATCGTAAGCAAAGCCTGGCCAACTCCGCTGGTAAAGATTCTAAAATCCACAATGTATTTTCTTTTGTAGAATCTGAAGTTTCTAATTTCAAATATCCAAACGATATGATTTTTTTGGGTGAAATTGTTGTTTGTTTTCCAATTGTTGTAAAAGAAGCAAAGCAAGAAAGAAAATTAATAGAGGAAAAAGTTATTGAACTTGTTACCCACAGCGCACTTCACTTGATGGGTATACATCACAAAGAATAATTAATCCAATTGTCAATTGACCCAAATTGATATATTTACTTTTTAGAGTAATTAGAATAATTTGTAATTAGAATAATTTAACATGACTTTTTATTTAAAATATAGACCACAAACTATTGATGATTTAAATATTGTAAGTGTACGAGAAACATTAAAAAAAATAGTTGATTCAGGTAGTATCCCGCACGCCCTTCTTTTTTCCGGGGTTAGGGGAACAGGAAAAACTTCAACAGCTAGAATTATTGCCAAAGTGATTAACTGTGAAGACAAGGCTAAACCTTGTGGTAAATGTGAGTCGTGTTTATCCATTTCAAATGGAACAAATATTGATGTAATTGAAATGGATGCTGCAAGTAATCGTGGAATTGATGACATTAGGAGCCTAAAAGATGCTGTTAAATTAACTCCAGCTAAATCTAAAGCCAAAGTTTATATTATTGATGAGGCACACATGTTAACACTTGAAGCTTCAAACGCACTTTTAAAAACGTTAGAAGAACCACCATTACATGTTTATTTTATTCTAGCTACAACTAATTCAGAAAAACTAATTGAAACTATTAAAAGCAGAACTACAGAAGTTATTTTTACAAAAGCAACAAGTGAAGAAATCAAAGAATCCCTAGAAAGAATAATTAAAAGTGAAAAAATAAAAATTAAACTAGAAGATCTTGAAAAAATTATCAAACAGGCCAAAGGCTCATTTAGGGATGCAGTTAAGCTACTTGAAACTTATTCAAAAGATAATTCAATTTTTGAGAATAATAATTTTTTTGATCTAGGGGAGTTCACTGTTAATTTAATCAAAAAAGACAGAGAAAAATCATTTGAGATATTAAAAAAAGCAGTATCATCTGGAATCTCAATTGATTATATTGTTGATAACATACTTGAAAATCTACAGCAACTTCTAGTAAGTAGTACAGAAAAAGGTAAAGTAGTTGTTCCACTGATCGAGGAAATATTAAAACAACAAGAATTTGCAAAATATTCACCAATAGATGAGCTGCCACTTCAAATAGCAATTTCCAAGTGGTGCGAGAGTTAAATAATTTTCATTTTTAAAAAAAGATTATGAGTAACACTGATTGTTGGCAAAAAATAGTGGCGGAGATATTCACCATCAGTGCTTCATTGGGTGGCCTTTTAAAATCTGCAAAGCTTGTAGATTTTTCAGATGGAGTTTTAAAACTTGAAGTCTATTATAAATTTCATAAGGAAAAAATTGAAGAAATGAAAAATAGAGAAGTATTAGAAAATGTTGCAGAAAAAGTTTTTCAAAACAAAATTAAATTAGAATGTTTATTGGCTGAAGCGCCTGCTAAGTCAGAGTTGACGGATATTAAGAATCAAAATATAATTAGTGTTGCAGAACAAATGTTTAGTTAAAACAAATGACTAATGAAATTAAGTTAGTGAGAAAGATAAAGGATTATCTAGATGATGTTTTAAAAACTAATCCGTTATCTGAGAGAATTTCCAAAGGTAATAATTTACTTTCAACTGCAACTAGAGTTAGATTGAGAAAAACTGCTACAGCAAAAAAATAATTATGTTTGACAAATTTAAACAACTAGGAGAATTAAATAAAATGAGACAACAAGCTCAGGCGCTTCAAAAGGAGCTTGAAAAGTTGGTAACAACTCTTGAAAAACATGGATATACTGTTTCTGTTTCAGGTGATCAAAAAATAAGATATATTAAAAAAGATGGAGTTGATTTGAAAGAACTAGTTGACCTTATAAATGAAGCTCTAAAACAAGTCCAAAAAGAATCAGCCAAGAAAATGATGGAAATGGGTGGAGGCTTATCAGGACTTCTTGGTGGGCTTGGAAAGTAAACTTCTCTAAATGAAAATTCCAAAAGCAATTAATTCTTTAATAGAATCATTTGAAAGGTTGCCTGGTATTGGACCTAAATCTGCTCAGAGACTTACTTATTATCTTCTTCATGTACCACAGATGGAACTTGATGATTTTAGTGAAAACCTAACTAATTTAAAAAAGTTAACCAAAACTTGTTCAGTTTGTAAAAATGTAGGCGAAAGCGACCCATGTAATATATGTTCTGACAATATGCGAGATAAAACAACAATCGTAGTAGTAGAGACCCCTCTAGATTTAATTGCATTTGAAAGAAGTGGAAAATATAGAGGTTTATACCATGTTTTACATGGTTCTATTAGTCCTTTGGAAAACATAGGCCCTGATGAAATTTATTCTGACGATTTGATTAAAAGAGTAAGTGGTGAAAATGAAATACTTGAAGTCATTATTGCAACTAATCCCACAATGGAAGGCGAGGCAACTGCAATGTATTTAAACAAAAAAATTAAAGAAACCAATAGTGGTTGTAAAGTTACACGTCTTGGTATGGGAATACCAACTGGGGCAGATCTTGAATATGCAGATGATTTAACATTAACACGAAGTTTGGAAGGAAGAAAAGAGATATGAGATCAATAAAACCATGTCATTTTATGCTATAAAATGACATAATAAATATATGAACACTGCCCAACAAAATCTAAAACAGGCTTTAAAAAAAACCGCAAGACAAATTCGCAATGAACCCCTAGAAATACTTAAAAGTGCTGCTAAGCAAGTAACAGGAGATGAAAATATTAAACTACCGTGGGAAGAAAGTGAAACAAATGAAAAACCAAAAGAAAATAATCAAAGCGATGGGAATGGTAACGGACCCACAAATGAAGAAAAAGAATACAAGAAAAAAGTTGCAGAACAAGATGGTCGAAGACTTGAAGCTCTTGAATCAGAACTAAGAGATATTAGAAGACAAAAAAAGTTTAATGAGCTGTTAGCTCGAATTCAAAGCGGTGAAGAAGTACCTATTGAAGAGTTTCAAGAACTATCATCTGAACAAAGAGATGTTTTAAAAGCACAACTTGAGGCAACTCAAAAAAGAAAACAACGAGAGTCGCAGCAACAAAGTAGTGGCATCCCAATGCCAACATCAAAACAAGGAAGGCAAATGGGTGCAGGGGCTAGAAAAAGGTCTGCTCAAAAAGAAACTACAAGAGTAGAAAAGCCCGTTCCACCAAGTGGATAAATTCTGTTATAGTTATAGGATGAAAATATATACTAGAAGTGTTAATAAAAATAATAGATTAACTATTCCTGTAAAACTAAGGAAAGAAATGGGATTGGTGAGTGGATCTGTTGTAAAAATGATTCCACATAAAGGCCATCTTAGTATTGTTAAAGTAATGTAAACGTGATATAAATAACTTATGAAATTAAAGTTTAAAAACATTTGTTGCGGCTTCCTATAAACCAGGGAGCTTTTTGTTTTTTTTGTAGCTCCCTAAAGGGAGTTTTTTTGTTTTTATAGACAATGATTAAAAAATATTATATAGATAAAGCAAAATATCGAGCTGAAGATGAAAATGGAAATTTAATTTGGCTTGAAGTTGATTACTGGGATAATAAATATAATTTAAGTAGTAAAAATGATGAACTTTCTGAATTTGCAAAAAGTTTGCTAAGTAAAAAACATAAGGTTAATTTATGGCCAGGATGATAAAATAGGCAGATGAATTTTATTGAGCGTAGTTTTGTAATGAGTGATCACGAATTAGCTGCTGGTTTTGGAAACTTTGTTGTTTCTTTAGCTACAGATAATATTAGATTATTAGAATTTGAGAAATTTTTACTAAAATGGTATATCGTAGGTATTTATATGGATAAAAATACAAATGAAAGTATTTTGAAACCTACTGATAGATATCATAATATTCTTTTAAGGATACCATTAATAGAATTAGTGTCAAAAGTAGCGCAAACTTCAAAACGAGTTGGGCTTAGTAAAATTGACGAACTTGACGATTTGGTACACATTATCTCTTTGAGAGACGGAAAAGATCTTACTCCTGTAAAAAGATTAGCAAATTTGGTAACCGCTGTTTTATTTGATGATAAATATGAAATTAGGGATGATCATGGGTATAATATGATGAAAGTAATGATGAGAAAGATCATTATTAATTGGGCAGAAAAAAATGATAGGCCTATGATAACATAATACTATGGATTTAGTACTATACAATTCACTAACAAAGAAAAAGGAAGTTTTTATCCCTATAGATCCAGATAATGTAAAACTCTACACATGTGGCATTACTGCATATGACTACGCTCATATAGGTCATGGTAGAAAATATGTAATGGATGACATACTACGAAGGACACTTGTATACAATAACTTCAAAGTAAATCATGTACAAAATGTTACTGATGTTGGTCATCTTGTTTCAGATGCAGATACTGGTGAAGACAAACTTGAAAAAGGTGCAGCTAAACAGGGAAAAACAGTTTGGGAAGTTGCTGAGTTTTTTATGAATAATTTTTATTCGTCTATGGATAAATTAAACATACTTCGTCCAAGCGTTATATGTCGTGCAACTGATAATATTCCAGAACAAATTGATTTGATTAGTAAACTATTTAAAAATGGTTATGCATATGACACACCAGAAGCTGTTTATTTTGACACCAGTAAATTTGAAGGCTATGGTCAGATGTTTGGTCAAAAAATAGAAGATAAAAAAACAGGAGCAAGAGACGAGGTTAAAACAGATGCAAATAAAAGGAATAGTGCAGATTTTGCCCTTTGGTTCAAAAGAGTCGGACATTACAAAGATCATACAATGCATTGGGATAGTCCCTGGGGCGATGGTTTTCCTGGTTGGCATATAGAGTGCTCTGCTATGAGTATGAAATATTTAGATGAGCAAATTGATATACATACAGGTGGGGAAGATCATTTATCAATTCACCACCCAAATGAAATAGCTCAAAGTGAAGGGGCAACGGGTAAAAAACCATTTAGTAGGTTTTGGATGCATCACGCCTTTTTAACAGTAGATGGAGTTAAAATGAGTAAGTCACTAGGAAATTTTTACACAGTAGAAGATATTATTAATAAAAATTACGATCCAATAGCACTTCGTTATTTATATTTAGGAACACATTATAAAAAAACAATGAATTTTACCTTTGATGCTTTGAAATCTTCTCAAACCGCACTAAATAATTTAAAAAATTTAATTGCAAATTTTAAAAACGAAAAAGAAAGAAATATGTTATCGAGTGAAAAAAATGAAAAGATAGAAAAATTTAGGCAAGATTTTCAAGAAGCTATCAATGATGATTTAAATACTCCAAAGGCTTTAGCAGTTTTTTGGGATACTCTAAAAAGTAACATTCCAAGCAGTGACAAATATGATTTAGCTATGAGTTTTGATGAGGTTTTAGGTCTAAAGTTAAATCAAGAAAGTATTAAAAAAGAAATACCAGAAAACGTTAGAGATCTAATGGTGAAAAGAGACAATTTGAGAGTAGAGAAAAGATTTGAGGAAGCAGATAAAATAAGAGACGAGATAATCAGTCTAGGCTACAGTATAAGTGACACTACAGTTTAATTTTTCGTATATTAAAATCGTTTTTATCTTCGCTTGGCTTATTTTTAACGATAACGCCAACATAATCAATTAATGGGAAATTCTTTCTAACTTCTTCCCAGAATTTTTCAGATAGGTTTGATGTATAGCTTCCATATCCTGCTCGTTCACTGGTTGAACAAAGTTTCCCTTCCCATTCGCGTATTACTGCTACGACTTTTGCTCCCTCTTTATTGAATCTTTCCTGTAAATTATCTTGGTTGATGGAATAATCTCTGTGTAACTTAATAAAATCGTCAAACAACTTATCATTGTTCGCAATCATTCTTTGATAGAATTCTTTAAATTTAGTCATCAGATTAATTTACTGTAAAATGAGTGTTGATTTCAAGCCTTGACTTGTGAGAATATTATTCTATGCCAGTTGAGGATATAAAAGTAGTTGGATTATCAAGTCAAAAGACCAAGGCAAAAGTTGATGGGAAGATTGTTGGTGCAATTATAGGTATTATTGTACTTGCATTGGGTTTAATCGCTGGAATATTTTTAGTTAGACAGCAACAAGATATACGAGAAAAAGCAGCTGGTAATTGTGATAGTCCGAGTTCTATTGTACAGTGTCCTAGATCTGATGGAGCACTTGTTAGTTGTAATCCACCTGATCAAAATGGAAATGCGCAAATAAGTTTGTGTAATACCGCTGGTAGAATCGAAGTATGTGACGGTGTAAATTATTGTTGTCCGCAACCTGGTGGAAATTGGACAACGAATATGGCTGCTTGTGCCGTGACTGCAACTCCAACGGCTACAACTTCATCCCAAGCATTAACGTTGTCTGGCACACCGGCGTGTAGACAAATAAATTTTGCATGGAATAATGTTGTAGGTGCAAAAGGTTATTATGTTGACTTAAGTGATTCTTCTACGTTTACGACTATTAAATCAAGCGGAAGATTAAACGCAGATGTTCGTAATTTTGGTTTTACAGAACTTGATAATAGCAAGAAATATTATGCGAGGCTGACATTGGCCGATATTACAAATTTTCCACAATATGTATATTCAGGTGAAATATCGACTCCCACAAATTGTCCAACTTCTGCCGTTGGTAAACCAACTGTAACAACTTCATGTTCTACTGGAAAGCCTGTTGCAACAATATCTTGGAACGGTGCAGCTGCTGACTTTGGTTATTGGATTGATGTGTCTACAAGTTCATCTTTTAATACCTTCTATAATAAGCAAGTTAAGTCTGGATCGACCTCAGATTCAAACAATTTTCACCTTTTTGCAGGAGTAGGAGTAGATAATACAAATGCACAATTATTAGTTTTGGATCAGAACACGAAATATTATACAAGAGTATTTAATAGTTTCGAAAGTGAAGTAGTTGAGTGGACGACTTGTTCAGTGTCTTCGTCTAATGCTACTGCAACAGCAACTAGTACAACTATGAGTGCTAGTAAAACTGCAACACCTACCACCACTTCTACTTCGAGGGCTACATCAACTGCAACCTCGTTAAGTAAAACAGCAACACCAACAGTTAAAGCTACTATCTCAAGTAGTGGAACACCAATGCCAATTCCCGAAACAGGTGCAGATCTACCAACGATTTTTGGATTATCATTTGGAGTTGTTATGATACTTATTTCACTTGGATTGGCGTTGTAAATAATACAGAATAAGTAGTATAAAGTCAGATAAAAAATAAAGCAAAGCAGTTTGTGGAATTGATGGAATGATTTGTTTATATGTAAATCTTCTCTAGGTAGAACACATAAAGATATTGCTGTCAAACTCTTATCTTCAATGAAAATTGGTACACTTCAGAAATAAATTGTGATAATATTTATTTGGTATGGAGTATAAAGTCTTTTATGGTGGTTGGTATCAAAGAACCACTCTTCATCTAACAGAAATATATGATTTTTTCGCATTTGGTAAATCTAAATTAAAACTAGATTCAAGTAAATTGAATTTGTACCATCAAAATCTAGGGTTTAAAAAAGTTTCACGAGAGAGCGGTTATTTAGAATTTGTTTCGGCAGAAACAGAAAATGGAATTTTAGTAAAATATTTTGAAGATGGTTTATATGTTTTAGAAAGAGATTCAAAAGATATTCCAAGTTCTGTAAATGAACTGGAGGCATATTTTGAAAAAGTATTAAATCCAGCAATCTCATATATATTTTCGTTGGGTGCTCCAACACCCAAAATACTTGCTAATATTAAGCAAGATCATCCAGTCGTTGTTTTTGCTATACAAAAAGATCATGGAAAGTATAATTTGGATAGTAAATTGTATGGGGAAGTCTATTCAAAAATATCGGCGGATAAATTTACTGTCTACAAAACTCCAAAATATATATTTATAGTTGCTGATAAAAGTCAATTAAGTAGTTCAACTAATCTTGTTGAAATGCAAATATTCTTTCGGGAATTCAAAGACCAACTTGAAAGATATTTGAATATTCATAGAAACATTTGGGAGGATATAACAGAAATTAAAGATGGCGGAAAGATATTGGGTAAAGATGTTTCAAAAACAAAAATTAGACTAGATAGTTACGATAGATCAATAAGTTTAATTAATAACAGAATAAATCAGATGGGTACATATGTTAAAACAAGACAATCTATTGCTAAAGAATTGGGTGTGGAATTGCATTTATCAAAAATTTTTGACTATAAATTTGAAACATTAATTAACACCTTAGCTTACATCAAGGAAATTTGGTTAATGACAAAAGATTATGTTAAAAACGTGTCGACAATATTAAGTGATATAGAAAATCAAAGTTTAAACAATAGCCTAAAATCACTGCAGGTGATAACAAGTATAGGTGTTGTGTCCGGGATAATTGGATATCTATCAAAATCTGAAATTCCTACTATCACAAAAGCGGGGTGGGGATATTTAGCTATTCTTCTTTTTTCTACTTTAATCCTAAACTTATTAGTTATCACATATTATAAAAATATAAAATATAAACTTAAAATTTCAGATACCTCAACTAAGATATAATATCCCTGTTGACATGATGCAACTCTGTTGCATATACTTGTTTTGTGAAGGCTTTAAAAAATGACTGTGGTGAGAAAATTGTTCAAATTTTAACAAGGACAGACAAACCAGTTGATGTTCTGGTTTTAGTTAAAAAAATAGGTGTTAATAAAACAACCGTTTATAGACAATTAAAGAAACTGATACAAAATAATATTATTTTTGAAGTTGAGTTCGGAGATGGTAAGAAGAGATATGAATTAAAAAGTTTAGGCCATCACCACCACATAGTTTGTAAAAGTTGTGGAGATTTGGAAGAAATTTCGTTTGACGAAAAACAATTTTCAAAATATATAAATAATAAAACAGAATATAAAATCGAAAGCCATAGTTTAGAGTTTTTTGGACTTTGTCCAACTTGTAAATAAATATGAGCAGCGAATTATTAAATATAACACTTTTAGCACTTCTTGGAAGTGTGGTTGCACTTGTTGGAGGTGTTGTGTTTTTATATGTTCCTTTTCTATCTAAAATACTTCAAAAATATTCTTTCTCATATGCAGCTGGAGTTTTAATTACAGTTTCACTAGCAGGACTTATCCCTGAAGCGGTTCATGAATTAGGTTTTAATGCTTATATTGTTGCCTCGATTTCATTCTTAATTATTTTTATATTTGAAAAAATATTTTTTGGTCTTCATCATCATGATGAAAGCGAATCGCACCATCATGTTAAAAGTTCATCGTTAGCATTTGTAATTATTGGTGATACAATACACAATTTTATTGACGGTTTAGCTATTGCATCTAGTTATTTAGCTAGCCCTGGACTTGGCCTTATTACTTCACTTTCAACATTTTTACACGAAGTACCACATGAAGTGGGAGACTTTGGTATTATGCTTAAATCAAATTGGAAGAAAAACAAAATTTTGGTCGTAAATATTGTTTCTTCTCTTGTAACTTTATTAGGTGCTTATTTTGTTTATTTCTATAACGATAGTGAAATACTAAATGGAATTTTAATGGCAATATCGGCTGGAATATTTTTCTATCTTGGAGTAATCGATTTTTTACCTAGGATAGAGGGAAAAGGCAATGAACATAAATTAAAAAAATTTATACCACTAATTTTAGGATCAATTTCGATACTTTTAATATCTCTATTAGTACCGCATGAATAGTAAAATATTTATATATTTAATTTTAATAATTGTATTTTTCTGGTTTTTACCAATAGGTATATTTGCCAAGGAAAATACCTATGAAGGTATAGTTAACAAAGTTATTGAACAAAATGGAAATTATCAAAAATTGGAAGTTAAAAATGAAAACGACATCTATTTAATAGAAAATGGAGTTTTTGAAAGTTCTAATAACATTCAATACAAAGTAGGAGATAAAGTTGTAGTAACAGATGGCATAATCTCCGATTTTGTAAGAAGACCATTTTTGTTTATTTTATTTTCAGTTTTTATTATCGTTTCAGTAGTAATTGCGGGTAAATGGGGAATTACTTCGTTTTTGGGTATGGGATATTCGTTTTATGTTATTTTTGTTTTTATATTGCCCATGATTTTAAAAGGTTACGATGCTGTTACTGTTTCTATTATCGGTTCAATGTTTATAATTCCTGTTACTTTTTTTCTTTCGCATGGTATAAATAGAAAAACAATATCTGCAATTATTGGAACAGTAATCACAATGGTTGTAATTGGGCTTCTTGCGTTTATTTCAGTTGAATTTGCAAAACTAACTGGGTTTGCAGTTGAAGAGGCCTCATTTTTACAGTATCAACTTGGAAATACTTTAAATTTGAAAGGAATACTTTTGGCTGGAATTATTATTTCAAGCCTTGGAGTTTTGGATGATATTACAATTTCACAAGCATCTATTGTGGAAGAACTAAAAAATGCTAATTCAAAACTGTCAAAAAAGGAACTTTTTGTAAGGAGTATGAAGGTTGGTAAAGATCATATATCATCAATGGTTAATACCTTAGTTTTGGTTTACAGTGGAGCTGCACTTCCACTACTCCTTTTGTTTGTAAATAATCCCCATCCATTTAGTGAAGTTATAAACTATGAAATAATTGCAGATGAAATTGTTAGAACTCTGGTTGGTTCAATAGGTCTAATTTTAGCAGTACCAATTACAAGCTATATCGCCTCACAATTTTCAGGAATAAAGATACCTAAAAAATAAAGCAGTTGCAATTTCTGTTTCAAGTAATATGATTAAATTATGACAACTCCAAAGAACATGACAAATGATCAGTTATTTAGAGCTCTTGTAAATACCCAGAGTGCAATGAAAGCTGAGTTGTTAAAAAAAATTGAAACTGTAGATAAAAAATTAGATAAAGAAGTGGTTGGTCTAAAAGATGAAATGAAAAAAGGATTTAAAGATATAAATGAGAGATTGGACATGTTGGGTAAACAACTTAATGTTCTAGATGAAGATGCACCAACAGGTGAAGATTTTAGAAACTTAGAACAAAGAGTTACAAATTTAGAAATTCAAAATCAAAACTTCGTAATGGCCTAGTATGAAATATTGGGATGATGATTTGTTGAGTAAAATATCAGAAGTTTGAGCCTGATAACACCCGTAGGACGTGTTTTGACAAAAAAACGCTCTACGGAGTATATTTTGACTATATAAAAATATGAAAAGAAATAGTTTGAGTCAAAAAAATAAGGAAAGTTTATGGGGCGAAGATGGACCATATTCTGAAGTAAAAATGAGTGTGCAAACAAGAATATTAGACGATGAAATATCTAGAGTCTTTTTAGAAGTTGAAACATATATAAATCCTTATACATTTGAATTGGTAAAAAAGTTTAGAGAATTATTTAGAGATGATCAGATTATTCAAGATTTATTGGATCATTCAGAATTTAGAGGAATTGAATATGGTTATGTAGCATGCGCATATTCTGAAGAATTTAAACCTGAAAAGCTGGAAATTGCTAATATACACCTAAAATATGCTGAAGACACAATTATCAAAATGCATAAGTTTGTGTTAAAAATATTAAACAAAAAAGATTTCGTAAATTGAAGTAATTAAAAATGACAAAATTTAAAAATATATATTTGCTACATGGTAGGGGTGGCTCACCAAAAGGCAGTGTAAAACTACTCCAAAATGCTCTCGAGCCAATTTTTCCAAAAGGCAAGTTTTTTAGACCAAATTTACCACATAGCAACTATAATATTGAAAAACCAGAAGATTCATTAAAAACACTTAGTGATTTAAATATTCCAAGCGGATCACTTTTGATAGGTGTGAGTCTGGGTGGCCTGGTCGCAGCGAAATTTCAAGAGGAATCTAGGCCAGATTTAACAGTTGTTTGTATTGTTACTCCAACTAGATTTAAGACAATGTGTTTAAGCCAGAAGATGCAAAAAAGAGTTGTTTTTTATTCTTCAAAAGACGAGGTAATTTCTGATAGAGTTGCAGACTGGTCAAAACTCGCAGAAGCACACGATTTACTGTGGCTTAATCACGATATAGATCCAAACATATCAAAACTTGTTAAGTTAGTAAAAGAATACTTAGATGAATGTTAAAGGTGATTTTAATTTAATCGGGCATTATAATTTATTCATATGAAACAAAAACCAAAAAGGGAAATTGCATATGCTTTTATAGATAGTCAAAATTTAAATTTAGGAACGAGTAAAGATTTAATAAAAATAATAAAATTATTTATAAAGGTTGAAAGTTAGATTTTAGAAAATTTAGAAAGTATCTAAGTGATAAATATCGAGTTTCAGTTGATGCAGAATTAGTACTACATGCATCTGCAATAGAATATAAAAATTATGATAAGGCAGTAGTTGTATCAGGGGACGGAGATTTTTATTGTCTTCATGAGTATTTAATTAAGCATAGAAAGTTAAAGAATATTATTATCCCCAATGAAAAGTCGGAGTCCTCGTTTTTAAAGAAATTTCAAGAATATAAAATATTTTTAGTTTATGATAAGGATAAGCTTGTTTTGAAGAAATAAAGTGGAGGGCGTCGCTATTAGATACGTAATCTAATGTTCGTTTTCCTCCTAATGATAGACAAATTATATGTTATATTCATAACAAAAGTCAATAAAAATATAAATTATATGGGTTTAAAAATTGGGATAGTCAGTGCGAGAAATATAATTCGTGCGTAAATAAGCAATTTGATATTCCTTTTGAGCTTCTGATTAAACTTCCTCCTCCAAACAAATACCCAGAAATTCTAGCTAGAGACAATTACGGAAGAATCACAGCCTCAGATTTTCCAGATATTTACAAGACTATTTAATTCCGAGATCGCTAGGAGTAAAAGCGTAGGGAAGTAAAATCTTCTTTGAAGTAATTGCTCGAATCTTTCCTGCTGTATCTGCAACGACCACTAAAGCATTGTCGCAAAACTCAGCAATTATTTGTCTGCACCGACCACAGGGAGCAGTGTCTCCTTCGTGGGAAACAGCTATAGCTCTTATAAACTTTCTTCCTTCATCTTCAACTATTCCCTTTGAAACGAAATTTTTAATTGCCTGTTCTTCAGCGTGACCAGTTTCAGAGTAGGTAACTATTTCTATGTTTTGGCCAGATTCTTTCTGGCCTGTAGTTGTAAGTACTGCCGCCCCGACTGAGTATTTAGAATATGGAATATAGCTTCTCGTTCTTGCTTCTGAGGCCAGACTAGCTAAATCCAGTAATACTGGTATCCCGATTTGTTGTATTTCTTGATTCATCCAGTCTCTTTCTGCCTCAATCTCTTTGGGTGATGGAGTCCAGACTAAATTATTAAATTTCCTAGCCATAATCGAATTATAACTCCATCAGGATTTCTGCGCAAAAGGGGGGTAATAATTTGGGTCACATCCACATTTAACTTTCCCTAGTATTTCATCCTTAATTTCTTTTGTAATTAATATATTTGTAGTCAAATAAATTCACCTCCAGTTTTACTCTTGATTATATATAAGAGAGAAACTGTGTGTATTTTAAGGGGTATCTGTCAAATTCCCAATACTGGTGGAAAATAAAAGAAGAGTAATTATTGAAAAAGATAATTTGCGAAAAATCGTTCGCCTGCGGGCATATAAAGCAATAAGTTTTGTGATATTATTATTGTGATGGAGCAAGATAAGTTAAAAGAAATAGATTCCCCAAAAAGTATAAATAGGAAAATCAGTATAAATTTGGTTTTATTTATAACTATGATAATATTGGTGTTTGTTATTGGTTGTGGCTTGGGCATTTTATTTATTAAGAATTTAACCACATTTCCAAAGGAAAAAACAGGAACCGATAATTTTATACCTACCACATCTTTGGACAAAGAAGAAAATTTAGCTAAAGCCGCTTATTTGAGAATATTATCTCTTACCGGCAACCTCTCGCGTACGTGGAGAGGGTCAAATAAAAATGGTTATGATATTTGTGGGTACACAGAGATCCAAATAAAAGAATTTATAGACATAAAGAGTGAAGATCAAAGATATTATAAGAATGGATGGGACGTGGCAGAATGGTCGCCTGGATGTAAATATTTGTTTTTTGAATTACTTTTAAATGGTGGAAGGAGAGAAAATTGGCTATTTGATAACGTAAATAAAAAAAAGTTCAAGTTACCAGAGTACGAATTTTTTGGATTTGTTAATGATAACTTGATTATGACTGATGGATTAGATACGAGAATGTCATATCCATGGGAAGCTTATAAATTGTTTAATATTCTTGAGAATAAAATTGTTGCCGATATTGGTTTATCAAATTACCGATACAGAAACCCAGCATTTCCTTGGAGTTTCAATTACGGTTCGGCTTGGGAATTATTGCATAACGAGTCAGGTGTAGAGGATGGAAAATATTTAAAAATAGTTTTTAAAGTGAATGATTGGACAAAGTTTCTTCGTAAAAAAAGAGAGACAGTTCTAAATTTTGACAGCGGGATTTTGACTTCTTCTAGTGAAAAGGCAAAGCCTCAGTTAAAAGTAGAATTCTATTCTTATACCCCAGAATTTAATAAGGGAAAGTATGAGCGTCAGATTGAAATAACTGGTCCGCTGAGTGGTATGGTTCGATATTATCCTTTGCAATCTATTAACCCTTCTGATAATTTGGTTAGCTGTGATGTGTGGTATGTGTCTGAAGGATTGGCTAGTGTTCCGGCAGCAATCCGCCTATCGAATAAAGATTCTGAAAAAGATTGCGTTTATGATATCCAGATGTATTTGATTAATCGTTTTTTTAGTTTAACAGACGAGTTTGAGTTTGCAAAAGAATTTTAAATTACCACAGTTAAGAGACAGGAACAATATTGTTTGTGTTAAAATCAAGCTATGAGTCAAATTCAGGTAGGGATCCTCATTTCACCGTCCCAACTTTTGAATTCTTCTTCATGGTAGATATACCGAAGCCAAATAAAGTCAGATTAATCAAAGAGAGAAATAAATTTGGTCATATTGTCAAATCGGTAGTTCCTGATATTATTAGTTTATGAACGATGTTGATGGGAATGGACAATCGCAATATCCAGTGTCAGATGAGGCTAATTTAACACCTGAATTCTGCTTGGAGGAGATCGAACTTCATAAAATATTTGGACTAGATGCAAATATTGAAAAAAATGACAATAGTTGGAAAGTAAATGTGATTTTGAAGGAGTCAACTAGTCCTGGAGGCCAATCAGTAAAACTTGATTTACAACGAATAAGCAGAGGAAATAAACATTGGTATGCAACCCAAGAGTTTGTTGTTGATGGGGTTTCGTTTCCCGATGTTTTTAAAAACCAATTTATATTTGTAGAACCAATTGAAAAACCACTACCAGATAATGAAGCCAAAGACATGAATGTTCACTTAAGAAAATATATGGGAAGCAAGGGGTTTGATTCGGGACTTGTTAGAATAGCTAGCTTGGAGGATGGCGATGGCTTAGCAGCTGTTTTTCATGAAATGGGGCACACTAGAGAAGATACGCCGGGTGATTTGGACGCAATACGCTTTTATGTTGTAAAGGATTATATTAAAAAAGACGGTGTTGGTTTTAATGATGAACAGCTAGAACAAGTCCGAGAAGCAGCGGAAGGTTTATTAGAACTTGAGATAAAAGTGCACGTTCTTGCCCTAGAAGCAATAAACTACTTGCGTGAACAAGGTCATGATATGTATAAAGATGATGAAGATCTGTTCAGGGTAAAGAAATTTTTTATTACCACAACTATGGCTAGATTTAATGGTGCACCAAAATTTATCGAATTAGTTGGTATTGATAAAATAAATAAGACGCTAATACTATAAATGACAGGTATTGTGTTAATATATAACTATGGGTTTAAAAATTGGTCTTGTAGGTCTTCCAAATGTAGGGAAATCTACATTATTTAATGCACTATTAAAAAAGCAACAAGCATATGTTGCTAATTTTCCATTTGCAACAATAGAACCAAATGTTGGTATTGTTCCTGTTCCTGATGATCGTCTATCTTCACTTTCTAAAATTTACAATAACGCACCAATTGTAAATGCAACTGTTGAGTTTGTAGACATTGCAGGACTGATTGAAGGAGCTAGTAAAGGTGAAGGGCTGGGAAACAAATTTTTAAATCATATTAGGCAGGTTGATGCTATTTGTTTTGTCCTTCGAGCCTTTACAGATCCAGAAGTAATTAAACAAGGTGTTAAAGATCCAAAATCAGATCTTGAGATTTTAAAACTAGAACTTGATTTGGCTGACAGTGAAACACTTGAAAATCACATGAAGAAAAAGAATGCTAATCCAGAAGAACTACAATTGTTTTCTAAAAAGCCATGTTTGGTTTGTTTAAATGTAGATGAAAAAGAAGTAGCTAGGAGTAAAGAGCTGGAAACTAGATATGCTGAAGAATTGAATATCAGTAAAGATCAAATTGCAGTAATTTGTGCAAAAACTGAAAGCGAGCTCGCAGAACTTCCTGAAAATGATCAAAAAGAATATCTTACTTCTATAGGGGCAGAAATGTCAGCACTTAATAATCTAATTCAAAAAGCATTTAATACACTTGGTTTGATGACCTTTTTAACTGCAGGTGAAAAAGAAGTAAGAGCTTGGACTATCAAAAATGATACTACAGCACAAAAAGCTGCAGGGGTGATACATACAGATTTTGAAAAGAAATTCATTAAAGCAGATGTTTGCAACTTCAATGATTTTGTTACAAATAACGGCTGGAAACAAAACAGAGAACTGGGTAAGGTTAAAAGCGAAGGCAGGGATTATATAATGCAAGAAGGTGATGTTGTGGAGTTTAAAATTGGAAGTTAATCTGGTTTCAAAAGTCCTTTTTTTGGCGTTTTCTTTTTCTCGCCCTTTAATTTTTTCGTTAACCTTAACTTTACTAATTGTTCTTCGCCTAGTTCATTTAAATCAGCTGACAAATTAGTATCGTATGAATTTACAAATCCTCCATATTTGGTTGCGTCTTTAATGCTATTGTTTATTCTGAGAATTTCCATTTTATAGATAATATCATATCTACTTGTTAGTGTCATCAATCTCTGATAAAATTCCTATGTATATGAACAAATATGAACTGACTTTAATATTGGACTCTAAAACAACTTCTGCAAAAAAGAAGTCGTTTTTAGAATCTCTTGAAAAAATGATTAAAGTCTTAGAAGGTAAAGTAGAAAAGGCTGAAGATTGGGGTGTTAGAGAGCTATTCCACGAAATTAAAAAGAAAAAAGAAGGATTATATCTTCATGTTCCATTTGAAATGCCTGCAAAATCAGCGAAACAACTCGATCTTAAATTAAAAGTAGATGAAAATGTGTTAAGATACTTAATAATTAAGAACTAAGAAATAAAAATTAAGAATTAAACATATGAAATCATTAAATAAAGTTCAGTTGATTGGTAATATAACAAGAGATCCAGAATTAAAATATACTGGAACAGGAACAGCTGTTTGTACTTTTACAATAGCTACAAACAGAAGTTGGAATACTGATACAGGTGAAAAGAAAGAAGAAGCTGATTTTACAAGAATAGTAGCTTGGCAAAAATTAGCAGAGATATGCGGGCAACTTCTTAAAAAGGGTAGAAAAGTATATGTTGAGGGAAGACTTAGTAATAGAAGCTATCAAGACAAAGATGGTGTTACAAAATATATTACTGAAGTTGTAATTAGTGATATGATTTTGCTTGATTCTAAAGGAGAACAAGTAAGTGGAGGAGAAGAAACATTTGAAATACCTGATAATCTTGATGAAGTTGTAGCTAGTAGTGAAGAGAAGCCAAAAAAGAAAAACGAGAAAAAAGAAGAAGTAGTTGCTGACGATATACCGTTTTAAAGATTAAAGATTAATAATAATGAGTAAACAAAAACAAAAAAGAAAAATAGTTAAAGAAAGGCCACTTTCAACAAAGTGTCTTTTCTGTGAGGCAAAAACAACACCAAGTTACAAAGATTTTGAAACACTTTCAAAGTATCTCTCGGATAGGGGTAGAATATACTCACGAGAGCGAAGTGGAGCTTGTAGTAAACACCAAAGAAAACTAGCTCAAGAAGTTCAAAGAGCAAGATTTTTGGCACTTCTTCCATACTAAATCTTCCTGTATTATTAATGAATCTATGAAATTCAGCTTAAAGGCGATGAAGTTTGATCAAGTTAAAAAAGTTGTATTGTATTCGGTTGGAATTGGTATTATTTTTGTTTCTGGTTACTATTTAGGTGGTAGTGGTTTTAAACTTGAAACTGGTAGCTTTCCAAAAGTTTCTATTTCAAGAGAAATACCAATAGATAGGAGAGATGTAAACTTCGGTCTCTTTTGGAGAATTTGGGATATTATTGATGAAAGCTACTATGATAAAACAAAAATAAGTCCACAGAAGATGGTCTACGGTGCTATTTCCGGAATGGTGGGGGCTTTGGGAGATCCATATACTGCATTTTTACCACCTGAAGAAAATAAAGTTGTAGAAGAAGATTTATCTGGCTCGTTTGAAGGTATTGGCATTCAAATTGGATTTAAAAATAAAGATCTAGCAGTAATTGCACCACTACCTAATTCGCCGGCAGAAAAAGCAGGTTTGAAGGCTGGAGATTTGATAGTTGGGATAATTGATCTTGAAAAGAAAATCGATACTGTAACAACTGGTATCAACTTAAACGATGCAGTTAAAATGATTCGAGGTAAAAAAGGAACAAAAGTAACACTAGTTATTGTTAGAGATGATGCAACTGATCCTATGAAAGTTGAAGTTGTAAGAGAAAATATTGATGTGCCATCAGTAACTGTAAATTTTATTGAAAATGAAAAAATAGCACATATAAAGCTCATGAAATTTGGAGCAGATACTGATAGCGAATGGAATAAAGCAGTTAGTCAAATAGTACAGAAAAAAGATGTAAGCAAAGTAATTCTAGATTTAAGAAATAACCCTGGAGGATATTTGCAATCTGCAGTTGATATTGCAGGTGAATTTGTTAAAAAAGATTCTGTGATTGTTATTGAATCAAAAGGGAAAGTTGAAAACGAATTTAAAACAGATAGATTTGGAAAACTAGAAAATTATAAAGTAGTAATACTAGTAAATGCTGGTAGCGCCTCTGCCTCAGAGATTTTAGCTGGCGCACTAAGGGAAATAAAAAACTACAAATTAATAGGAGAAAAAACATTTGGAAAGGGAACTATACAAGAACCATTGCAACTTGATAAAGGAAGTAGCCTGCATATCACAACTGCAAAATGGTTAACACCTAACAAAAATTGGGTAAATGAAAAAGGATTGGAACCTGATATTACAGTTGTTGATAGCCTAGATACAGAAGTAGATGAACAACTCCAAGAAGCTATAAAAGAAATTAGTTAGGTCTATATTTGTTAAATACATTAAAAAGTTATGCATACAGGTAATTAACTCTTGTTTATGGGCACACCTGAAAATAGCCCTCAACCGTTTTCCGAAATAATTGGAAATGAAGTGTTGGGAACAAGTAGATCTACAGATGTTCATAAATTAGGTGAAAGATGCGATTAATGATCTAGTAAATGCAAGTATTAAATGTTTTTTTAGAACTGGAAAAGTTTTTGACATAGTTGGGTGTACAAGCGAAGATAGTGACCGACCTGTGGGTATTATTGGAATAAGATATTAAAACAATTTGAAAGTAAAAAATAAAACCTGTGAATTTATTGCAAATCTAATAGAATGAAAAAGTTTATAGAGCTACTTTGAAAGTTTTGTAACCTTATTCAAAAACTAAATGCTTAAATTCAGTATCTGTTGTGTCGCCGACGATTGTATAATCTAACTCAGTACCATCTTGTAAGATAATACTCGTTCGCGTTATCCCATTTAATATATATGAGCCCTTGTCACCATCTTCCTGTGCAACTTCTAAGTGTAAAGCCATTGTGGAACCATTTTTTACTAATATACCCCTCTCTTTAGTTTTTAGTATTTTAAATATTTCAGTCATGTTAAATACTTTTAGTCAATTCTACAACTTTTTCTAAACTACCGTCAATTATTCCTTCTAAATTTCCCCAGGACTTGCCTAGTCTATGATCTGTAACTCTATCTTGTGGGTAGTTGTAGGTTCTAATTTTTTCAGATCTCATACCTTTTCCAATAAGACTTCTATAACCTGCAACTGTTTTTAGTTTTTCCTCCTCCTCTTTTTCCCAGAGTTTTGCTCGAAGTAGGGAAAGAGCTATAAGCCTGTTTTGTTCCTGAAACCTTTCTTCCCGTGCGTTAACTACAATTCCAGATGGAATATGTTTTAGCCTTACAGCTGTAGACACTTTATTTACATTTTGGCCACCATGTCCACCAGCTCTTACAAACTGCCATTCTAGGTCATTAGGGTTGATTTTAACATCACTCTCTTTGATTTCGGGCAGTACTGCAACAGTAGCTGTTGATGTGTGAATTCTGCCTCTTTTTTCGGTAACTGGAACCCTTTGCACTCTATGAACACCTGATTCATTTTTAAGTAGGTCAAAAGCTTCAAACCCAACAATTTTTAATGTTAAATCATCAATTTGTGAATATTTCCAGTTTTTTTTGACCGCAAATCTTAAATACATTCGAAGTAAATCTTGTCCCCAGAGTTTGGCTTCATCTCCTCCTGTTGCACCGCGAATTTCAATATATGCAGTTTGATTAGTAGGGTACATATGACTATATTAACCTTTTTTAACAGATTTGCGAAGTTGTTCAAGTGAGTCAGGCCTACTAAGTTCTTCTTGTATTCTTTTTTCTCTTTTTAGCTTTCTCTTATCAGATTTACTCATAACTTTGGCAGATGCATTTGTTTGCCTTGCTTTAAAGCTTTCAACTCTTCCTGTTGTATCCAAAAACTTCATTTGTCCTGTATAGAATGGGTGACAAACTGAACAAACTTCAACTTGAATTTGAGGTACAGCAGCCCCTGTTGTAAATGTGTTTCCACAAGCACAGGTTACTTTGCAGTCGTCAAACCATTTAGGGTGAATTGTAGCTTTCATATTAGTTTCTTGAGTCTGAATTATACCTTTTCTTTTTGAACTCGGCAATACCTACTCCAATAACTATAACAATAGTGCCTATTATGAATGTTGGCGTTACTTTTTCTCCAAGCCAAAGAACAGCTAGAGGTAGTGAAAATATTGGGGTAAGGTATGAAAAAAGTGACTGTTCGCCAATTTCAATTGTTTTTTGTGCTTTATTGTTAAGATAAAAGGCAAATGTACCAGAAACAATTGCCATATAAAGTACACCTAGATGATATTTAATATCGGTTGAAATAATTGTATTTACGAGTTCAAGTAATGTATTTGATTTTAATGCAACCAACCCAAACGTTAAAAATCCAATAATAAAAGAGATATTGACCATCGTCATTGGATTTGCTCCATCCTTTAGTATTTTTTTACCAATAATAGTTGTTACAAGTGTTGATACTACATATCCAAAAACTAGAATATTACCAGAAAGTCGAATGCTATTATGGCCGTTTAAAATTAATGGTTCAACTATAGTAAAAATTGTACCAATCATGGCAATTGCCATCCCAATTTTCTCTCTTCTTGTAACGTGTTCATGTAAAAATAAAACCCCTGCAGTAGAAATAAGAAGTGGGGAAGTTAGTGTTATAAGTCCTGTTTCTAAAATTGTTGTATTTTTAATCCCAAAAAAAAGTAAACCCAAGGCAACACTAGAATTTAAAAAACCATTAAGTAAGAGAAGCAAAAGTGTATTTAACTTCTTTGGTAAATGAACCCCACTAATTATAAAAATAAAAATTGCAAGAAGTGTGGATATAAAAAATCTGTAAGCTAGAAAGTTAGTGGGAGTAAAACCTTCTAGAGTAAATTTGATAATAGGTGTAGCAAAACCCCATACAATGGCAACAACTGTTAGCATTAGGTAGGCTTTTAACCTTGGAGTAAATTGCATGCTTCTTCTATTGTAGTTAATTTTTGCTCTTTTGTCTCTAGGTTTTTAAGAAGAATTTTATTTAATTTTAATTCATCTTCACCAATTATAACAACGTAAGGAATCTGTTTTTTATCTGCATATTTAAGTTGTTTTTCAAGTTTAACTAAACTAGAATAAATTTCTGTATTTATGTTTGATTCTCGAAGTTGTTTTGCTACTTCTAAACTTTTACCAATAGTATTTTCGGAAAAAACTGTAACTAGTACTTTTGTAAATTGCTTTGTTGGGATTAAACCTAGTTGATCAGCTGCTTCAACTGTTCTATCAAATCCAAAACCAACTCCTGTAGCTGGAATATCAAAGCCTGTTAACCTTTTCATCATTCCATCATATCGTTCACCACCACCAACGGATCCTACTTCATAATCTTCAATAACAATTTCCCAAATTGGCCCCTCTGAATATGAAAATGATCTGGCAAGAGTTGGTTCAAATCTATAAAAATCACTTCCAAAACCTGATTTTTCTAGGTACTGAATAATTGTATTTATAGTTTCATCTGGTTTAATCTCTAGAACTTTTTTGAAATAATCTTCTGCCTTACTTTTATTAATACCTTTGGCTACCATATCGTTAATAACTCCATCTTCACCAATTTTTTTAAGTTTATCTATAGCAACAATTGCTTCGTAGGGGATATCTTTCATTAAATCGCGGTTATTAAATATTACAACTGGTTTTTTAAATCCAATTTCTAAGTATGTATCAATGTTTTCAGCAATAACTTCAGCATCAGCACTGTTGCTTTTTACACCAAAAATATCAACATCAAATTGTGTAAATTCTCTATATCTTCCTTTTTGTGTGTTTTCGGCACGAAAAACAGATTGATATTGGAAGCGCTTAAATGGAAAAGTTAAGCTATTTTGATTTGTAGCTACATATCTACAAGTTGGTACTGTTTGGTCGTATCTTAACATTACTTCACGTCCACCATTGTCTTCAAACTTGTAAAAAAGTTTTTCATCCTCTCCAATTTCACCCTTGAATAGGGAATATGGTTCAAGTGTTGGAGTTTCAATAGGTTCAAATCCCCACCTAGTTGCAACTTTGACCATCTTGTTTTTTACCCAAGCTCTTTTATTTGCATCAATTGGCAAAATATCCCTAAATCCTTTTAATGTTTGTATGTATTGATTTGACATAATCTAATTACTATTGATAATTATATTACAAATAATTAAGGGTGGGGGAGGGGAAATGATCCCCTGATTCTAGCTCCACAGGCTAGTGTGTTTCCAACTACACTACCTCCACCAAACAAAAAACCCTCGTTCCAATTAACTAACCTAAATAAAATAGGCTAATTAAGGAACGAGGGTTCTTTTTTAACAAAAAAAAGAGACCTCCCGCGGTCCCATCCTTAGTTCCAAATACTATTGCTAATACTTGGCTCTTATTCCATCTCTACTTTGCGGTGACAATGGTTGGTGTCTGTTTACAGTTTTCCCTCTGTCAGGTATTTTGACCTGCTCCTCGTATCGCGTGACTGATACTAATAACGGATTTATTCAAATGTAAAAAGTATTTTATCAATAAAAAGCTATCTTGTCAATTTTTTAGTACGTTTATTATTTTGAACTAACTGATAGCTTACAACAATTAATAACGTAGCTATGCCAGTCAAAAGTATGTTAAAACTCAAATTGTTTGCCAGTTCGTTATAACTCATATTTTATTTTTCTTTAAACATCCAAGCTAAATACATGAATAATATAACACCAAAAATATACCGTGTCAAAACAATAACTGTGTTATAAATATCACCGTAGTCTGTTGTTGGTGAAGTAATAAACATCGCAATAAACGAGGCCTTTGAAATATCTAGAAAAAATTCGGACAATATATTTGATAGCTTTCTATCAATTAACATAATACTATTCTACAGGAGTAAAGATGCTTCTTAAAATATATGTTTTATCATTGTTATTTTTCCCAACAATTGTTATCTTCTGTCCAACTTCTAAATCTCTGATATTTGGTCCTTTCCAAGATTTAGGTAGGGTAATATCGTTTAATTTAGTTTTTGAAAGAGTCATGATTTCAATTTCTTGACTTTCATATTCATTCTTTTCAAAACTTGAAGCTATTAATATCCTTTTTGTATCTAGTACTTTGTTTCCGTTTACAAAACCCATTGCAACAATATAATCTCCAATTGCTAAATCTTCTTTTTTAACTTCAATATTTTTTTTCAAAGTATTTATATAACTTGTATTGCTTGTTACTGATAACTGTTCAATATTCCCCGTGATTGACCGAATTTGAATATTACCCGACGAAATATCAGTAATAGTACCAACGTAGGCGGTTTTCTTGAGTGATTTGTTTTTGATTTCTTCTTTTACTTTTTCTCTAATTTCATCAACTGGATTATCAGAAATTTCTGCCTCATCAGAAGCTTCTTTCTTGGTATCATCTGTAGGGTTTTCTATGTTTAAGTATTTCTTAAATTCAGATGAAAATACTACTAGCATTTGATTATCATTTATTTTTATCTCGGTGAATCCTGCTGGAAACTCAACTTCAATTTCAAATGTACCGTCTGATTTTGAATTAGCATAAAAATCTTCTTCAATTGTTGAAACTAGAACTGGGCTATTGGGAGTAGTAATACCTGAAACTAGATATGGATTATCAGTCACAATGTCATATTCGTTTAGGTTTGAAATAACCAAGTTGTCAACGTTTTTTGCTGGTGGAGTTTTTTGTACCTCGCTGACTTTTTCTTTTTTAGTTACAATTCTTGACACTTTCCAGGCTCCAAAAGCAATAATAAGGCCAATTACACCCCCTGTAATAATTGCAAATAGAACCTCTTTTCGCATATCTTTGGTATTACACATAAAAACTAGCATCTTGTCAACTTTAGCTATTTAATATATAAAGTAATTTGCAATGGAAATAAGTTATAAAGACAATAAATTTAAAATCAAAGGCAGAACCGGAGTTGCCTTTATTGATATTCGTAGCGTTACCTTAGAATCACAGGACGGAAGCTCTAAAAAAGAAATTGTTGAGCCAGGGGAATATGAAGTTAGTGGTATTTCTGTAATTGGAATTCAAAACGGAGAAAATAATACTATATATGTAATTGAGGTTGATGGCCTACGAGTTTGTAACCTTGGCGCAACTGATAAAAAATTAATTGATTCAAAATTATCCCAAGTTGGGGATATTGATATTTTGCTACTTCCTAAAGCCTCAGAAGCTATAGAACTACTCCAACAAATAGAAAGTTATTATGTTATTCCATTTGGATATAGTGAAGGTCAAGAACTAGACCATTTTTTAAAAGAAAGTGGATTAGTAGTTGAAAAGATGAATAAGTTTTCGTTAAAGAAAGATGAAATAATTGAAGATTCAACTGCCCAAATAGTACTGTTAACAGACTAATTTTAATGGCAGATACAAACAACTTACGAATACCACCACATTCAAAGGAGGCAGAGGAAAGTGTATTAGGAGCACTCCTACTAGATAAAGATGCGATAATTGCTGTTGCTGAATTTTTGGCTCCTGATGATTTTTATGATGAGCGTCACAAAGAAATATATAAAGCAGTTGTCAGTTTATATGAGGATAGAACTCCAGTAGACGTTCTAACAGTAACTGAAAAACTAAAACAACAAAAAGAATTAAAGAGAATTGGTGGTGCATCTTATTTAACTGATGTTGCTAATAAAGTTCCAACCGCTGCTCATGTTGAGCATTATGGAAGAATTGTTAAAGATCTTTCAATTAAAAGAAGTTTGATGCAAGCTGCCTCAAGGATAGTTGAAATGAGTTTGAATGAAGGTATGACCTCTACTGATTTGATGGACAAAGCAGAGTCAGAAGTTTTTTCGTTGTCTCAAAAAAATGTTAAAAAAGCATTTAGACCAATTAAAGAAGTTTTGGCGGAAAGTTTTGATAGGCTGGATGAATTAAGTAAAGATAGAGGAGGTCTTCGGGGTATTGCAACAGGTTTTCCTGATCTTGATAATGCAACCGCTGGTTTTCAAAAAGGAAATTTGATTATTCTAGCTGCCAGGCCAGGTGTGGGAAAATGTGTAGTTGAAGATAGCTTGATTGTTGATAGCCTAACTGGAAGTAGACGTACGATTAAAGATATTTTTTTAAACAAAAAGGCTAACATATTAACTATTAATGATATTTATAAGATTAAACAATCAAAGGTATCTAATTTTGTAGATGATGGATTTAAAGAAGTATACAAAGTTACTACTTCACTTGGAAACAAAATCGAGGTAACTGCAATTCATCCACTATTGACAATCAATGGTTGGAAAATGACCAAAGATATTTTGGCCGGAGAAAGTATAGCTCTACCTCGAGAGATAAATGTTTTCGGTAAAAAAAGCCTTGAGGATTGGAAACTAAAGGTGCTTGCATATTTAATTGGTGACGGTGGTTTAACAAGTAGAACTCCTAAATTTACAAATGGAAACAAGGTTATAATGGAGGATTTTATAAATTCAGTTAAAAAATTTGATAACGTAGGAGTTTCATATTCTAAACAGAGTAAGTTAAGACAAAGAACACCTACCGTATCTGTTGTGAATCTCGATCCGTACAAATTGGGTTCAAAAAAAGAGTTTAGCGAAATAATTAAAAAATATTTGAAAAATTCAAAGATAAAGCAAAACAAATTAGCTTCAAAAATTGGCATTAGTCAGGCATTGATGAGCGCTTGGATTAATGAGATATCGCTTCCTAGTATTAAAACTTATCAAAAATTAAAAAAAATAATTTCAGTCGTGCCTTTTGTTGATCGAGTAAATCCTGTCACAAAATGGTTAATAGACCTCAATTTAATGGGAAAATTATCAATCAAAAAGGAAATCCCAGAGTTAATTTTTGAATTGAACAAAAAAGATATTTCTTTGTTTTTAAATCGACTTTATTCTTGTGAAGGAAGTGTTATTCCTTCACGCGCTAAGGGTGTAGGTAGAATAAGTTTTGCATCATCTTCGTACGAATTAGCTGAAGGCGTCAAACATTTATTGCTTCGATTTGGAATACTATCAAGGCTAAGAGATAAAAATATTAAATATAAAAATGAATTTAAAAAAGCATATGAGGTTGAGATATTGAATTCTAAAGATATTGAGACATTTATAAACGAGATTGGAATATTTGGAAAAGAAAAAAAAGTTAACGAGATAAAGTCACTGATTGATAAAAAATATACAACTAAAAATTGGAGTAAAGATACAATACCTATTGATATCTGGAAACTAATAATTCAAGAAAAAGGAGATTTGAGTTGGAGAAGTGTATATAAAAAGATGAAAAGACCTTTGTCTCATAATATACATGTTGGTAATCGAAGATTAAGAAGAGAAACTTTAAAGGAACTAAGTTTGGCTTTAAACTCCAAAAAACTATTACAACTAGCTGAAAGTGATGTTTTTTGGGATCGAGTTGTAAGCATAGAACATGTAGGTAAAAAGCATGTATATGACCTAACTGTTGATAAAACACATAATTTTATTGCCAATGATATTGTTGTTCATAATACGACTTTGGCCATGAATATTGCACAACATGCTGCAATTCATGACAAAAAGAATATTGGATTTTTCTCACTTGAAATGAGTGTTGAAGAATTAACTGATAGACTTTCTGTTAATGTTGCAGATATTGATGCTTGGAGACTTAAAACTGGTAAATTAACTGAAGATGAATTCACTAAACTTTCTACGGCCTATGGAATTCTAGCTGAAGCTCCAATTTATATAGACGATACGCCAGGGCTTTCTATACTTGAAATGAGAACAAAAGCAAGGAGGTTACAAGTTGAAAATGGACTAGATCTTTTAATTGTTGATTACCTCCAACTGGCAAGAAGTAGAAATCTAGAAAATAGGGTACAGGAAGTATCAGAAATATCACAAGGGCTTAAAAACTTAGCTAGAGAATTAAAAATACCTGTTATTGCACTTTCCCAACTTTCTCGTGGAGTTGAGGCTAGAAATGTAAAAAAGCCCCAACTTTCAGATCTTCGCGAGAGTGGTAGCATCGAACAAGACTCGGACATTGTTATGTTTTTGTGGCGTGAAGAAGATGATAATAATGAAAGCTTTTTACTAGATATTGCAAAACATAGAAACGGACCACTTGCCTCAATCCCACTATTTTTCAAAGGTGATAGAATCAAGTTTTTCCCAAGAGATGTTAAACATTAAAAGACTTTTGTGTTCGGGGAGGGGATCGAACCCTCACGGTATTTGATTACCATAGGTTTTTGAGACCTACGCGTCTGCCAATTCCGCCACCCGAACAGATAATCTCTAGTATTCTACCATTTTTTTAAGCGTGTTTACACATTCTTCGAATGTGATAAAATACCCCTTAGTA